>ERZ808240.4651-NODE-4651-length-11915-cov-6.652445_pt1 | contig 11915 bp, 8 predicted proteins | sample MGYA00521084_ERZ808240 | MGnify/ENA primary metagenome ERZ808240 (study PRJEB31516, sample SAMN03275571) | gut metagenome | biome: mammalia-associated habitat; material: feces | host: Papio cynocephalus | place: Kenya | collected 2012-08-06 ... | reverse complement strand
ATATGAGCTTTTTAGATAGGGACAAGCCTCTATCCTACTTTATGCCGTCACTATGGGACTTTACATAATACATATTTCTAATAGCTCATATATAAGTTGATATTCAAAATTAAATTAGTCAAGTTTCGGATTTAAGTATAAATGGCTGAAAACCATAAAGCTCGTAACCCAGAACAAATTCTTAGGCTACGAGCTTTATGGTTTTCAACCATTTATGCCAAATTCAAAACTTAAATTTAGTTATGAGTTCACTTTTTAAAAATGCTTCTTCCAAAAAATATTTTTATTTTAGAACTTAATGACTGCTTTTCTGTTATTACATCGTATGGTGTATCTTTACAAAGATGCATATAGGCAATATCGTATGACAAAATAAAAACATGCTTTAATTTAAAACTCAATATGTGACTTTGTGGAGTGGACTCATATATGAATTTTAAGTTCCTACTTACGACTTCTTATCTACCCGTCACATGCAGATAATCTGTTACTGCGAGTTTGTATTTAATACAAGCATCTATATAATGCGTGCGTGCTTCCTCATAAAGAGCATCGGCTTGCAAGCGGTTTGTCATGCTAATAGAACCGCTACGGTAGGCACTTGCCTGCTGACGTTGGTTCTGAGCCGACTGCTGCAACTGCTTTAGTGCAATGTCAATTTGTTTGTACTTTTCGTTCAACGTTTTCCACTTAAGCGAAATCTGCACCATCATTTTGCGCTTTTTATCATCCAATTCGTTCTGTGCCTTAGCTATTTGCACATCTGCACGGCGTAAAGCATGTTTACCTGTCCACCATCCAGATATAGGAATACTTACATTCAGCCCCGCAACCCAAGCAGTTGGCCTATGGTCAAAAAAATTGTGATATACGCCATAGTCGTTCTTTGCAAAAAAGTAATGGTAGTTAAATGCAAAACCTACTCCCACCACAGGTAGCATATTGCCCTTTACAAGTTTACGCTTAAGTTGTGCCGACGAAAGTTGCATCTGAAGCAAGTTTGTTTCGTGCCGTCCTATCATAGCTGCATGTGGGTCTGTAAAATATGCGTCGGGCTTTTGTCGTTGATAAATGTCCTCCCACACGATGCTATCCACACGTTCAGTTCCTAACAAATAGGCCAAATACTCTTTGCATAAATCCTTGCCATTGCTCACTTGCAGATGCACCCCCTGCAATTTTGATGCATGTATATCAACCTGCATGCGATCACTCGTTGTAACTAATCCTGCCTTCAGAGCAAGTGATGCATCATGAGCTGCATATTGTACCAATGAATCCATGGTCTGTAACGATCGCTCTGTCTCGTACAACTGCACAAGTTGCCAAAAATAGCTCTCTACCTCTTGTATGAGTTCGTCCTGCTTAACTGCAGTCATCTCCTTAGTAGCATCTATTCCCAACTCAGCAAGTTTATTAGCTGCAGTGAGCCTTCCACCCGTATATATGGGTTGTATAGCTGTAACACCCCCCATAAAGCCACGTTTAAGTATCTGCACACCTTTAATTGAAGAGCCATCATCAATATTTATCAGAGCAAACAAGTTGTCGAGCCAAGAAGAACCCTCTGCCAAACCTCGGTTGCGTTCAAAATAAGTAGCAGAAGCACTTACATGCGGAAAATATCGTGTATAGAGTTCGGACTTCATTGCCTTCATCGACTCTGTATCTAATCGCTTATTATTAAGGTCTGCATTATTCTTACACGCAGCAGTTATGGCCTCTTGTAGGGTATAAACAGTTTGGTCATGCTTTATCTGCTCTTGCGCTACAACATTTTGGCCATAGGCAACCATGGCAAGTAGCATCCCCCAAAATAGGCAAGACAATTTTCTCATAATTGTATATTTTTATTTTAGCTTAACATTTGGCAATGTGCACACCTATTAGCCTACACATTGTGCCTCATAGCGTTTCGCACGTTTTTTGTTATCCAAGAGTTTCCAATAGGCACATGGCATTACCGTTACCACTAAGATAGTAGCCATCAGTGTGCCAAAACATATTATCCACCCCATAGAGGGCCATAGTGTACTATCAGATAGCATTAAGGGCAACATGCCCACTGCTGTTGTAGCAGAAGTAAGCACAATAGGTTTCATTCGTCGGCGACCAGCCTCCATTGCTGCATGACGAACACTATAGCCTTTGGCACGAAGTTCCTCGGCGTAGTCAAACATAATTACGGAGTTTCGCATTACAATGCCCAGCAATGAGAATACGCCAAGCATCGAAGTCATGCCAAAGTCACACCCCGACAACCATAGTCCGACCGCAGCACCTGGCAATGCCAAAAGTGTGCCACACATAGCAAGTGCAGACAAACGAAACTTGCGAAAGTTGAGTACCATAATAAGCAGAATGATGCTCAAACTAATAATAAAACTCGTGGCCAATGGTTCGCCTATATATTCATTAAGCTCGGCCATACCCGACTTGCGATAGCGCACATCTTGTGGCATGTGTGGTGCAAGTTGTTTTTTAATATAGTTCTCAATTTGTTTGGTAGCCTTGGCACTGCTATAACCAGGCACAACATCGGCTTGTACCGTCACTACACGTCGTCCTTGGCGGTGTTCTATGGTATTCTCGCACCATGTGGGTTTGATATGAGCAATCTGACGCAAAGGAGCATTACCACCAAAGGTAGTACCCACGTATTCATCGCCAATTTTGCTCATATCACGACGTTCATCGCGACTGTCGGCATACATCATCACTGGCATTTCATAGTCATCTTCCCACACACTGCCCGACTTCATGCCACCATATTTCATGGCAAGGCTCGATGCTACCGACAGACGTGTAACGCCAAGTTGTGCCGCACTAATGGGATCTAACCTTACGTCCATCACTGGTTGCATCTCACCAAAGCCATCGTGTATCCAAATAAGGCCTTTTTGAGTGCGCATAAATTGTTTTACAGAGTCTGCCATCTGATGTAGGTGTACAAAGTCGTCGCCCTCAAACGTAAAGCTCATGCCCCCTCCCATAGCATACGAAAGTTGAAACATACGCACGTAAGTGTCGGGCCAACGCGCCTCAAAATGGCCAGTATAGTCGCGTATCAAGTCGAGCGTTTCTTTATTGCCCTTGCTACGTACCACAATCTGCGCAAAGCGTTTGCCACCCATTGCTATAGGAGCCGACACCATGAAACGTGGCATGAGTTGCCCCACAAATTCTGTTACATTTTCCACTCTCTTGTCTTGCTTCATCACCATAGCCACACTATCGGTAATGGCAGCAGTACGGTCAATGCTCGTTCCATTCGGGGTGTAGATTTCTACCACAAACTGGTCGCGGTCGGCGTTAGGAATCATTTTTTTAGGTATTTGTCCAAACAGCCATGCACCAGCTACCACAAGCAACACACTGCCCACAATAATGCTATAAGGGTGAGCAAAGCACACTTTCAGCAGTCGTTCGTAGCCACGTTCAATAGGAGCCAAAAGACGTGATTCTTTAACATGTGCACCCTGTGATGCCGACTTGCCCAACAATTTGTGATTGAGCAATGGTACAAATATCATAGCCACAAAGAGCGAGGTGAGCAATGCACTAATCATAGTAAATGTGAACACACGGAAAAAGTTGGCAAGCATCTCTGGCATGAATATAACCGAAGGCAAAAACACCAAGCAGATGCTCATTGTAGCAATGCTAATAGATGGAAAGAAGTTGTGCGCACTAAACACAGATGCGAACCAACTTGAATGCCCCTGTTGCAACAACTCTTGATGTGCATCAATAATAATGATAGAGTCGTCCACCACCATTCCGAGCGCCACTATGAGTGCTGCAAGCGTTACGTTATTGAGTGGTATGCCAAATGCAGCCATCAGCCCAAAGGTTATGATGATGGTTATGGGAATAGAAATACCTGCCACCATTGCCGAACGCATAGGAAACAGCACCATCATAACCAGCACAACAATAAGTATTGCTTCTACCAAATCGCCAAGGAAGCTTACGATGGAGTTGCGCACCACTTGCGGTTGGTTGGCTATATGCGTAAGGTGCACGCTCTTGGGCAGAGTGCTCTGAAATGCCTCAACACGCTTATCCACATCACGTCCAAAAGCTACTATATCGCCTCCCTCTTGCATTTCAAGGCTCAGCAAAACAGCCTTTTCGCCATTGTTGCTTATATAGTTTACCACATCAGGATACTCTCTTACAACCCGTGCTACATCTTTCAGTCGCACAATCTTTCCGCTTACAGGTTCATTCAGAATGATTTGGTTAGCTATTTCGCGCTCCGTCTGATTGTCGGCCGACACGTAAATGGGCATATCGGTATCATCGTTGCCAATGTGTGCCCCACCCGTTGTGATATTTTGCATAGCAAGCATGGCGGTAATCATGGTACGGCTTACACCAAATCTTACCATACGCTCCTTGTCAAGGTAAATACTTATTTGCTCGTGTAGCACACCTTGCTTGCGCAGATTACAAATATTGTCTACTCCTTGCAAGTTCTCTTTAAGTTGGCTGGCCATTTCGTCGAGTTCACGATAGCTTTTATCCTTGCTATCGAGCACTATGAGTTCGGCAGCAGCACTACCAAAATTATCGAGCAATGCTACTCCCAAGCAGCCAGGTGGCAAAAGTGTTTTTTGCAGTAATGGCAAGCCATCGCGTATGCGTCCCCATGTTATTTCGGGGTTCTTAGCCCCTTTGTCATTGAGCGTGATGATAAAAGTGCACAAACCATCTGTGGTGTTAGAACGCGTATTCTTAGCGCTCACCTCGCTAAAACTGAACAGATAATCCTCAAGTCTATTAGTCACCTGCTTCTCTACATCCTCGCTCGATGCACCTGGATACACCGCTACAATCATGGCAATGGGCATACTAAACTCGGGAAATTCCTGTTTTGGCATCCTCCATAACGAGGTAGCTCCTGCTATGATGAGTAGGATTAAAAAGAAAACTACCAACCGGTAGTTGTGCATCGTGGCACGTGTAAAATTGGGTAGTTTCATAGAATTTCCTTTATCTTTTGTCCTTCACTAACCTTATTTTGTCCCTCCACTATCACGTGGTCGCCATCGTTAATGCCATCGTAAATAACGATGCCATCCTTTGAATACATACCAATATCCACTCGGCGTCGGCATGCCTTTCCTCCATCTACAACCCACACATAGTGCTCATTAGCAGCATTGGCTTTAACGGCATTAACTGGTAGCACAAAGCCTTTTATGCCACTGGTAGATTTTGGCCAAAGCTGTACATTACACACCATGCCTGGCATGAGTTGTCCCTGCCGGTTGTTTACGCTGAGCCTCACTTCGTAGCTATGGGTCAAGCGGTCGCCCATCACGCTAATTTTGTCTACATGGGCCTTAAAGCGTACCGAGTCGCCCAATGCAAGCACGCAAATGCTTGCCTCGTCGCCCTTCTTTATCTTAGATATTTCACGTTCGGGAATAGGTATTTTAACCATCACCTGGCTCAAATCGAAAATAGTAAATGCCGAGAGTAGCATGCCATAATTTTCGCCCACCTCAATGCTGCGTTTGCCTATCACGCCTGCCACCGGAGCATAGAGTTTTGTGTCGGCAAGTCGTTTTTTTGCTGCAGCAAATACGCTACGTGCTTGTTCTAACTTGGTTTGTACTTCCACATACTTTATTTCGGGAATACTCTGCTCGTTATGCATAATATTAACGCGTCGCATAGCATCTTCTGCTTGGTTGAGTGTGGCACGTGCTATGTCGTAACTATTTTGCATGTCCTGCGGGCCGAGTTCGGCCAACAATTGCCCTTTGCTCACATAGTCGCCTTCGTTTACGTACACTCTCATTATGGTACCAGGCACCCTAAAACCCACCGAAGTAGAGGTTTTAGCTTCTACTTCGCCCACATAGTACCATTGATTATCAAGATTACTTTTTCGAGCTACTTTCGTTTTGCAAGGTTGCAGGTTCTCAGGCTTTTGAGTAGTCTTGTTACCACAAGCTGCAAACAATACTAAGCAGCAAGCTAAAGCAATATAAAGGCGACGCATCTTTTTATTTCTATACATATATTCTATTAGTTTATGTGTGTTTGTGCTAAAAAGCTCTGTTAAGTAGGTGTTCAAAATTAATTTTAAATACCTACTTATAACGAGCAATTATCTACAACAGGATTTTAGCTTCTATATTTTACTCCTCTGGTTTGCCACTCCACGCTATTGCCTGTTAAGTAGGCATATACGATGCCACAATCTTTACTGCCTCGGCAAATGCTGTAGGCTGTCCAGGAACGGTGATAAAAAGGTGAGTGGCTGTGGGAAACACGTGGTCTTCGATGGGGCGATTTAAGGTCTTAAGTCGGGCTACAAAGGCGCGGCCTTGGTCGTAGAGCACATCGTGACCAGCTGCAATAAATAGCACCGGTGGCAATTTAACGAGCAAAGAATCGGGAGCTAAAGCCACCGATGCCAATGGATGGCGAGTTTGCTCTCGGCCATAGGCAGCATTAAAGGTGTGCATGAGTTCGGCATCATTGCCATAGCCTTTGGCATATTGTTGCCACGAGGGAGTGGTCTCAGCATAGAGTTTGGTTACGGGATATATGGATATTACGGCTCGCACCGAAGGCTCTGATAGTGCTGTAGCCAATGCCAGTTGTCCCCCTGCACTATCGCCTCCAACAAGGATGTGTGTAGCATCTATACCCCACTCTGTTGCGTGACTATAGGCAAACCTATAGGCCGCCACACAATCGTTGAGAGCTGCAGGAAATGGATTGATTGGTGCCAAACGGTAATCAACAGCCAACACACCGCAATCAGCAACACATGCTACTTCGGCACAAAATTTGGCACAACTATTAATGCTACCAAAGCACCATCCTCCACCATGAAAATATACCAACAATGGGCGCAATCTTCCCTTGTTTTGCTTGGGCATGAAAAGACACAATTTTGGCGATATATAGTGCATTTTTACACTATCGTTGATAGTAGGCGCTTTGTTACGACTACGACGTATTTGCATAAGCGCCGTAGTGTCGCCCTGCATAGCAGCTTTGATAGCCTCGCTTTGGCGGTGTTGAAGCTGAGGGTCCATTTGCGAGAGGAAAGTACGTTCATCCTCTCGCATCTGTTGCTGCAATTGTGTACTTGGCACAATGACTTGTGTACATAACTTACAAGCAAAGCACATAAATAGGGATAATAAAGAGATTATGCGTTTAAACATGTTTGGTCATCTTCGTTCACTACCCAATCTGTTATATTATGTTGCTCTACATCAAAGTTAATACCAACCTTAACGATGGGTAGTCCACATAGCATGAAACGTTTGGAGTATTGTTTTAAATCAATCTGTTGCATAGCTGTGGTAGCATCCTTGTTGAGTTTCAACTCAATGAGGTAAAGGTGCGTAGCTGTACGCAACACCATATCAACGCGACCACGCGGTGTGCGCACTTCAACATCAACATAATGGTTGAGAATAGAGAATATTACATACATCTTCTGCTGATAGTGTCCCTCGGTGTTTGCGCCCTGACAGTAGGGAACGGTGGCGAGAAAGTCTTGCAGCATACTCAAAGCTCCATCCATATCGTTGCGGCGTATGAGAGCCGACATTTTAGCTATAGTAGTAGTGCCCTTCACTGTGTTTGTACCGATATAATTGGGCAACAGACAACGATAAAGTCCAACTCGTATTTCCTTGTTCGGGAGGTCAAGGGTATAAAGTTCTGTTTCGGGGTCATAGCCTTTGATGGTGATGTAACCACTCTGATAGAGCAATGGTATAACAGAAGACATGCTCTCTGTAGGAGCATCAAACTCTGACTTATCAGCATCGCCACCACCAATCTCAGACGGCATCACATGAAACTTTTTGAGCATCTCTATCAGATAGGTTGGCGTGCCAGATGAGAACCAATAATAGTCCATTTTTCCTCTGGCCAAAGCATTTAGCAAACTGTAAGGATTAAAAACATCGGGCGATTGTGCAGCAAAATGATAGCCATCGTAGTATTCGCGAAGTTTGTCAATCATCTTCTCTTTTGTCATACCCAATTTATCTGCCAAAGCCTCTACGCCTACCAATAACTGCGTGGTTAATTCCTCCATCGTTATACCACAAATACCAGCATACTCATCATCCATGCTCACATTGGTAATGTTGTTCAATTCGCTAAAAATACTCATCTGCGAGAACTTGGTAATGCCAGTAAGAAATACAAAACGCAAATAAGGTTCACAATCCTTTAGCGGACTATAGAAGTTGCGCATAACGTTGCGTAACACGGGCAACATTTGGTCTTCATGCACGACATCGAGCAAGGGAGCATCGTATTCGTCAATGAGTACAACAACTTGTTTGCCTGTTTGCTCGTAAGCGGTTTTTATAAGATTAAGCAACCGTGTGTTGGCATTTTGTTCTGTGCTATGAATGCCCAAATCATCCTCTTGCATTCGCAAAATAAAGTCAAGATAATTTTCAAGTTGTTCCTTCTCCATGTACTTTCCGCCTGCCATGCTGAAGTGCAATACGGGGTATTCAGTCCACTCCGTTTCTAACTTTTCAATAGCAAGCCCTTTGAATAAATCTTTCTTACCCTCAAAGTAACTCTTAAACGTAGAAGTAAGCAATGATTTTCCAAAACGACGTGGACGACTAAGGAAAAAATACTTGCCTGCATTTGCCATGCGATAAACATATTCCGTCTTATCAACATAGAACATGTTCTTGGTTATAATCTCCTCAAACGTCTGTATTCCTATCGGATAAGTTTCATTGTTGCCATATTGTGTTGTGCTTTGGCTTGTTTACAAAGTTAGTAATATTTTTTTTATTTTGTCAACATACTAAAAAGCCCTACATACTTTTTTATTGGCATGTAGGACTTTAAAATATAAGTAACTTTGAGTTCTATTCACATAGCATATATGTGTTGTTTATGCTTCAAGTTTGCGATAGCGTATGCGCTTAGGTTCTTCAAGGCCAAGGCGCTTGGCTTTGTTCACCTCGTAGTCGGTATACGACCCTTCAAAGAAGAACACATTGCCATCGCCCTCAAAGGCTAAGATGTGCGTACAAATACGGTCAAGGAACCAGCGGTCGTGACTTATCACTACAGCACAACCAGCAAATGCCTCAAGACCCTCTTCGAGTGCACGCAGGGTGTTTACGTCAATGTCGTTGGTAGGTTCATCAAGCAATAAGACGTTACCTTCTTGCTTAAGCGCCAACGCCAATTGCAAGCGGTTGCGCTCACCACCCGAAAGCACGCCACACTTCTTTTCTTGGTCGGCGCCAGCAAAGTTGAAGCGGCTCAAGTAGGCACGCGCATTGATATCGCGCCCACCCATACGCATGAGTTCGTTGCCTCCAGAGATAACTTCGTACACACTCTTTTCGGGGTCAATGTCGGTATGTTGTTGGTCTACGTAAGCAAGTTTCACTGTCTCGCCCATCTCGAATGTGCCTTCATCGGGAGTGTCAAGGCCCATAATAAGACGGAACAAAGTGGTCTTACCCACACCATTGGGACCTATCACACCCACAATGCCTGCGGGTGGTAGTGTGAAATCAAGGTCCTTATAGAGCACCTTATCGCCAAACGATTTGCTAACATGGTGCGCTTCGATAACCTTGTTGCCAAGGCGTGGACCATTGGGTATAAATATTTCGAGTTTCTGCTCCTTCTCCTTTTGGTCTTCGTTAAGCAGTTTGTCGTACGAGTTTAAGCGAGCCTTACCTTTGGCCTGACGAGCCTTGGGGGCCATGCGCACCCACTCAAGTTCGCGTTCAAGGGTCTTGCGTCGTTTGCTTGCCACCTTCTCTTCTTGCTCCATGCGCTTGCTTTTTTGCTCAAGCCATGATGAGTAGTTGCCTTTCCAGGGAATGCCTTCGCCACGGTCAAGTTCGAGTATCCAACCTGCAACATCGTCAAGAAAATAGCGGTCGTGCGTAACGGCAATAACAGTGCCTTCGTATTGGTTGAGGTGTTGTTCTAACCAGTCGATGCTCTCGGCATCAAGGTGGTTGGTAGGCTCATCGAGCAATAGCACATCGGGCTTTTGCAACAATAGTCGGCACAGAGCAATGCGGCGGCGTTCACCCCCCGAAAGGTGTTCGGCCTTTTGGTCGGCAGGCGGTAGGCGGAGGGCATCCATGGCGCGTTCAAGGCGGCTATCAAGGTTCCAAGCATCGGTAGCATCAAGTATGTCTTGTAGTTCGCCCTGACGTGTAAAGAGTTCGTTCATCTTGTCTTCGTTCTCGTAGTACTCGGGCAAACCAAACTTTTGGTTGATTTCTTCGTACTCAGCCAAAGCGTCTACTACGTTCTGCACACCCTCTTGCACAATCTCCTTAACGGTTTTATTGTCGTCGAGATGAGGGTCTTGTGGCAGATAACCAACGCTATATCCTGGCGAGAAAACCACTTCGCCTTGATAGTCATTATCAAGTCCGGCAATGATTTTCATAAGCGTTGATTTACCGGCACCATTCAAACCTATAATGCCAATCTTAGCTCCGTAAAAGAAACTGAGATAAATGTTTTTGAGTACTTGCTTGTTGTTCTGCTTGATGGTCTTTGACAGACCAACCATAGAGAAAATAATCTTTTTATCGTCTACTGTAGCCATATATTATGGTTATTGGGTATGGGGTGATTGATTGTTAGGGACTATAAATGAGAGAAAATTGCTTACTTCTTCTTAAATGTTAGGATAACGTTTCCTTTAGCGTCTTTAAGAAGCATTTCGTTGTTCTTAACCTCAGACGATTTTACCTTGTCGAGTGCTTGCATAAAGTCTCTTTCGTACTTATCGTCGGGGCAGAGCATACGCGTCATACCAAGTTGCGAAAAGTCGGGTTTACCCGCTGCAAAAGCCTTTACGTTGATACTGCCCGTAAGACGGTTACAGCCTGTAAAGCCGTATAGATGCCCCTCAGAAAGGTCAATACCAATGAAAGGAGTCTCATTTGTTGGCGTTATACTCTTGCCATTAAGGTTGATAAGTGCCCATTCGCCACCTACAGAGTAAGCCGACTTTTGAGTGCTACATGATGACAATGCCAACAACATGGCGGGAATGATATAAAATATTCGTTTCATATGCTTAAAGAGTAAAAATATAGAAGAGTAATGCAAATAAAAGGGCGGACAAATGGCATGAACATGCATGAGAGAGAATGTTTAGCACCTACCCTCATACACCACAACACAACATTTGTTCGCTCTTTAATATTAGATACTGTTATGGGGTTGCTGGGTTAAAACTTAAAGCCTAAAGTAACCATTGCATTATGGCGATTGAGGTCTACTTTTTGCCCTGTCAAGAGGTTTTGCGTACTATTACCATCCGTTGCATGGAAGGCATAAACATCGCCTTGTTGCTTTTGGAACTGGTAGGCAAAGTCGAGGTAGCAATGTTTGCCACGATAGCCAAGTCCCACAGTGGCACGATTAATTGCACCGAGGTTTACATAGTCGGTATTGGTGTAATAGTTGTATGCTGGACTACTTGTAAAGGCATTTAAGAATGCATCTTTCTTAAATGGCGACGACACGTAGTTGTAGCCTAAACGCAAATAGCACTTGGGTGCAATACGTGCCTCAGCGCCAATACGGAACGTTTGCACCGTGTTGAGATAAGCGTCAATCTCTTGGTCCATAGCACGGTCGCGGGTTGAACTGCGGTAGCCATCATCGCCCCATAGATAGTTGTCGTCATCAATCCAACGTAGTTGCGCGCCTGTGTAACGGCTCACTTCGTACTCTGCATCAAGCGCCAAATAGTTGCTTATGGTTGTTGCCATGCTGATGTTTATCTTCCAAGGTGTACGTATGCGGTAGTCGAGGTCGTTTACTGTATAGTCGGCCTTTGTTTGGTTATAAGTGTTGCCATTCTTGTCGGTATAGGCATAGGGCGAAACCATGCTTACGTAAGA
>ERZ808240.4650-NODE-4650-length-11915-cov-17.014503_pt1 | contig 11915 bp, 15 predicted proteins | sample MGYA00521084_ERZ808240 | MGnify/ENA primary metagenome ERZ808240 (study PRJEB31516, sample SAMN03275571) | gut metagenome | biome: mammalia-associated habitat; material: feces | host: Papio cynocephalus | place: Kenya | collected 2012-08-06 ... | reverse complement strand
AAGGATTTTTATAAAAAGCTTTAATAACGGCTGTTTAAAGGGGAGGCGGATTGCCACAGCCGTTACACGGCTTCGCAATGACAAAACGACGTGTCATTCTGAGCGCTTGGCGCGAAAGAATCCGTAATACCCTAAAAGAGAACGGATTGCCGCGGGCTACGCCCTCGCAATGACAAGGGGAGCGGAACGGGTTTCAATGCGGCGCGAGCGCAAAAATATTATCTTTTCGGAAATGGCAAATTTTCCGGCAGACCTAAAATATAATCGGCGGATACGTTATAAAAAACGCACAGAGTTTTAAGGTGGCATAGCGGTAATTCCCGCGCACCTCTTTCATAGTTTGAATACTGCTGTTGGGCCATTTCCAGAATATCAGCAATATCCTTTTGAGTTAAATCTTTATCTACTCTTAGTTCCTTTAAAATTTCGTTGCATTTTTTCATAGCTTTAAACATTTCCTTTTTTGTAATCACTGTAATTATACTATACAATCAAAAGTTTGTGTTGACTTTACATACACTCGTATGTATAATATTTTTGTACAAATAAAAGGTTGTGAGGATTAAAATGAATTTTACGGAAATTATAAAACGCTGCAGTCTTTCAGAAATCAGTGATTATATTTTAGGAAACGGCGAGATTATAAGCGAAAATAAAGAAAGCGATTTTGAAAGCGAAATGCGGGAGATTGAAAACGATACGACAAAAATATTAAACAAATACTTTCCCGATAAGAAAATGCAGGATAAGTTTTTCGGCGAGATAGCATATAGGGAAACGCGCCTTGAAAGTATTTATTTTCAGCTTGGGATTATTGCGGGAATAAATATAATTAAGGATTTTTATAAAAAGCTTTAATAACGGCTGTTTAAAGGGGAGGCGGATTGCCACAGCCGTTACACGGCTTCGCAATGACAATTCGTTTATTTTGAACGTATGCCATACAAACGGAAAAGCTGAATTTATTATGTAAGCCCAAACATTATAATAAGGTTTGTACTAAGCTTACGAAATAAAAAAGCTTTAATACCCGTAAAGCATTACGGAGATATTAAAGCTTTTGGTTTTTATTAAGCTATATGTGCCATATAGCTTAATACACTGTAAAACTATACGAACGGGGATTCACAAGGGGAATCCCCTTGTGCCACCCAGCAAGCAGTTGGGTGTGCTGTTGCTTTTGGCTTTTGTTTTCCCTGCTTGCCGTAGGGGGGTTATAGAGGACCCAACCCTGCGGGTCCCCTGTGTGTTCTTTCCACCCTTTCTGTCACGACAGAAAGGGTGTGCCCGCGCGGCACGAGCGCAAGAGGGTTTTATTATTTTAAAGGAAAAAAACGGATTGCCACGCACCTAACGGTGCTCGCAATGACAGGCAAACGAAAGTATAACCGCACGCCATAAGTATTCACAATAACTAAACGGTTTGTCATTCTGAGCGCATAGCGCGAAAGAATCCGTAATCCCCTTAAAAGGAAAACGGCTACGCAATGACGAAAAGACCTGTCATTCTGAGTGACGTCACTCGCAATGACAGCGGCGTTTACAGCATACGAAAAGGCTTTAACTCTTCGGTAAATAAAAACGGAAGAGTTAAAGCCTTTATTTTTTATTTCCGCAAGGCGGTAAGCCGCTTTACGGTTTTTAATACTTCCTCGTTAAGCGCGTTTTGCGCAATGCGCCATTCCCAGTTGCCCGAAGGCACGCCCGGAGTATTCAGCCTGTCGCACGAATCAAGCTGCAAATAGTCCTGCATAGGTATAATCACCGTTTCGGCTTTGGATCTCATAGCGTATGCTATAAGGCTTAAAACCGCAGAGCCGCTTTCGTCTGCCGGAACAAGGCGGGAAAACATAAGCCGTTCCCTTTCGCTTAGCTTTTCAAACCAACCGCGCGTTGTGTCGTTATCGTGGGTGCCGGTGTAGCAAACGCAGTTTCTGCCGTAGTTTTTGGGCAGGAAGGGGTTGGAAAGATCGCTGTCGAACGCAAATTGCAGTACCTTCATATTAGGAAAGCCTGTTTCGGCAATAAGTCTTTCAACCTCCGGCGTGTCACCGCCTAAATCCTCCGCTATAATTTCGGCGGTTACGGCTTTATCCATAATGCGCCAAAACGGCATACCCACGCCCTTTTCCCACTTGCCGCATTTTGCGGTTTCGGCGCCGTAGGGTATTGTATAATAATCGGCGAACGCCCTGAAATGGTCTATTCTTATAACGTCGTAAAGCCTTGCGTTATGCGAAAGGCGCATACGCCACCATGCGTAATCGTTTGTTTTTTGATAATCCCAGTCGTATATCGGGTTGCCCCAAAGCTGACCGTCGCTTGAAAAAATATCGGGCGGAACGCCTGCCACAAGCACGGGCGTCATATCGCGGCCTAAACGGAAAATATCGGGATTGCTCCAAACGTCCGCGCTTTCAAGCTGAACATAAAACGGTATATCGCCTATTATTTTTATGCCGTTTTCGTTTGCATAAGCCTTAAGGCGAAAATACTGCGTGAAAAAGAAAAACTGGGTTATTTCGTAAAACAGAATTTCCTCGGCGTGGGTTTTCTTAAACCTTTCTATCGCCGCGGGAAAGCGGTATTTAAGCTCATCGTTAAGCTCGGTAAAGCTTTTTTTGCGGTATACCGCCTTAAGCGCGGTAAACAGGGCGTAATCCTCTAACCAGTAGGCGTTTTCGCGCAGAAAGCTTTTAAAATCGCGGTTTTTAATATCAAAATTATCCGCCGCGCGCTTTATCAGCGGCAGCTTAAATTCACGCGCCGCCTTATAATCGGTGTTTTTGCCGAAATCGGGCTGCGTTATGTCGTCGGGATTCAAATAGCCGTCGCGCGCCAGCATATCAAGGCTTATAAAAAGTATTTCGCCCGCAAAGGCGCTTGAGGAACTGTAAGGCGAGTTGCCCCTGCCTACGGGGCAAAGGGGCAGTATCTGCCAGTATTTCTGCCCGCTTTTTTTAAGAAAATCCACAAAGCCGTAAGCCTCTGCCCCGAAATCGCCTATTCCGCCCTGCGACGGCAAAGACGCAATATGCATAAGCACACCCGAAGCGCGCTCGCGTTTTATATCCCTATCCCTTAACAGCACCGGCTGCAACCCCTTTAATGATATATTTTTGACTTGAAAGATAAAAGGCTATTACCGGTATGACCGAAAGCACGAGCATTGCCATCATAGCGCCCATATCGACCGAGCCGTAGCCTCCCTTTAAATACTGTATGGCAACGGGCACGGTTTTATAATCCCTGCCTATTACAAGATAGGGCAGAAGATAGTCGTTCCATATCCACATAGCGTTTAAAATTGCCACGGTAACGGCGGTGGGCTTTAATATCGGCAAAACAATAAGCATAAAGGTTTGTATAGGGGAGCAGCCGTCTATTGTGGCGGCCTCCTCAATGCCGAGCGGCACGGTTTTTATAAACCCCGTAAACATAAATACCGAAAGCCCCGCGCCGAAGCCCAAATATATCAGTATTATACCAAAAGGATTGTCAAGATGCAACACGTTTGCGGTTTTTGACATTGTAAACATTACCATTTGAAACGGCACTATCATTGAAAAGACAAGCGAATAGTAAAGTATTTCGCAAAACGCGTTTTTAACGCGCACTATATACCACGCGCACATAGAGGTGCAGAGTATTATTATCGCAACCGAAAACACGGTTATAAAAAGCGACCAGCCGAGGGCTGTCGGGAAACCCGTGCTCTTAACGCCCGTTACGTAGTTTGAAAAGCCTACAAATTCATCGCCGAGCGGCAGTGTGAACGGCGATGAATTTATTGAAAACTTTGCTTTAAAGGAATTTATAAGCACGACCGCGACGGGGAAAACAAAGGCGGCGGCAAAGCCGACAAGCAATATAAAGCTTATAATATTGAATATTTTTCTGCCCATCAGCTTTCAACCTCTTTTCTTCTTGTAAGATACAGCTGCAAAAGCGATATTACCGCAACTATTATAAAGAATATTACCGCCTTTGCCTGCCCCACGCCCTCGTAGCCGGTTCTTGAATAAAAGGTGTTGTAAATATCAAGAGCCACCATTTGGGTGCGGTCGGACGGGGCGCCCGCTGTAAGCGCCAGGTTTTGGTCGAACAGCTTAAACGAGTTTGTTATGGTTAAAAACAGGCATATTGTTACAGAGGGCATAACGGACGGTATCGTTATTCTTGTAAGCACGGTAAAGGGGCCTGCGCCGTCTACCCTTGCCGCCTCTAAAATATCGTCCGGTATATTTTGTATGCCGGCTATATAAATGATCATCATATAGCCTATAAGCTGCCAGTGCATAAGAATTACCAGTCCCCAAAAGCCGTAAACGGGGCTTGAGGTTATAGAGTATCCGTATTTGTAAAGCACGCCGTTTATAATAACCTGCCAGATATAGCCGAGCACTATTCCGCCTATAAGGTTAGGCATAAAGAACACCGTGCGGAAAAAGTTTGTGCCGGGCAGATCCCTTGTAAACAGCAGCGCCAAAATAAAGGCTATAACGTTTATACCTATTACCGCAACCACCGCGAACCTTACCGTAAACCAAAGCGAGTTTAAAAACAGGCGGTCGTCCGTAAAGGCTCTTATATAGTTTTTAAAGCCTACAAAGGTGGCGTCGGTTACAGTGCGGAATTCCGTAAACGAAAGCACAACGCCCATAACAAACGGTATTGCAAAGGCGATCAAAAACGCCGCTAAGGTGGGCAGTACGAATACGGGGAACCAGCGTTTTACCGTTTTGTTCATTTACTTGCGTTCACTCTTCCATTTATCGGTTATTACTTTGTTTACGTCTTCCCATTTTTTGCTGCCCTGAACATAGTCAAGCAGCGCGTTGCCTACGTCCTTTTTATAAGCCTCGCTTGGGAATGAGGTGAATATCCACGGAATGTTTTTGTAGGAATTATCGTTTAAATAGCGCGAGATCTCTCTTGCAAGCGGATCGTCGGGCTGTTCGTTTTCGGAAAATGTGTTGAACGGGGTTATAAAGTTAAGCTTTTCGGTAACGTATTTTTTGCCGGTTTCGCTTGAAAACAGCCAGTAAAGAAAATCAAGCGAGTTTTTCTGCTGTTCCTCGGTTGCCTTTTTGTTTATTGCAAGGTAGTTTTCGGTACCTACGCATATTCCCTGACCTTTTTCACCCTCAATACCGGTATAAAGCGGCAGCATTTTAATGTCGTCCGACTTAACGGTGTTGCCCTTAACGCCCGATATTTGGGACCACGCCCAGTTTCCGTTCTGCACCATAGCGGCCTTGCCGAGCGCAAACTCTGACATTGAGTCCGCTACCGATTTAGAGCCTAAAAGGGTGGGCTTTGTTACGGAATTGTTTATATAAAGGTCAAAAAGCTTATCGAAGTTCTCGGCGTATTTAAAGCTTATTTCCTTTGCGTCAAGCCCGAACAGAGTGGGATCGCCGTTTTCCTTTACCGATTCGCTGAATTCGTAATAAAGCGGAACGTTTAAAAGGTGAGTCTGCCAGCGCCAGTCCTCGCCCGACGCTAAGGAGGTAGAGGCGAAAACTCCCTCTATTCCGAGCGCCGAAAGATTGGCTGTCATATCCTCGACTACGGCTTTAAGCTTATCAAAGCTGTCTATTTCGCCTGCCGATTTAAGATCGGTCTTTTTATTGGGCAGCGCAAAGTATTTTTCCATTACGGCGTTGTTATATATTATGCCGTAGCCCTCTACAACATAGGGTACCGCGTACACGCCGTCGCCCTCTTTAATTGCAAGGGATTTATCCGAAAGAATGTCGTACAGCTTGCTGTCCTTAATATCAAGGCAATAATCCTTCCAGCTGTTATAGCCGATAGGTCCGTTTACCTGAAATATGGTGGGCGCGCTTGATTTCGCAATTTCGGATTTCAGAGTTTGCTCGTAATTGTTTGCGGCGGCGGTAACCACCTTAACCTTTACGCCCTTTTCGTCCTCGTATTTTTTTGCAAGCTCTTCATATACGCTTGCGGATTCGGGCTTGAAGTTTAAAAAGTAAACCTCTGCCGTTTTCTTTTTGCCGCAGCCCGCCAAAGAGGAACAGGCGGCAACGCAAAGCAATGATAAAAATAAAGAAATATACCTTTTCATAATTTACCTCCGGTTTTTATATTTCTTTTAATACCTTTCCACATTTTTTTAAAAAAATACAAAGACGGTAATATTAAGGACAACCTTTTCATATTATTTAGCGAGGTGAAAAAAATGGAAGACATACAAAAAATAAAAAAATTTGAAAGCGCACTGTACGGCGTTTGCGAAAATATAAGGGGCGTGCTTTTAAGGCTGCCCGACATTGTAAAGCAAAACGCAGAGGAAATAAGGCTTCGCTGCGGACTGCCCGTGGCGCTTACCGTTGCGGGCGAAACGGTTTTTGTTTTAAGGAACGGACAAACCTCTTTTTGCATTACGCGCGAGCTTTTAAAGGCGGAAAAAAGCGATCTTGAGGAAAGCTTTAAGCTTTTGTGCCAAAGCTCGGTTTACGCCCACGGCGAAGAACTTAAAAACGGCTTTGTTATTATGAAGCACGGTCACCGCGCCGGAATTTGCGGAACCCTTACCGAGAGCGGCGCGCTTTTGGACGTATCCTCTGTTAATATAAGAATAGCGCGTGAAATTTTAGGCGCGGCAAACGATATTGCAAGGTGCTATAACGGCGGCGGGCTTTTAATAGCGGGACCGCCCGGCAGCGGAAAAACCACCGTTTTGCGCGATCTTATAAGGCAGCTGTCGGGCGGTATGTGCAAAAAAAATTACCGCGTTGCGGTAATAGACAGCCGCGGCGAAATTTCGGGCAGTGCGGGCGGTACGGCGCAAAACGATTTAGGCGCCTGCAGCGACGTGCTGCTGTGCGCGGATAAGGCGCTCGGTATTGAAATAGCGCTGCGCACCCTTTATCCCGATATTATCGCGTTTGACGAAATAGGCAGGCAGGAAGAATTAAAGCAGGTAAGCGAAAGCTTAAACGCAGGCGTTGATATTATTACCACGGCGCATATAGGAAGCCGCGACGATATAATGCGAAGAAGCGTGACGGCAGAGCTGATACAAAGCGGCGCGGTAAAGTGGGTTGCGGTTTTGCCGAAAATTCACGGCGGAACGATTAAGCTTTTGGGCGCGGCGGAGCTTTTAAATGGCGTGGCTGTTTAAGGCGGCGGGGCTTACCGTTTTGTTTTGCGCCTGCTCGGCTTACGGCGTTTTAAAATCCTACAGCCTTAAAAAGCGGAAAAAAGCGCTTACGGAAATAATTTTTTCAATGACGGAGCTGAGGGACAGAATAAGAACGGGCGCGGGCGAGCTTGAAAAAATAATTGCTTTAAGCTTTGGCGATAAGGCGGTTTTTGAAAACGGTGCCGCAAAAATCAGCTGCGACGATATATCCTTGCGCGACAGGGAGCTGATAAACGAGCTTTTTTCCGGTATGGGTATGTCGGACGCCGAAACCGAATGCGGGCGGATAACGCTTTACATAACGCTTACGGAAAAGCAGTGCGCCGAGGCGGAAAAAAACTGCGCCGAGCTTTGCCGCCTTTATACCGCAGTGGGAGTGCTGTGCGGCGCGTTTCTTTGTATCTTCTTTTTGTAGGTGAAATAAATGGACGTTGATTTTATTTTCAGAATAGCCGCTATCGGCATAATAGTTACGGTGTTAAACTTAGTGCTTGTGCGGTCGGGCAGGGAGGATCAGGCGCTGCTTACCACGCTTGCGGGGCTTGTGGTGGTGCTGCTTATGGTTGTAAACGCAATAGCCGACCTGTTTTCCGCCGTTAAGGGGCTTTTCGGGTTATAGCTATGGAAATTTTCAAAATACTTGCGGTTTGCGTTATTACCGCCGTTTTATCGCTTACGCTGAAACGCCAAAACGGCGAATACGCGCTTTTAATATCGCTTGCCGGGGGAATAACGGTAACGGTTTGCATTCTTAAAAGCATAGCCGCTCCGATAGGGTATTTAAAATCGCAGTTAAGCCTGTATTCGCTTTCGGCTGAATATTTTAAAATTGCCTTTAAGGCGCTCGGCATAGGCTATATAACCGGATTTATTGCCGACGCCTGCCGCGACAGCGGACAGTCCTCGCTTGCGGGAAAGGCGGAGCTTGCGGGGAAATGCGCGGTGTTTATTATATCCCTGCCCTTAATAACGGGAATACTTAAAACGGCACTGGGGTTTTTGCAATGAAACATATAAAGCTTATTTCGGCAATAATGCTTTTTATTGCGGTTTTTACAGGCTTGGTATCTGCCGAGGGGGAAAAGGACAGCCTTTATAAAGAGCAGTATGAAACGGCGGGAGCCGACAGCCTGAGTGAAGCCCTGCCCGATGACACAAGACGCTATTTTGAAGAAAACGGCATTGACCCCGCCGATTACAGCTGGGTAAGCGTTATTACCGCGGATAACGTATTTTCCCACATATGGGGATTTTTAAAAAGCGGAGCCAAGGCGCCCTTAAAGGCTGGCGCCGAGGTGACGGCTCTTATACTTATTGCCGCGGCGTTAAGCGCGGCGCAGCTTAAGGGCGGCAGTATAAACGCGGCGCTTTATGTTGCTGCTGCTGCCGCCGGGGTTATAGCCGTGCCGGTGCTTTCCTCTGTTTCGGCGGCGGCAAACGCGCTTAAGGGCATTTCAACCTTTATGTTATCCTTTATACCCGTGTTTGCGGTAATAACCGCCGCGTCTGGAGCGGCGGCAACCTCTGCCTCAATGAGCGCGCTGCTGCTTACGGCGGCTCAGGGCGTTTCTTATATATCAAGCTTTGTAATAATGCCGCTTATGGGCGGATATATGGCGGTAAGCATAAGCGGCTCGGTTTCTCCGCTGCTTAAAAAATCCGGCATAGCCGCAATGATAAAACGGCTTGCTCTTTGGATAACGGCGTTTGTCTCGGCGGTGTTTGTGGGGATATTAAGTATACAAACGGCGGTTAACGCCTCTGCCGACACCTTAACCGCAAAGGCGGCAAAATTTATAATAGGCTCTTCGGTGCCGGTGGCGGGGGGCGTGCTGTCTGAGGCGCTCGGAACGGTTACGGCGTCGATGGGGCTTTTGAAATCGTCGGTGGGTATTTACGGCGCGGTGGCGTGCGCGGGTGTGATATTACCGCTTATAGCCGAGCTGCTTGTGTGGCGCGCGGTGCTTTTTGTAACCGCCGCGGTTTCCGAGCTGTTTTCGCTTAACGTTATAGCCGAGATACTCCGCGCGGCGGATTCGGTTATTTCCACGCTTATAGGAATAATGCTTATTGCGGGCGCTATGTTTATTATATCGCTTGCAATAGTGGTAACGGCAGGTAAAACGCAATGAACGCATTAAACTCATTTATAACCGCTGTTTGCGCCGCCTGCGTAATAATAGGCGCGGCTTACCTTATCTGCCCCGACGGCAATATGCAAAAGCCGGTAAAATATGTTTTAAGTCTTGTTTTTATTGCGGTTATAATTTCCGCCGTTCCGATAGCGCGCGTAAAATTCGATCTTAATTTTAACGCATATGAATACAGCGAAAAAACGGAAGACGAGCTTTTAATATCCGGCGCGGAATACGTTTACGGCTCGGTTTTAAAAAAAGCGGGCGTTAATTTTAATAAAATTACGGTTTGTACGGATAAAACCGAAAGCGGCGGCATAAGTATTATTAAGATAGCAGTTTCAACAAACGAACCAGAGTATAAGGTAAAGGAAGCGCTTAATGCCGCCGGTGTAAATTACGAGGTGACGGTGCAAAATGAATGAAACGTTTAAAAAAGCGGCAAACAAAATCAAAAACCCAAAATTTCTTTTAATAGCGGGACTTGCGGGGATATTGCTTATCGCCCTTTCTTCGTTCACGGGGAATAAGGAAAAGACGGCAAAAAAGCAGGCTTCAAGCGGTATTTCGGCAGAGGAATACAAGGCGGAGCTTGAAAGCGGCGTAAGGGAAATTGTAAAAGGAATTACGGGGGATAAAAGCGCCACGGTGGTGGTTACGCTTGAAAGCGGAATAAAATATTCCTACGCCGATACAAACGAAGGCTCAAGCGCGGATAAAACCGAAAGCAATTCAAAAAGCACAAGCAGCGAAAACAAGCAAAGCTATATAACCGTTAAAACCGCAGACGGCGGCGAGCAGGCGCTGCTTGTTACCGCCGAAATGCCCGAAGTGCGCGGCGTGGCGGTGGTATGCAGGGGAGGGGACGACGAGCTGATAAACGAAAAAATCAAAAACGCCGTTACGGCGGCGCTTAACATCACTTCAAAAAGAGTATACATAGCAGGAGGAACCGACAATGAAAAAAGGTAAGGTATTCGGCAAAACACAAATTGCAGTAACGGTTATGGTGTTTGCGCTTGCAGGCGCTATCTGGCTTAATATGAAGTATACGCCGTCTTCGGGCAAATATTTGGGCGAGGCTTCGTATGTAAGCAATTCAAGCAAATCGGACGGAACGCTGCAAACCTCGGCAAAAACCGACGAAAAGGCAGACGACTATTTTACCGAAACCAAAAAGGCGCGCGAAAAAGCGCGCAAGGAGGCTTCGGACAGCGTGACCGAAACGCTTAAAAATTCAAAGCTTACCGATGAGGATAAAAAATCCGCCCTTGCAAAGGTAGAGGAAATGGCGGGCAGAGCCGAAAGCGAAAGCAATATCGAGGCGCTGTTAAAGGCAAAGGGCTTTGAAAACGTGCTGGCGGTGCAAAGCGATACCGAAATAAGTATCGTTGTAAAATCAGAGGGGCTTACCTCGGCGCAGACGCTTCAGATACAGGACGTTGTAACCTCGCAGACGAACATACCGCTTTCGGGTATAAAAATAATTCCCGTAAAATAAAACTGTTGAGTTATTTTAAAAATGTGTTATAATAAGGATAAAGAGAAGATACAGGAGGTATATTCTATGGCAAATAATAAAACCGAGCTTTCGGTAAGCACCGACGTGCTTGAAAAAATGGCGGAGCTTGCCGCAAAAGAGGTTGAGGGCGTAGCCGGTCTTTCAAGAAGATCCATTGACCTTAAGGGAATTATAAAAAATAAAAATGCTTTTAAGGGCGTTAAGGTAGAAAATATTAACGGCGCAATCGAAATAAGCGCATATATATGCGTTAAGCAGGACGCAAAGGTAAAAGAGGTTGCCGAAAAGGTTCAGAAGAACATAAAGGATAAGCTGCAAACTATGACCGGCAACGCGGTAACGCGCGTTAACGTAAGTATTGCGGATATTGAAATTGAAGAAAACGAACCCGAAGAGCAATGAACCTTAAGCGGTCTGTATAATACAGGCCGCTTTTTGCAAGAATAAAAAACGAGGTGTTATTAAAATGGCTGTTGTTAATTTAACAAGCGAAAGCTTTGACGAGGAGGTACTGCTTTCGGGTAAGACCGTTTTGGTGGATTTTTACGCCGATTGGTGCGGCCCGTGCCGTATGGTATCCCCGATAGTAGAGGAAATATCCGAAGAAAGGGAAGACATAAAGGTCTGCAAGGTTAACGTAGACTCAGAGCCGACGCTTGCGGCAAGGTTTTCCGTTTCGTCAATTCCCGCGCTTATGGTATTTAAAGAAGGCAAGGCGGTACGCAGCGAGGTAGGCGCCGCGCCGAAGACGGCAATTCTTTCTATGCTTGAATAAAATAAGGCTGTTAAAATAAATCCGCCGGATAAAAAGGGGAGGCGGATTGCCGCGGGGCTAAAGCCCCTCGCAATGACAAGGGTGTGGGGAAAAACGGATTGCCGCGCACCTTGCGGTGGTCTCGCCTGCCGGCTCGGTCGGTGCTTCTGCTTCGCAGAGGTGTCCACCGGACACCCGCACCGCAATGACAAGGGGCAATGGCGGGGAATGTATTTGCCGGCATAACAAAAACGGGGGCTGTCTTAATAAGACAGCCCCCGCAGTCTGTCGAAAAAGTCCAGTAAAAGCTGGGCTTTTTCGCATATATATGGT
>ERZ808240.4648-NODE-4648-length-11917-cov-15.244057_pt1 | contig 11917 bp, 14 predicted proteins | sample MGYA00521084_ERZ808240 | MGnify/ENA primary metagenome ERZ808240 (study PRJEB31516, sample SAMN03275571) | gut metagenome | biome: mammalia-associated habitat; material: feces | host: Papio cynocephalus | place: Kenya | collected 2012-08-06 ... | reverse complement strand
AGCCAATATTTTCACTATATATCTAAGAGATTTAAAAGATATTATCAGTGGTATGATATAAAATTAATATAACTTAATCTCAAAAATACTTAGAATATTATTCTAGGTATTTTATTTTGCTTAAATATATTATCATTTCTTTTTTGAATATTTATTCCTTCACAAGAGGGTCAAATTTTTCAATAGCGTCAATTAGCTTTGGATATCTAATAACAAAATGTATAGTTGAATTAAAACTCTTCGAATGATTACATAATTATTTTTTTAAATAGTTACAGTTATATTTTTAAATGTTTTATTATCCATATAATTAATTTTATAGTTATTATCTTTTTTTGAGTATTCATCAGTAAGTTTTAAATGTTCTTTATATTCCTTATAGGTATAATTAATTTTATTATTAGATCTGTTCGAAAAGGTTTAATGTAAATTCATGTTGTATATTGCACATATAATTTGCAAGCGTTTATCGTATCTATTCGTATGATTCCTATAAACCTCTTTAATTATTCTAAATATTTTAATACATCTATTAGTATGTTCAATTTTGATTCTTACTGATGATAAATTTTTATTATATTTTTTCTCTTCGTTAGTTAATTTATGTAATTTAGTATTTCTGTAAGGAATACTCACCCTATCCATTAAGTTTCAGAAGTTCTTCATACCTAATTTGAATTTTTTTTACTTTATATCCTTACTTTAAATCTTCTTTTATGGCTTTTTCGAAAATTTTAATATATTTTTTTTCTAGCTTTTCTTCTTTTGAAGGAATAATTCTATCTAAAAATATACCTATAATTATTCCAATTAAAATCGTTAATATTATTATCAATATCATGTATTATCACATTACCTTTATTTATGGTTTAATGATAATTTTAGTAAAGGTCTTTCCGAACAAGCCTATTTAAGAAAATAATTATAAATAATGATGTATTGTAACAAAAAACAAGCAAAACTTAGATCAATTCTAAGTTTTTTCTAATTTTAAAAGGATTTTCTAAATTTATGTAGAATAATAATATTAGAGAGCAAAGAAAGGAGAGATATGTATAGAATATTATTATTTTTAAAAAAATACATCATATTATTTATTAATATATAAAAATATGTCGAACTATGTCGTCTAAAAGAAATGTCTAGTTTTGTCGAAACTATTTATAATTATCTTATAATATGATAAATTAAAATAGCAAAGGGTGATAGAATGTTAAAAATCAATTTGGAGTTTAGAAAAGGAGTATTATTCGTAAGACTAAACGGAAGTCTAAACGATAAAGACAGTTTAGATAACATCAACAGTCTAATAAATGAAATAGGATTTAAGTATATAGTGTTTAATGTAGATAATTTAAGGTGTATAGATGTAAATGGAATAAAATGTATTCTAGATTATCAAGATAAACTACTACAAAATCACGGTAAACTATTACTATGTGAAAATAATAAAGTAATATCAAATAGAATATTCAAAAATAGAATTCCAAATATAAAAACAGAAATACAAGCATTTGATCTCATCTAAAGATATATAATTTGATTTAATAGAAAAGAGGATAATATGTTAAATCAAATAATCGAAGAAAATAAAAATCTAATTTATTCTATAATCAAAAAGTACACTTATTACTATGATAAAGAAGACTTATTTCAAACTGCAACAATAGGACTAATTAAAGCATATAATAATTATGATAACTCTAAAAATACGAAGTTTTCTACCTATGCTTACACTTATATATTAAGTGAAGTATTACTATATATCAATAATAATAGAGACATAAGATTAGGAAAAAATTACTTAAAAATATACAAAAAAATTAACGAAGCAAAATTAGTATTAACTCAAAAACTAATGAAAGAACCAACGACCTATGAATTATCTTTATTCTTAGAACTAGATGAAAACCTAATCAATCAAGTTTTAGCCCTCACCCAAAGTTTTTCTAATTTAGAAGAAATAATCTCTAAAGATGGAAAAAATTTAACATTATTAGACGTAGTAAGTGACAAAGATAAAGATAAAATGATAGATAATTTAATACTAAAAGAAACATTAAATAATCTAACAGAAGAAGAAAGAAAAATATTAATGCTACGGTATTACGACGAAAGAACTCAACAAGAAGTTGCAAATATTTTAGGAACAAATCAAGTTTATATATCAAGAAATGAGAAAAAAGTTCTAAAAAAATTAAAAGAAGACCTGAGTAAAGTAGCATAATTATATATACTTAAATCAAGCAATAAAGAAAAAACTTTATTGCTTTTTTGTATAAATATTAAAATATATCAAATAATAATATTGGTGATGATATGGATAATACTAAGTATAATGAATTTATAAAAAAATATATTCCTAAAGAAGACAAAATGAAAAATGAATTTATAGCCTTCTTTTTTGGAGGATTATTAGGACTATTAAGTGAAATATTACTAGAATTATATCAAGTATGGTTAAACCTACCAAGAAAAGAAAGTGGAATATTAGTAACTTTAACTCTAATAGTAGTAGCATCTATTTTAACTGCATTAGGAGTATTTGATGTAGCAGTATCAAAATTAAAAAGTGCTTTAATAATACCAATAACAGGATTCGCTCATTCCATGACCTCAGCAGCATTAGAATATAGAACAGAAGGATTAATATTAGGAATAGGTTCAAATATCTTTAAATTAGCAGGAACAGTAATATTATATGGAATAGTAGCAGTATATTTCTTTGGATTAGTAAGATTAATATTAATAGGAGGATAAGATGACTTATAAATATAATAAAGTATATATAGATAATACCTATACCGTAGCAGGAACTTATGAAAATGATGGACCCTTAGCAAGTTTCTTTGACAAAACATATCCTAAAGATATGTATTTTGGAACTACTAGTTGGGAACATGCCGAAATAAGATTATTAAAAGAAAGTATTACTGGCCTACTAAAGAAAACAAATAATAAAACTAGTGATATAGATATAATAATATCTGGAGATCTTCAAAACCAAATAGCATCCTCAAACTATGCAATAAGAGAATTTGATATCCCATTCTTAGGAATATACAATGCCTGCGCTATCAGTTCAGAAGGAATAATAATAGCATCAACATTTATTAATAGTGGCAAAGCCCAAAAATGTATAGTAGCAACCTCATCTCATAATATGGTAGCAGAAAAACAATATAGAAATCCAACAGAGTATGGAACTCCCAAACCAAAAGTAGCAACATTTACTGCAACAGGAGGTGCTTCAATATTACTAACAAATAAAAAAAATAAAGTTAAAATATCTTCTGCAACAATTGGTAAAATTATAGATAAAGGAGTTAAAGATGTCAATAATATGGGAGCAGTGATGGCACCTGCTGCTGCAAACACAATAGCAAGACACTTAAAAGATCTAAATCTAGATCCCTCTTATTATGATTTAATATTAACTGGAGACTTAGGAGAATACGGTAAAAAAATATTAGTAGATTATTTAAAAGAAGTATATAAAATAGATATAAGTAAAAACTATAATGATTGTGGAACAATGTTATATGATACCAAAAAACAACCAGTTTTTGCCGGAGGTTCAGGGCCAGTTTGTAGCGCCTTAGTAAACTTTGGCTATATATATAAACAAATGTTAAAGCAAAAATTAAAAAGAGTTTTAATAGTACCAACTGGAGCCTTATTCTCTCCAACAATGTTTTTTCAAAAAGAATCTCTACCCGCTATAGCACACGCAGTTAGTTTGGAGGTGGAAGAGCAATGATATACTTAAATGCCTTCTTATTTTGTGGTATAGTTTGTCTTATCTCTCAAATAATATTAGACAATACTAAACTAACCCCAGGACATATAACATCATTATTTGTAATAATAGGAGCATCACTAGATATCTTTGGTATATACGATAAATTTGTTTTATACTGTGGAGCAGGAGCCCTAATACCAATAACATCATTTGGACATCTATTAGTTCATGGTGCTATGGATCTAGCTACTGACTTAGGACCACTCGGATTATGCTTAGGAGTATTTGATTTAACCGCAGCAGGAATAAGTGTGGCAATTTTCGTAGCATTTATCCTAGCATTAATATTTAAACCAAAGCATTAATCATTACTTAATCAAACTCTCATTAACATTTGACTAAACAAAATAATTATAATATAATTATTAAGGAAAAAAGGAGAGAGTTATATGTTAGATATAATACTAGATACAATAAAAGATACTTTAAGATTACTACCATTTTTATTTGTAGCATTTTTAATAATAGAATTATTTGAACATAAATTAAGCAAAAAAAGTAAAAACTTAATAACTGCTTCTAATAAAAGTGGGCCATTATTAGGTAGTACTTTAGGAATGTTTCCCCAATGCGGATTTTCAGTCCTAGCAACCAATCTATACGTAACAAGAATAATATCCTTAGGAACATTAATCTCAATATATTTATCTACGAGTGATGAAATGTTACCAATATTATTATCAGAAAAAACTAGTATTAATATGATAATAAAAATACTATTAATAAAATTCTTAATAGGAATGATTAGTGGCTTTATAATAGATTTCATATTAAGAAATAAAGAAAAGCCTAAACAAAACTATGAAATATGTGAAGATAATCACTGTCATTGTGATAAAGAAAATATCGTTATATCTGCTATAAAACATACCTTAAGTACTTGCTTTTATATATTTATAATATCATTAATTTTAAATATTATAATAAGTTATGTAGATGAAAAAGAACTATCAAAAATATTCTTAAAAAATAATGCCTTTGCTCCCTTTATATCAAGTCTATTAGGACTAATACCAAATTGTGCATCCAGTGTAATGCTAACAGAATTATATCTAAAAAAAGTATTATCTCTAGGTACATCTATAGCAGGTTTATTAACAGGAAGTGGACTTGCAATATTAGTATTATTTAAAACAAATAAAAATTTAAAAGAAAATTTAAAAATACTAGCTCTAATATATTTTATAGGTGCTTTCAGTGGAGTACTTATAAATATAATAGAAAACCTAATCAAATAATTATATGTAAAATTTCGAAAAAAGTACTTACAAATAAGTATTTTTTTGTTATAATGTACTTGATAAGAAGGGATGATAAATATGAATAATTTAAAAGTAGTACAATATGGCTGTGGTAAAATGTCAGCCTATACAATGAGATATGCCATGGAAAATGGTTGGGAAATAGTAGGAGCTATAGATATTAATCCCAAAGTAATAGGTAAAGATATAAGTACCATAATAGGATGTGAAGATACAGGAATAATTATAAAAAATATAAGTGAAGCAGAAGGTTTATTAAAAAGTACTAAACCAAATATTTGTATTATTACTACAATGAGTTTAATGCAAGATACCAAAGATGCATTATTATTATGTGCTAAATTAGGAATAAATGCTATAACAACATGTGAAGAAGCATTTTATCCTATGAACTCTTCACCTGCATTAACTAATGAAATAGATAGATTAGCAAAAGAAAACAATTGTACAATAACAGGAAGTGGTTATCAAGATGCATTCTGGGGTAACTTAATTTCTACTTTAGTAGGAGCAACAGGTACTGTTATCAAAATAGAAGGAAGTAGTTCTTATAATGTAGAAGACTATGGAATTGCTTTAGCGCAAGCTCATGGTGCAGGACTAACTAAAGAAGAATTTGAAAGTAACATAGCATCATTAGATAATATCAGTGAAGAAGAAAGACAAAAATTAATAGATAATGGAGAATTCTTACCTAGTTATATGTGGAATGTAAATGGTTGGTTGTGTGATAAATTAGGATATCATGTTATTAGTCAAAGTCAAAAATGTATTCCAACTATAGCAGAATCAGACATATATTCATCTACACTAAATATGAATATCAAAGAAAATATGGTTACAGGAATGAGAGCAGTAGTAACAACTCAAACTGAAGAAGGAGTAACATTAGAAACAGAATGTGTAGGAAAAGTATATACAAAAGATGACTGCGATAGAAATATTTGGAGTGTAATAGGAGAACCAAATACTAAATTAGTAATAGAAAGGCCATCAACGGTAGAATTAACATGTGCTACTATCATTAATAGAATTCCAGACGTAATAAACTCAAAACCAGGATTTATTCCAACATCTAAAATGGGAGAATTAAAAAAGTTCAAAAAGAACTAAACTAAATATAATGTATTGTAACTAAAGGAGGAAAATATGAAAAGTAAAGTATATTTCACAAAAAACATAACAAAAGAGAATATGATAAAAATGTATCAAGTATTAAATAAAGAATTATCTGGTAATGTAGCAGTAAAACTACACTCAGGTGAACAAGGAAATCAAAATTATTTAAAACCAGAATTCTTAAAAGATATAATAGAGTATATAAATGGAACTGTAGTGGAATGTAACACTGCCTATGAAGGTGCTAGAAACACAACAGAGAAACACCTTAAACTATTAGAAAGCCACGGCTGGAGCAAATACTTTAAAACAGACATTTTAGATAGTGATGGAGAAGAAGCATTAGAAATGCCTGAGAGAAATACAATACATAAAAACTTTATTGGATCTCACATGAAAAATTATGATTCTATGCTAGTAATATCACATTTTAAAGGACACCCTATGGGTGGATTTGGAGGAGCCATTAAAAATATCTCTATAGGACTAGCATCTAGTTATGGCAAAAAATATATTCACACCAGTGGAATGGAAAACCCAACGTACGAAGAAATATTTACCTCAGATCATGATAAATTCTTAGAATCAATGGCAGATGCTGCTAAATCAATATTAAACTTCTATAAAGACAATATTTTATTTATAAATGTAATGGTAAATATGTCTGTAGATTGTGATTGCTGTGCTGTAGCCAAAGATCCAACTATCAAAGATATAGGAATATTATCATCTACTGATCCTTTAGCCCTAGATCAAGCCTGTGTTGATTTTGTCTACAATAGTACTGATCCTAATAAAACAGATTTAATAGAAAGAATAGAATCAAGAAATGGTATTCATACCCTAGATGCTGCTGAAAAAATAAATCTTGGTAACAGAGAGTATGAATTAATAGAAATAGATTAAAATAATGATTAGTATTGATAATGCTTTAAATAATTTAAGCCATTCTAAATTTAGAACTAGTTTTCACCTAAAAGAAAAAGATCTAAATTATATAAAAGAAAAAGGCCTAGATACAATAAGAATTCATACCTCAGATTTTATCAAGAGAAGATTAGCACCTAAAATAATAATAAATGACGGACATCAAACCCCATATCGAGGTCATCCTACCTTTATAGCCCAACATGCAACTGCAACATGTTGTAGGAATTGTTTATATAAATGGTATAAAATACCCAAAGATAAAGAATTAACAGAAGAAGAACAAGAATATATAGTAAACTTAATTATGGCTTGGATTAGTAAACAAATATCAAAATAAAACATTTTATCACCTGATAAAGTGTTTTTTCTTGATTTAAAATTTTGCTTGTATTATAATAAACGACAAGTTAAAGAAGGAGGAAAATACATGATTGAAGATTGGTTTGTATGTTCATTGCCACAACCATTATCAAAAGAAACAACATATGAATTATTAAAAAGAAGAAGAAAAGAAGATAAAGATATTTTAATTATTCATAATATTTGCTTAATAATATATGAAATATTAAATAAATTTAAAACGGTTGATTATGATAAAAAAGAATTAGTAAGTATTGGTATTATGGGATTAATAAAAGCAGTTGATACCTATGATATATCTAAAAAAATAGAATTTAGTACTTACGCTATGAAATGTATAGATAATGAAATATTAATATTCTTAAGAAAATTAAAGAAAGACCAAATAATAGATAGTTTAGAACGAACTATTTATGAAAATGATAAAGGCTTAGAAATAAAATTAAAAGATACATTGGCTGATGAAATTGATTTAGTAAAAGATATAGAAGACCAAGTTGTATATAAAAAAATTAGAAATCTAGTAGAAAAATTACCTGATAGAGATAAAGAAATTGTAAAATTATATTTTGGTTTTTATGATGGCAAACGATACAAACAAAAAGAACTATCAACTATGTTTTCTGTTACTCAAGCTCAAATATTAAGAATAGTAAGTAAAAGAATACATGAAATAAACATATATTAGAAAAACAAAGTACTATAGAAGTAAAAGCAAAAGTTAAAAGAAGGACTTGATTTATAATATCTAATATGATATGATGTAGATGTTTAGTAAGAGTTATTTATAAATATTGTATCTATCTATTTTTAGTATATATGCATGAAAAAATATATATTACCAATATTTAGTTCTGTAATGTTAATATCCTCTATAGTTATTAACTTAAAACCAACAGAATATAAAAGTACAACTAAAACTACAGATAGTTTAGTTAATTATAATGAAAATAAAGTTACTTCAAGTACTGATAGTAATGATACAGAAGAATATACATCTTCTGCAATAGGAGAAAATGTATTCTTAACAAATCCAACTCCCAGTAGCAATAATACTTCTGAATATAACAATGAAGCAGATATTATTAATAACGAAGTTCCCATTATTGAACCTAATGAAGAATTAATAAATGATAATGAAATAATTCAAAATAAAGAAGAAATAATAGAGCCTACTCCAAAAGAAACTACACCGATTATAGATGATAATAAGGAAACATTTAAACAAGGTTTATACCAGATTAGCACTGAAGAAAATTATCTTAAATTAAATGATAATGATATCTGGAATATAGAAGTATTAGAAGATGGTACTTACAATATAAGTTCAATTATAGATAATAATTATTTAGAAGCTTTAGATATTAAAGTATCGCTAAAACCAAAAGATGATTTAATAAATCAAAAATGGACTATTACCAAAAAAGATAATTATTATCAAATAATATCCCAGAACAACAATAAATGTCTATCTATATCAAATGAATATATAAAAGTTAAAAAATGTAACGATGAATTACAAGAACAAAAATTAACAATAACTCCTAAAGAGGTATCTAATTTAGAAAATAACAAATATAAAATAAGAACCTATAGTGATAACAAAGAAATATCACTATCAGATAACAAGATAACTCTTAGTGATACAGAAAATAGCAAAAATAATATATGGTACTTAAATAAACAAGATAATTCAGAATATAGTATCATAAGTAGTACTAGTAATAGACTAATTATAAATAATGACTTATCAATATTAAATCAAAATGATACCTGGAAAATCATTTTAAATCCTGATAATACCTACATTATAAGTAAAGATAATCTATGCCTTACTAATAATCTTATAAAAGAAGAATGTAATGGTAGTAATAATCAAAAATTTATTATAGAAAAATATAATGATAAATTATACTATAAAGGAATAGATATCTCCTCATATCAAGGTAATATCGATTGGGAATTATTAGCGCAAAGTGAAGTAGAATTTGTAATAATAAGAGCAGGTTATGGTGATAATTGGACCAGTCAAGATGACGAAAAGTTAATAGATAATGTCTCTAATTGTGAAAAATATAATATCCCATATGGAATTTACTTATATTCATATGCTACCAAAATAAATGGAAGTAATGAAATAAACATAAATTCAGAATCCGTATCATCTGAAGTAGCCCATATATTAAGACTACTAGATAACTTAAAATCATTAGGATACACTCCTAATATTAAAACAAAAGTATTTTATGATATGGAGGATCCTTCTACAATTAACTTAGGTAAAGAAACGCTAACATCTATCGCTGATAACTTCTGCCAAACTTTAGAAGAAAATGGCTACAATTGTGGAGTATATGCTAATAAATATTTCTATACTCAAAATCTAGATTATAATTACCTAAAAAATAAATATGACATTTGGTATGCTTACTGGCCTAGTAACATAAATACCTATGAAGCAGCCCTAGAAAATATTAATAATGAAATAGATTATAATATATGGCAGTTTTCTTCAAACGGTCAAATCGCAGGAATAAGTAATAAAGTAGATTTAAATATAGGAATTGATATCTTTAACTAACTTTATAAAAATGTAATATTTTAAAAAGTGAATTAAAAAAGTTCACTTTTTTTAAGATTTTTGCTATAATGAAGTTGATGTAATAAGAATATTAAAGATAATTTATCTCTGTATATATTAGAAAGGATTTAATATAGTAGTAGTTTAAAACTATATTATACAAGGTGAGCAATGAAAAAAAATAGTTTTATTGAAGGAACAATAATTGCTACTCTAGGAATACTTATTGTAAAAATAATTGGTATATTATATGTTATTCCTTTTAATGCTATAATAGGTGAATCAGGTGGTGCCTTATATGGATATGGATATAATATATATCAATTGTTTTTAAGTATATCTAGTGCAGGTTTTCCCTTTGCCATAAGCAAACTTACTAGTGAGTACTATGCCCTTGGTAAAAAGAAAGCAATTAATGACACATATAATGTCTCTTTAAAAATAATATCTGTTATCTCTATAATCATGTTTATTGTTTTATTTGTTTTTGCCCCTTCCATAGGAGATTTAATAATAGGAAGTTCCACAGGAGGTAATACTAAAGAAGATATCGCCTTTGTTATCAGAGCAGTTAGCTTTGCAATTTTAGTAATTCCTTTTTTAAGTGTTACCAAAGGTCTATTACAAGGATATAAATACATCACACCATACTCAATAAGCCAAGTAATAGAGCAAGTTGTTAGAGTAATAATAGTACTAGTAGGAAGTTTAACCTGTATAAAAATATTAAATCTTCCATTAAGATATGCTATAGGAGTATCTATGCTAGGAGCCTTTTTCGGTGGCTTAGTAGCGTATATATATTTAAAAGCCAAAATAAAAAGATCTAAATTATTAAATGTAGACGACGATACTAGTGAATTTATTCCTAAAAAAGAAATAGCAAAGAAAATATTTATGTATTCTATTCCTTTTATTTTAATAAGTTTAGTTAATAATTTATATACTACTGTTGATATGATATTATTATCTAGAACTATGTCTGATATTTTAAAATATCCTGCTAACATAATGGAATCTATAGTAGGAGTATATACTACTTGGGGAGTTAAATTAAACAATATTATTTTAGCAATATCAACTGGTCTAGTTACTAGTTTAATACCAAATATTGTTACCAGTTATACCAAAAAAGATATGAAAGATGTTAATGATAAATTTAATAAAGCAATGCAATGTGTATTACTAGTAATTGTTCCAATGACTATCTTCTTATCTTTGTTAGTAAAACCAGTATGGACCTTGTTTTATGGTAATAGTCATTATGGACCAGAAGTATATAAAGTATTTGTATATACTGCCTTATTTGGAGGCTTCTATACTATTATAATCAACACTCTACAAGGATTAAGTAAATATAAACTAGTAATGGTTTCCGTTCTAGCCGGTTTAGGTACTAATGCAATATTAGATGTTCCATTGATGCTGTTATTTGATAAATTAGGCTTAAATGTAAGTTATGGAGCAGTAGTAGCAGCTCTTCTTGGTTATACATTCTCTATAAGTATTTCAATGTCTACCTTAAAAAATAAGTATGGTTTTGAATTTACTACTACTAAAAAAAGATTACCAAAATACATAGTCTCATGGATTATATTTATTTTAGTAATTTTAATAATGAAATTATTTATGCCTACTAACATAAACTCTAGATTACTAAGTATCCCAATATTATTTGTATATGGCATTGTAAGTTTTCTAATATATATAATTATAAGCGGAAAAAACGGTAATATCAGAATTGTATTCGGAAATAAAATAAATAATTTTTTAAAGAAGATGCACCTATAATATTGCATCTTTTCTTCTTTTTTGATATAATCTTCACAGAGAGTAGGTGATGTATCATGAAGTATATTTTAT
>ERZ808240.4647-NODE-4647-length-11917-cov-27.322795_pt1 | contig 11917 bp, 11 predicted proteins | sample MGYA00521084_ERZ808240 | MGnify/ENA primary metagenome ERZ808240 (study PRJEB31516, sample SAMN03275571) | gut metagenome | biome: mammalia-associated habitat; material: feces | host: Papio cynocephalus | place: Kenya | collected 2012-08-06 ... | reverse complement strand
CATACTCCTCATGCGTCCTTTTCCATCTGTCGTGGCTCCACAGATAGAAGCGAGGGTCGCGGCGTACGGTCTGTTCGAGCATCTGGAAGAAACGTTTTGTTATTTCGTTGTCGGGTAAAGTGGCAGGGGCGTCGCTGATGAGCTTGAAGGTGCAGATGTATTTGCCGCGGCGCGGACGCTCCATGTCAACATAAAATACGGCATCGTTCATCTTTCTCATTATGCGCTCGCCACCGGTGAAGACGGGAGTGTCGTGGTTAAGGAACGGCAGCCACAAGTGGATATTGCTCCACTTCGGCGACTGGTCGGAGATGTATCCGAAGAGCCACATGCGCTTTTCCCTTCTGTATGTTACGAGATAGCGCAGAATATCCTGCTTCGGGATGCACACGCCGCCCTTGGCATGGCGCAAAGAGCGGAACAGTTCGTCGAAAACCTTGCTGCGCAGCGGATGGTAGATAAGTCCGCAGACGGCATCCTTATGTCTCGTGAACGAGAGACCCGTAGCCGAGAGCATCTCCCAGTTGCAGTAATGCCCGAGGATGGCGGCACAAGTCTGTCCCTTGTCGAAATGCTGTTCCAGCTGCTCCACGTTGCGGAATTCGATATGCTTCAAGAGTGTACGGTCGCTAACCGACAGCAGTTTCAGCGACTCTACGCCATAGTCGCAGAGCCAGCGGTAGAATCCGTGCTCAATTGCCATCAGTTCTTTCGCACTCTTTTCTGGAAAAGCCGAACTGATATTTTTCCTTACCACTTTCTTTCTGTATCCCACTATATAATATATAATAAGGTAGAAGAAGTCGGCTATGCAATACAAGGCCCGGTAGGGCAGGAGAGATATTGCATAGAAGATGCCGTAGACTATTCTGTATGCCATGGTCTTGAAGTTTTACTTTTATTTAGAAACAGCCGCAACAGGTTTACGACTGCATGTCGTGAAGTTTCTTGTAGTATCCGTCCTTTCGTATAAGTTCCTCGTGAGTACCGCGTTCCACGATATGTCCCTCATGAAGCACGCAAATCTCGTCGGCATTCTTGATAGTAGAAAGGCGATGGGCGATAGCCACCGTAGTGCGCGTCTTCATCAGTCGCTCCAGAGCGTCCTGCACCAGCCGTTCGCTCTCCGTGTCGAGAGCTGAAGTAGCCTCATCGAGAATAAGGATAGGCGGATTCTTGAGAATGGCGCGCGCAATGCTCACACGCTGACGCTGCCCGCCGGAAAGCCTTCCGCCGCGGTCTCCGATATTCGTATTGTATCCGTCTTCCGAAGCCTTGATAAACTCGTCGGCATTGGCGATACGCGCCGCTTCCTCCACCTGCTCCAGTGTGGCGTTGTCCACACCGAAGGAGATGTTGTTGAAGAAGGTGTCGTTGAAGAGGATAGCCTCCTGATTCACGTTACCGATAAGCTGCCGGAGATCGTGAATGTCAAGATCCTTCACGTTTATGCCGTCGATAAGCACCTCGCCCTCCTGCACGTCGTAGTAGCGGGGGATAAGGTCGACGAGAGTAGACTTTCCGCCGCCGCTCTGACCTACGAGAGCCACGGTCTTTCCCTTCTCAATCGTCAGGTTGATGTCTCTGAGCACCCACTGTTCGCCATATCTGAACGACACGTGGCGGAACTCTATAGTATGGTTGAAACTGCTGATGTGCTCAGGACTTGTTTTTTGCTTGATGTCGTTTTCGGCAAGCAGAATCTTGTCTACACGTTCCATCGAGGCGAGCCCCTTAGGGATATTGTAGCCAGCCTTTGAGAAATCCTTCAGAGGATTGATGATGCTGTATAGGATAACGAGATAGTAGATGAACGTAGGACCGGAGAGCACCTGCTGGTTGAGCACCAGTATGCCGCCGAACCACAACACTATGATAATCATCACCGTACCGAGGAATTCGCTCATCGGATGCGCCATCTGCTGACGGGTGTTTACTTTCAATATTTGGTTTCTGTAGCCCGAGTTAATCTTGTCAAACCGCCTGTTCATCTTCTCCTCAGCACAGAAAGCCTTGATAATACGCAGTCCGCCGAGCGTCTCCTCTACCTGACTCATCGTGTCGCTCCACAGAGCCTGAGCCTCCTTTGATTTGCGCTTCAGCTTTCTGCCCACCTTTCCCATAATCCATCCCATAACGGGTACGAAGAGCAGGGTGAAGAGCGTGAGCTGCCAGCTGATGAAGAGCAGCGTGGCGAAATAGGCAATAATAAGAATAGGATTCTTGAAGAGCATGTCGAGCGAACTCATAATGGAGTTCTCTATCTCCTGCACGTCGCCGCTCATGCGGGCAATGATGTCGCCCTTGCGCTCCTCCGAGAAGAAGCCCAACGGCAGCGAAGTAATCTTCTGGTAGAGCTGGTTGCGGATGTCGCGCACGATACCCGTACGAATAGGGATTACCGTGGCAGAAGAGAAGAAATACGCCCCCGTCTTCAAGAAAGTCATAACGGTGAGGAAGAGCCCCAAGACGAGCAGCGTCGTAGTAGGACCGATATCGCTGATGAGCCAGTTCACGTAGTAGTTCATGTTGTTAGAGGCAACCTCCTTCATATTGTCCCAGTCCCACGGCATCAGTCGGGTCACGGCCACAGCCTTCTCCGTCTTGAAGATAATCTGCAAGATAGGTATAATTGCCGCAAAGGAGAATATGTTGAGCACAGCCGACAGGATGTTGAACACGACAGTCAGCACGAGGTACCGTTTGTATGGCGGCACGAAGCGGCGCAGTATCTGGAAAAATTCTTTCATCTTTCTTTAAGCCTGATTTACTTTCGTTCCGTTGTTGAACAAATATTCAGGTGCAATATCAGCACCGTTAGCCCAAAAAATAGTACCGTCAAGTCCAAACTGTTCAAATTTGTTTTTATCTTTTAGTTCTACGAATGCGGGGTATTCAAGAAGAGGTGACAGGTCAATCTTACGAGTTTCACCATTGTTAAACTTACATAGGAGAGTGTATTCCCCAAGATAAGTTACGTTTGTTACATTCAGTATCATACAATAGCCTCCTTTTATTATCTTGTTATTTTCTCTATTTTTTCACCCTTTTGGGCTTTGTTCCATATATCCATAATTTCATCTACATTATTGTCTATGAAATCATTTACTATTTTAATGGTTTTTACTTTAGCTTTTCCCTCTATAATCCTTTCCTTTATTGTAATGGTGAATTCTCCGTCACCACTCCTTACATGTAGATGAGGTGGATTATGGTCGAAGGCATATATATACAACATTATGCCTTGGAAAACATAGATAGCTCCCATTATTTATCTCTTTATTCTATAGCTTCCCCAAACAACGTGGCACTTGTAGAGCCAGTAATCTTCACTCTCACAGTTTCGCCTATGTGATGATTTCCCTTGTCGAACACCACAGCCTTGTTCTGCTCCGTGCGCCCCATGAGCTGCTGGCGGCTTCGCTTGCTGAAGCCCTCCACGAGCACGTCGAACTCCTTGCCCTCGTCCTTCTTGTTCTGTTCGGCACTCACCTCCGTCTGTAGTTTTATCAGCTCGTTAAGACGCTGGATCTTAACCTCCTCCGAAACATTGTCGGGCAGATGCTTGGCAGCGTAAGTGCCCGGTCGCTCAGAGTATTTGAACATAAAGGCAGAGTCGAAGCCCACCTCCCTGACGAGCGACAGCGTCTGCTGCTGATCCTCCTCCGTCTCGTCGTGGTAGCCCACGAAGATGTCGGTCGTCAGTCCGCATCCCGGAATGATACGGCGAATGGCGTCTACCTTTGCCAGATACTGCTCGCGGGTGTATTTGCGGTTCATGAGTTTCAGGATCTTGTTGCTTCCGCTCTGAGCCGGGAAATGGATGTGTCGACAGATGTTAGGTTCGTCGGCAATGGCATGAAGGATATCCTCCGTCATGTCCTCCGGGTTTGATGTAGTGAAGCGCACGCGCATCCCGGGAGCCTCGTGAGCCACCATGCGCAGCAGTTCGGCGAAGCTCACTCCGCCCTCGATGCGCTTTCCGGCAGGCGTAAGTCCGTAGCTGTTCACGTTCTGTCCCAGGAGCGTAACCTCCTTGAATCCGCGGTCGCGCAAGTCTCTAACCTCCTTCAGTATGCTCTCCACATCGCGCGAGCGCTCCCTTCCGCGGGTATACGGCACGATGCAGTAGTGGCAGAAGTTGTTGCATCCGCGCATGATGCTGACGAATCCGCTCACCTTGCTTCCGCCGATGCGCTGCGGCACGATGTCGCGGTAAGTCTCCGTAGTAGATAGTTCGATGTTCATGGCGTTGCCGCCGTTCTCGCATTGAGCGATGAGGTCAGGCAGAGTGAGATATCCGTCAGGTCCGCACACCAAATTTGCATGGTGGTTTCCGATAAGGTCGTCCTTTACCCTCTCCGCCATGCATCCGAGCACGCCGAGGATAAGCCTGCGTCCCTTCTTCTGTTCGGCATGAAGCGTCTCAAGCCTGTTGTAAATCTTGTTTTCGGCATTCTCCCTGATACTGCATGTATTGAGCAGAATAGCATCTGCCTCGTTCTCGTTCTCGCAAAGCTCGTAGCCTGCCATTTGCATAACCGAGGCAACCACCTCGCTGTCTGCCACGTTCATCTGGCAGCCGTAAGTCTCTATGAAGAGTTTTTTCATTATTCTTATTTAAATATGTATAGTTTGGCTGCGAAATTACGAAAATAAAGTGGGATATGCAAAAATAGAGCTGTTTTTCGGAGAATATGCGGATTCTGATGAATGTATTCTCTGCACTCTAAAAAAAACGCCCCGGCATTTCACCTTGCATGGAGCATACCTATGAAACACCTGAAGCGTTTGGGCCAAACACCGGGAGCGTTTGGGCTAAACACCGGGAGCGTTTGATAGGTACGCTCCCGGCATAAATGTTATGACTTCCGTTCCTTCCTATTTCAAAATCAGGAAAAGGGTTCTAATATTTAAAAGAGCTTCCGCCAAGGAACTCCCTAAGCAATGAAGTTGGCGGCACCTGGCGGTTAGGAATCGGCTTGATGTATTTCAGAAACTTGCGCAGACGGTAAGCCTCGCTGTATTCCTCGGAGTCTTCGGGCACCGTTTCGAGCAGCGGTTCCGCCTGCGACTTCAATACGGCGAGTTCGAAGAGCATGGCGGTATTGAACATAGCGTCGGCATTCTCCTGATAAGGGAATATCCACTTGTTCTCGCCCGCCCTTACCGAAGGCCAGCGGTGTATAGTCTCCTGTGCACTCACTCCGCGGTATTTGTAGTCGCGGATGATGCGGCGCAGGAGTCGGTTGTCGGTCGTCGGCACATAGTTGTGGCTGTCGAGCAGTATGGTGGTGAATGCCGAGGCGTAGACGCGGAATATCTGACTGTCTGGAATCTGTGCCGTCAGTTCCGGGTTGAGGGCGTGGATGCCTTCCACCACGAGGATGTCGTGTTCTCCCATCTTCAGCTTCTTGCCGCTCCGTTCGCTCTTTCCCGTCTGGAAATTATATTTCGGCAGTTCCACCTCCTTTCCGGCAAAGAGGTCGTTAAGCTGCTGGTTGAGCAGCGGGATGTTGAGGGCGTAAAGACTCTCGTAGTCGTAGTCGCCGTTCTCGTCGCGCGGCGTATGTTCGCGGTCCACGAAATAGTCGTCGAGCGATACGGGCACAGGCTTTATGCCGTTAGTGAGCAGCTGTATGGAGAGGCGCTTGCATGAAGTGGTCTTTCCGCTCGACGACGGTCCGGCTATCAGCACCATCTTCACTCCCTTTCGTTGGGCAATCTCGTCGGCGATATGCGATATCTTCTTCTCCTGCAGAGCCTCGGAGAGGTTAATGAGGTCGGCAGCCCGTCCTTTCTGCACGGCATCGTTGAGGTCGCCGATAGTGCGGAGTCCGATAATGTCCTGCCAGTGGTGGTGTTCCTTGAAAATCTCGAACATCTTGTCCTGTCGAATCAGTTCGCCGAGCACCGACGGGTCTTTGAGCGACGGGATGCGCAGCAGCAGTCCGTCGAAATATTTCTCCAGACCGAAGAGCGTCAGCAGTCCCGTATTGGTAAGTAGCGAACCGTAGTAATAGTCCTTGTATCCGTCGATGTCGTAGTATGTAGTATACAGCGAGCCGGTGCTTTTCAGCAGTTTCACCTTCGACGTGGCACCCGCCTTGCCGAAAATCTCCACCGCCTCTTCCGTGGTACACTCATGACGGCGTATCGGAATTTTTGCATCTACAATTTCCTGCATGCGCTTGCGCAGCTTCTCGACAGTATCTTCCGTCACGCAGCCCCCGATGTTAAGGTCGCAGTAGTATCCGTTAGACACGGGAATGTCTATCGTTACGTCGCCTTCTGGATAAATGTCGGCAACCGCCTTGCAGAGCACCATGAAGAGCGTTCGGGTGTAGGTGCGCTGCCCCGAAGCAGAGGTGAGGTCGAGAAATTCCACGTCCTTGTTGTGGTACACCCTGTAGTTGAGCCCCTCCACCTTGTTGTTGACCTTTGCGCTCACCGGACCGTATTGCATCTTCAGTCCCGAAGCAGAAAAAATATCAGAAAGTGTGCTTCCGATAGCAATGTTTATGACTTTTTTATTATTTTTGCAACGAATTTGTATTACTTGTTTCATAAGTATACAGTTTAAAAGGGTTTACGGTGTAAAGTTACTCCCTTTTTGCGACATTCATGCAACAGCGCATCATAAATAAAATTAAAATATGTCGATTTGGATTTTTTTTAAGATCATTGGATCATTAGCCTTGCTCATCTACGGAATGAAGGCGATGAGTGAGGCACTACAGAAAATGGCGGGTTCGCAACTGCGCCACATCCTCGGTACAATGACCAAGAACCGTTTCACCGGTCTGCTTACCGGTATGTTCGTAACCGCCTCCGTGCAGTCGTCAACAGCGACCACCGTAATGACGGTGTCGTTCGTCAATGCCGGTCTGCTCACCCTTGCCCAGGCAATATCGGTGATAATGGGAGCCAACATCGGAACGACGTTCACAGCATGGATTATGACGCTGGGATTCTCGTTCAACATGGCAAACATCGTATATCCCGTATTTTTCTTCGCCCTGTTGCTGATATACAGAAAGAAACACCGCTACGTGGGCGATTTCCTCTTCGGAGTAGCATTCATGTTTTTCGCCATTTCCACTCTTGGTGCCACAGGCAAGGAAATGGACCTAAGCCATAACCAGTCGGTTATAAGCTTTTTCTCATCATTCGACAAAGACAGTTACCTTACAGTTTTCTCGTTTCTCGGCATAGGAACAATCCTCACCTTCTGCATGCAGTCGTCGGCAGCACTGATGGCAATAACGATGGTGCTCTGTTCAAGCGGCGTGCTACCTATATATATGGGTATCGCACTGGTGCTGGGCGAGAACATCGGAACAACCATCACCTCTAACATTGCAGCCATGGGAGCCAACACCCAGGCACGGCGTGCCGCCCTCGCCCATCTGTCGTTCAATGTGTTCGGCGTAATTTGGGTATTGTGCTGCTTCTATCCGTTCATCGACATGGTTTGCGGTTTTGTCGGCGTTGACCCCAATGCCGACCATATCAACGTGGCTCGCCTGTCGGTAGTGCTTGCCGCCTTCCATACCACGTTCAACGTGTGCAACACGGCCGTGCTCATCTGGTTCATTCCGCAGATGGAGAAATTCGTTTGCACCATCATCAAGCCAAACGCCAGCAAGGACGAAGACGACTTCCGTCTGCGCTACATCGGCGGCAGCACGCTCATGGCAACTCCGGAGCTCTCGGTATTGGAGGCAAGAAAAGAGATACAGTCGTTTGCCGACCGCATCCAGCGCATGTTCTCAATGGTTAGAGAGCTGCTCGGCGTGAAGAACGACAGCGACTTCGTGAAGCTCTTCACCCGCATAGAGAAATACGAGGGCATCTCCGACAATATGGAAATAGAGATAGCGAAGTATCTCGACAAGGTGAGCGACTCCCACCTGAGCGACGAGACGAAAGCCAAGATACGTGCCATGCTGCGCGAGATATCCGAGATTGAGAGTATAGGCGACAGCTGCTACAACATTGCTCGCACGCTGAACCGCAAGGAGCGCGGCAAGGAAGACTTCACGGAGAAGCAGTATGAGCATCTCCACCAGATGTTTGAGCTTACCGACGACAGCTTGACGCAGATGAACGTGATGCTCTCCGGCAGGAGGGACGACCTCGACGTGAACCGTTCGTTCAACATCGAGAACGAGATTAACAACTACCGCACTCAGCTGAAGAGCCAGAACATCAGCGACGTGAACAACCACGAGTACACCTACGCCATCGGCACGATGTATATGGACATCGTCAGCGAATGCGAGAAGCTCGGCGACTATGTAATAAACGTGGTTGAGGCGCGCATGGGAACAAAGCAGCGCGAGGCGTAAAGACAACTTCACAATAACAGGATAAGGGCTTCCATATCGTAGAAATACGATGTGGAAGCCTTTTTACGTATTATAGCAACAATCTGTCGCCCTCCTCGTTAGGCTCTATGCACATCTACCCCGCCCAGCCTCTTGACAACTTCTCGTATGATATACGACTTGCCTATCTGGCGTGCGCCATCTATAACCAGAATCTTGTTGGTTTCTGATTGTAAGTGGTTTGCGATATACTTTTCTATCTTTCTATGCAGCATAAATACATTTTTCCTATGTTTTTACGGCTGCAAATATACACTTTTCCTATGAAATAGCTAAGGAATAACTACACTTTTCCTATGTTTTTATGATTCTGAAACTACATTTCTCATTGTAATTGTCTATCTTGTAGATGATGGAGATGGAGGCTGAGGTCCAATGTCGTAACCATCAGTGCAGTATAAGGTATAAAAGTGAGGGGTATTATTAAAAAAGCATAAAAGCTATATAGGCTTTGCTTGTATATATGGAACTTTATTTAATTTTGCAGTTGAGAGAAAGTTCCCAATATTTGGGATTTATTATAATGAAAGAATATGGCAAAGGCTATGGATATACTTACTCCTGGTTTTCTGCTTCGCAAGGAGCTGAAGGGAAAAGGACTTACGCAACGCAAGTTTGCGGAAGAAGTAGGAATGCGCCCTTCTCATGTCAGTGAGGTCATTTCGGGTAAGCGTCCTGTATCAAAAGCTATGGCCTTGAAGTTTCAGGAAGTACTTGGTGTTCCTGCCGAGGAATGGCTGAAGTTGCAAGTGAAAGCAGATGTGAATGGTAAACTTGACGATTCCGAGATAAAAGCGGCAGAGGAATTGAACAAGTTTGACGATATCTTATCATTAAAAGAACTGTTTAAGAGAAGTTCTTTGAATAAGAATAGTTCATTTGCAGAGAAACTAACGTTCTTGAAGAAAGCTATTGGCGTTGACTCCTTTGAGACCACAAAGGCGAGTGTGGACAAGTTGGTGGCAGGAGGATTCTTCCGAAAGTCTGAAAAAACAGGCTTGAATGGTCGTATGATTGCAACTTGGGTAGCCTTGGCAAGGGAAGAAGCCCATAAGCAAACCATTTCCAACAAGTTTGATAAAGATGCAATGAATAGGCTCGTAAGAGAATTAAGCGGCATCTTCCATGAGAACCGAAATACCATTTATCGCTTGACGACAACATTAAATAGGTACGGCATTAAGTTCTGTATAGTAGATAAGGTAAAATATGCCTCAGTCGATGGTTATTCGTTCATTGACAACGGCGTACCGACCATCGTCGTTACCAAGCGCTTCGACCGTATAGACAACCTTGCCTTTTCCGTGATGCACGAAGTTTGCCATGTGTATAAGCATTTGGATTCAAGCGATGACCAACGCTTGAATGTTGAATGCGAGGAGTTTGATGTTAGCAAGGAGGAAAAAGAAGCAAACGAGTTTGCGGCAAATGCCTTGATTCCTTCAGAAAAGTGGGAACAGGTTCCGTCTGTACCGTTGAATAGCCCATGGAAAATCCAAATTAGCTATACGAGATGGGCAGAAAAAGAAGGCTTGAATAAATGGATTGTGCTTGGCCGTGTCTCACACGAAACAGGTATGTATAGGTTTAAACCAGACAGTTCTCGAACTATCAATTAAAATATAGGAGGAACGCTATGAAGTAATGAATATAAAGGAACGAAAAATCCCACTTATCGGGCAAGGACAAGTGGGAAAATACGTATGCTTGGCGATTGCAACGAAGTTCCGACCAAAGAACCACATCAAAGCGTAAGCACCATAAAACTGCTGCAAAATTAATTTATTTTGTTAGAACGACCAACGCTTTTGATGTTAAAATAATCGTCTGATAAAAATTTTTATTTCGTTTTTATTAAATAATTTAATATGGCGAATCTTTTAATTAAAGAGTTGGTTTCAAAAAAAGAAGTAACTCTTCATGGAGAAAAGGGTAAAGTGTATATAATGAAAAATTACCCTAAGATTGATTTTTATGGCAACTTACCAACAGTGGGTAAGAATAAAATGCCAGTACTGAAACCTTTTAACGGTCATTTCCCAAATAGAATGACGGTTTTTGATGAAGCATATACAAAGAAAGATTTTGACTGTATCGTGCATTTTTACGAAAGCGACATACGCTTTATGCGTTTGTTTCATAATCCTATGAAATATCTTGGCTTTTTGCAGAAATGTTCTGCTGTAATAGGTCCGGATTTGTCGCAGTTTGCATATATGGATGAAGAATCCAGATATTTTCATGCGTGGCACAATAGGGCGATGTCGGTATGGTTACAACAAAATGGTGTTAATATTATACCAAACGTTACATGGTCGCGCAGAGATAGTTTCACGTATAGCTATGACGGAATGCCATTAGGCTCTGTAATTGCAGTAAACTGTACTGGAATACTAAAATACGATGTCAGCATGTACCTGTGGAAAGAAGGATACAAGAATGTTGTTCTTCCATTAAAGCCGTCTGTCATAATACGTTATGGAGACAAAATGCCTGACGAACAAGACAATATTACAATTCATTTTTGTAATGAACGTATAAATTGTTTGCGTTATGGGGGCTAATGGAAGTTTTGCAAGTGGCAGTACTGCTACTGAAGAAGGGCGCAGATGGCGCACAGTAATGGTTCTTTCTAATGGTGTAAAAGTGATTGAACTTAAAAATCGCAAGGACAATCACAAAGCACCTGAAGAAAGTCATTCTCCTAATTCTGTATATGTTATGTTCAATAAAAATGGTGAAGGTATCAAGTCTATATCAAAATATGGTGCAGATGGAAAGAAGAAATATGAAATACATACTGTTGACCATAAGGGATTGGGAATACACTACCATAAATGGGAAAACGGAAGACCTTTGTCCCTACATTCCATAACAGAGAGCATGAAGCAAATGTTGGATAAAATAAAATCTTTAATTTGAGGAACGATGAAAGACTCTAATATTCTAAATGATTTGGCTGGTTATGCTTACAATGGGAAATATCCACCAAAGGGAAATCGTAAGAATGGCAATATGTATCATGGGTATGATACTCCAGCCCAAGAATGCCTGTTCTACGACTTTGCTGTCTTAGGTTATGATTTGATGATAAAGTATCATGGTCAGTGCTACTATTTTATGGTAGATGATGATTGCGTATGGCTGTCGGATAGCAGCTTTTGCGCAATGACACAGAAATTCAAAAATGGGAACGATGTCCTGGAGCACTTCTTCATCGAAGGGAAGCCACTGTTTTTTCTTGTTGATGAATTAGATGACTACGAGACAATGTAGTTCTTCTTATTGTGGCAAATGATAAAGAGAGGTATAACCCGTATGATGAGTTGTACCTCTCTTTTTGCTTTTTATTGTTTCTACTCCACCATCTCGCTATACATCTTGAACAGCTCCGCCACGCACTCGCTCTCCGTCATATTCAGCCGGAAGCCGTAGGCCTGCATCACGGCGCGGTCGTTCTGGCGATGAGCCAGGAGAAGCTCCTTCGGCATGAGCGTGGGGTCGTAGAGGTCGGCAAGGGAGGAGTC
>ERZ808240.4646-NODE-4646-length-11921-cov-35.554441_pt1 | contig 11921 bp, 14 predicted proteins | sample MGYA00521084_ERZ808240 | MGnify/ENA primary metagenome ERZ808240 (study PRJEB31516, sample SAMN03275571) | gut metagenome | biome: mammalia-associated habitat; material: feces | host: Papio cynocephalus | place: Kenya | collected 2012-08-06 ... | reverse complement strand
TGCAGATCTAAGTCTTTTCATTTGGATAAAGCTGTGGTATACTGTAAACAGCGTAAGCAATAAATTTGATTGATATGGAGTGATACGATGTTTATCCTATTAGCAGGTGGTTTACTGGTTATTATTATTGCAGTGATCGTTGCAGTTGTCAGCTCGGTAGTATCCGCAGTGGCTGCGAACGAAGATATCGAAGATTAAAGACAAAATTACCAAAACTTGATATTGAGTTTTGGTAATTTTTTTGCCGTTTCGAGAAATTATTCTTGTCATAAGAAAGAATCTGTAGTAAAATGTGTAATCGTAGACATAATTGTATACAATTATGCATGGATTCAAAGGAAGGAGCTTTATCACTATGAAGTCGTACAAAGAATTAAGCCGTGATGAGTTATTGGAGTTACAGGGTGCTCTGAATAAGGAGTACGCAGATGCGAAGAGTAAAGGACTGAGCCTGAATATGGCAAGAGGAAAACCATCTCCTGAACAGCTGGGATTTTCCATGGGTATTATGGATGTTCTGAATTCTTCTTCTGAACTTGTTTCTGAGGATGGCACCGACTGCCGTAACTATGGTGTACTGGACGGTATTCCGGAAGCAAAAAGACTTATGGCGGATATGGTAGGAACAAAGAGTGAAAATATGATCGTATGTGGTAATGCGAGTCTTCCGATTATGTATGATACAGTTTCGCGTTCTTATGCGTTTGGTGTTTGTGGCAGCAAGCCATGGTGCAAGCAGGAACATGTGAAGTTCCTCTGCCCGGTTCCGGGATATGACAGACACTTTGCAATTACAGAGCAGTTTGGTATTGAAATGATCAATATTCCGATGCATGAGGATGGACCGGATATGGATCTGGTAGAAAAATATGTGGAAAATGACAGCAGCGTAAAGGGTATCTGGTGCGTACCGAAATATTCCAATCCGGAAGGTGTCAGCTATTCGGATGAAGTTGTCAGAAGATTTGCTGCCCTGAAACCTGCTGCAGAGGATTTCCGTATTTATTGGGACAATGCTTATGTAATGCACCATTTATATCCGGATTATCCGGTTGAAATCCTGGATATTATTGAAGAATGTGAGAAAGCAGGACATCCTGATCTGGTATTTGAGTTCTGCTCAACTTCCAAGGTAACATTCTCCGGCTCCGGTGTTGCAGCAGTTGCAACCTCCGAGAAAAACCGCGAATGGTTTAAAAAGACAATGACGATCCAGACGATCGGTTATGATAAGATCAACCAGCTCAGACACGTGAAGTATTTCGGCGATATCGAGGGCATGAAAGCACATATGGTAAAAATGGCAGACAGCCTCCGCCCGAAGTTTGAGGCAGTACATGAAGTACTGGAAGCAGAGCTTGGCGGACTGGAGATCGGTAAGTGGACAGATCCGAAGGGCGGCTATTTCATTTCCTTCTATACATTACCGGGCTGCGCAAAGAAGGTAGCTGCGATGTGTAAGGAGGCAGGCGTGACACTGACAGGTGCAGGTTCCACCTACCCATATAAGAAGGATCCGGAAGACAGCAATATCCGTATTGCACCATCTTTTCCGACGGTAGAAGAAATGAAACTGGCAGCAAAGCTGTTTGCACTCTGTGTAAAACTTGTCAGTGTTGAAAAATTACTGGAAGAAAAGTAGGAGCCGAAATGGATATTTATAAAAGACTGGACAGAAAACTCGTCCATAAAGGGAAGATCATAGATTTATATGAAGATACCGTTGCAATCCCAAATGGAAATGTGGCAAAATGGGATTTTATCGGGCACAAAGGTGCTGCAGCGGTCGTTCCCGTGACAGAGGATGGCAGGATCCTGATGGTTCACCAGTACAGAAATGCACTGGATCGGGAAACACTGGAAATCCCGGCGGGCGGCAGAGATGGCGTAGAGGAACCGTATATAGACTGTGCGGCAAGAGAACTGGAAGAAGAGACCGGCTATAAAACAGAAAAGGAAAATCTGGAATTTCTGATCTCTCTTCGGACAACGGTAGCTTTTTGCAATGAAAGGATTGATGTTTTTGTGGCAAAGGATCTGAAGCCAGGCCATCAACATCTGGATGAAGATGAGTTCATTGATGTGGAGGCGTTTACGATCGATGAGCTTCTGGAAATGATCTACAGCGGAAAGATGCAGGACGCAAAGACGATTTCATCTCTGCTGGCATATAAAGTAAAATATCAGGCATAACATCAAATAGAAACAGAAGAACAAGCTTCTGTTTCTATTTTTTTTGCTCTCTGCATATAATGCATAGAATCCATGAAAGCAGGAACAAGCTTTTTGGATACTGACCTGTATGGTGAGGGAGGGGTGTCAGCGTATTGAATATCGGAAATGTGCAGAAGCAGGTTGTGCTGTTTCTGGCAGGCTTTGTGCTGGGTGTTTTATATATTTACATGATCGGATGCCGGGAAACGGATTTCCTTGGCATTCAGAGTCTGATGCAGATTTCCTTTCTGGAGATCGGGTATCGGGAATATTTTTTCTATCTGCTGAAAAGAAGAGGATTTTTAGTCGCTGGAATGGTACTGATCGGGGTGACGGCCGGCGGACAGCTGTTTCTTGCCGGTGTTGTGATGTACTTTGGAATGAGTATCGGTGGTATGTTGTCGGTTATGATCCTTCGTTACGGCTGGAAGGGCATTTTGCTGAGCCTGAGCTTCTGTCTGCCGCAGGATCTGTTTTATATTCCGGCGGGCAGCATGGGAATCCGGCTTCTCATGTCCTGGGGCGGACAGAAGAGTGACAGGCTGCAGACATATTACACCGGGGGAAAAAAGAGAAAACAGTTCAAAAGGATCCTTTCCGTGCTGGGGGTAACGATAATTGGAATCGTAACAGAATGTTATGTAAATCCAATTTTGGTCAAAACAGTTTTAAAATTCTTTTAGAAGAAATTTTACTAGATGTGGTAGGGCTTTAAAACAAAGAAATCCACATGTTGCGATTTGCTTATTTTTCGCGGCTTTTTGGCAAAATAACGCACAAAATAGTGTTTGCTTTTCTCGGAATTTGCAATTATAATGGGATTTAACAGGCTTAAGATTACATAACTATGTATACAGGAAGGGTTACATTTCTTATGGAGAGGGAAGTTCAGGAGTATATTTCGTATTTACATAATGTAAAGCATACTTCGAATAATACAGAGATGTCTTATAAAAGAGATCTCTTAAAAGTGTGTCATTTTATGCAGGAAAGAGGGATTACCAGGGCTGCAGATGTGAAGGAGCAGGATCTGAAAGCATATATCCATGTGCTGGAGGAGCAGAAGCTCGCAGCAGCGACCGTTTCCAGAAATATCGCTTCCATCAAGGCTTTCTTTTTGTATATGCTCTCCGAAGGAAAAATCCAAAATGATGTGGCACTTTGTTTAAAAGCGCCTAAAATAGAGAAAAAAATGCCGGAGATCCTGACAATGGGCGAAGTGACAGCGCTTCTTGACCAGGCGAACGGTGACAGCCCGAAGGAGATCCGGGATAAAGCAATGCTGGAGCTTTTGTATGCGACAGGCATCCGTGTGACCGAGCTGATCTCTTTAAAGGTTTCCGATGTCAACCTGCCGATGCATTTTATTATGTGCAGGGATCCGCATAAGGAACGCATGATCCCGTTCGGTACACAGGCACATGATGCGCTGGCACGCTATCTGGACGGCGTCAGGGAGGAAATGATCGAGGACAAGTCTTCGGAAATCCTTTTTGCAAACTGTTCCGGAAAGCCGATGAGCAGACAGGGCTTCTGGAAGCTGATCAAGTTTTATGCCAAGAAAGCGGGTATTACGGCAGATATCACACCGCATACGCTCCGCCATTCCTTTGCGGCGCATCTGGTTGAAAATGGCGCAGATTTAAAGAGTGTACAGGAGATGCTGGGACATTCCGACATTTCCACGACACAGATTTATGCCAATATGAACCATAACCGGATCCGTGAGGTGTATGCCAAGGCACATCCACGCGGCTGATGCCCGGAAGGATAGATAGATGCACGGAAACGGCAAAAATGCATAGGCTATAGGAAAGAGAAAAAGAGGGATGCCTGTGCAATTTGGTGAATTTTGTGAGAAAGAAGTGATCAGTGTACGTGACTGCAGAAAGCTGGGCAATGTATACGATATGGAATTTGATGCATGCTCCGGCTGTATCTGTAAGCTGATCGTAAGAGAACACAGTGGTCTTCTCGGTTTTCTGTGTTGCGGGGAAGAAACGACTGTTCCATATTCCAAGATCAAGCAGATCGGATCAGATATTATTCTGGTAGATCTATAACAAATAAGTTGACATAATATTTTTATGCCGCTATACTGAAAGAAAAGGGGGAGGCAGCTTATGAAATGCCCATTTTGCGGACACGAAAATACAAGAGTTATCGATTCAAGACCGGCGGATGAAAATAATTCCATTCGCAGAAGAAGAGTCTGTGATGAGTGTGAGAAGCGTTTTACAACTTATGAGAAGGTAGAAACGATTCCGCTGATCATCATTAAAAAGGACAATAACAGAGAAACCTATGACCGTTCCAAGATCGAAGCAGGTGTTTTGCGTGCCTGCCATAAAAGACCGATCAGTGCTGCACAGATCACACAGCTTGTGGACGAAGTGGAGACGGAAATCTTCAACCGTGAGGAAAAGGAAGTGCCAAGTGCTGTGATCGGAGAACTGGTCATGGATAAACTGAAGAATTTAGAGGCGGTTGCCTATGTGCGTTTTGCCTCTGTCTACCGTGAATTTAAAGATATCAATACCTTTATGGATGAACTGAAAAAGGTGCTGAAATAAGCTAAATATACAGCAGTTTATGCCGATATATAGGGTAGAAGAGATTCCATCTATGTGATGGGAAAGAAAGGCAGGTGTGGACAGATGACAATTGACAGTGTTTATCAATACGGCAGTTATTATCAAAATTACAGGCCGGAGATCAAACAGGTTTCCGTTGATGAAGTAAAGCAGCAGGACAGTCAGCAGATACAGGCTGCGCAGGAAGACATCTCCACACTGCAGCAGGAATACAGACGGCAGGAAGATACAGGAAGCCGTAGTGCGGATCTTGAAAATATTTCGCTGACATTCCGTAAAAATGATACATATGACTACATCGGTAAAGATGCGAGCCTTGAAAATCTGGATATGATGAGTGCAATTTCCGATATGCAGAAGGATAAGGTTTTAGAGCAGTATCAGTATTTCGTAAAGCCAAAGGATGTATTGCTTTCGGATGCAGATGGTACCGTGATCCAAAAATAAATGCAAATGTAAATAAAAGACACCTTTCAGGGTGTCTTTTTTAGGGAGAAATTATGCTGCAATGTTTTTACCCGGACTCCTATCAGGATTCCGCTTATTCCATTGATTATGAAAAACTGCGGATGCAGGGCTATGAAGCGATCATATATGATATTGATAATACACTTGTATGCCATGGTGCACCGGCAGATGAGCGAAGCATCGCACTGATCGAACGGCTGAAGGGGCTTGGTTTTTCCATTATGCTGCTTTCTAACAATAAGGAGCCGCGTGTCAAAAGCTTTAATGATCAGGTGCATGTCAGCTATATTTATAAAGCAGGAAAACCAAATCCGAAAAATTATGAAGCTGCCATGGTCAGAATGGGCAGCAACCGCAAAAATACAGTCTTTATCGGAGATCAGATCTTTACAGATATCTGGGGTGCCAAGAAGGCAGGGATTTATTCTATTTTAGTAAAGCCGATCGATAAAAAGGAAGAAATACAGATCGTATTAAAACGATATCTGGAAAAACCGATCCTGTATTTTTATCAGAAAAAGGTACGAAAGGAAGAAAATGGATGCAGATAGACGGAAAAACAAAGACCTGTGGACTGATCGGAGATCCGGTCGCCCATACATTATCGCCGGTGATCCACAATACACTGGCACAGACGCGCGGAGATGACCTTGTGTATGTTCCACTGCGGGTAGAAGCGGAGAATGTCCAAAAGGCAGTAGAAGGGGCGTATGCCTTGTCTCTTACGGGACTGAACGTCACTGTACCGCATAAAAGTGCTGTCATCCCTTATCTGGTGGACATCGATCCACTGGCGGAAAAGATCGGCGCAGTCAATACGCTGGTCAGACAGGAGGGCGGCTTTAAAGGCTATAATACCGATATGCCGGGGCTTCTGCGCGCCATGCAGTCAGAAGGGATCACAGTGAAGGGGCAGAGCGTTCTTCTGCTTGGCGCAGGCGGTGCAGCGAGAGCGGTAGCATTTCTCTGTATGAGCGAGGGGGCAAAGGAGATCCTTTTGTATAACAGAACCGTAGAGAAAGCGGAGCGTGTGGCAGAGGAGGCAGAGGCTGCATTCGGCAGAAGCTGTATCCGTGTGATCTCCAAAGAAGAGCTTCTGCAGCTTACAGGAAGTTATCTGGCAATCCAGTGTACAAGCGTTGGGCTGTATCCGAACGTGAATGATGTGGTCGTGCAGGAGGATGCATTGTATGAGAAAATCCATACTGGGGTGGATCTCATTTACAGACCATATGAAACAATGTTCATGAAGAAGGTAAAAGCACACGGCGGGAAGACGATGAACGGGCTGAAAATGCTGCTGTATCAGGGCATCATCGCCTATGAGCTGTGGAATAAATGTGAGGTACCGGAAGAAACCGCTGCCCACATTTTACAAAAGATGAAGGAAGAGTTGGGAATCCATGAGTAATATTATTTTGATCGGTTATATGGGCTGTGGAAAGAGCACCATTGGGAAGAAGCTGTCCTATGCTGTCAGAAAACCGTATGTGGATACGGACAAGCTGATCGAGACAAAAGAGAAAAAGACGATCAGCATGATCTTCAGTGAGCAGGGGGAAGAAGCGTTCCGGGAAATGGAAACAGAATGCATTAAAAGTCTGTTTGCACAAAAACAGGAGCATGTGATCGCGGTCGGCGGCGGACTTCCGCTGCGCAGCCGGAACAGGGCACTTTTGAAAAAACTTGGAACCGTCATATATCTGCGGGCAAAGCCGGAGACGATATATGAAAGACTGAAAACAGACACAACAAGACCGCTTCTGCAGTGTGCGGATCCAAAGGAGCGGATCAGCCGGATGCTTTCACAGCGTGCCCAGGTTTACGAAGAGGCGGCGACATATGTTGTAGATGTGGATGATAAGAGCTTTGAACAGATCATAAAAGAAATCAAGGAGAAAACAAATGAAACTATTAGTCATTAACGGACCGAATCTGAATTTCCTGGGCATCAGGGAACCGGAAGTATACGGAACCGAAACGTATGCGGATCTTGTTGCCATGATCCGGAAAAAGGCAGAAGAAGTGAATTGTGAGATCGAAGTATTCCAGAGCAATCATGAGGGGGCGATCATAGACAGGATCCAGGCAGCATACAGTGACGGTACACAGGGGATCGTGATCAATCCGGGCGCGTTTACCCATTACAGCTATGCGATCCATGATGCACTGCAGTCGATCACAACCATGCCAAAGGTGGAGATCCATATTTCGGACATCACCAAAAGAGAGGGCTTCCGGGCCATATCCGTGACAAAACCGGCATGTGATGACCAGATTTACGGCAAAGGATTTGCGGGCTATCTGATCGCAATCGACAGAGTACTAGCCCTTGTGTAAAGTTTTGTAAAATTATGCTTGCATTTTGAAATAGTAGTATGGTATAATCATTTTCGGCGGTTGAAATAAACCGCCGGAAAATTACATATAGGGGAATAGTACAGCGGTAGTGCGGCGGTCTCCAAAACCGTTAACGGGGGTTCGATTCCCTCTTCCCCTGCTACATAAAACAACTACTTAAGATCCGTCTTAAGTAGTTGTTTTACTGTGCGGATAGAGCAATATCTATTGTCAATCCATGGAAAATACAGTAAAATAGAAATCCAGGGGTTAGTAATAAAACAGAATGAATGGAGAGATGAATATGGCAAAAAAGTATGATGTAATTATTATCGGTGCAGGACCGGGTGGTATTTTCTGCGCTTATGAACTGATGGAAAAGAAACCGGATTTGAAGGTTTTAATGATAGAAAAAGGGCGCAGCATTGAAAAGAGAACATGCCCGAAGCGTGTGACAAAGCAGTGTGTAGGCTGTAAGCCATGCTCTATTACAACAGGTTTTGCGGGAGCAGGCGCATTCTCAGATGGTAAACTTTCCCTTTCTCCTGATGTGGGCGGTAATCTGCCTGAGATTTTAGGTTATGATGAGACTGTCAGGCTGATCCATGAATCAGATAATATTTATCTGAAATTCGGCGCTGATAAGAATGTATATGGTATCGATAAGGAAAAGGAAATCCGTGAAATCCGCCGGAAAGCCATCAATGCCAACTTAAAGCTGGTAGAATGTCCGATCCGTCATCTGGGAACAGAGGAAGGATATAAGATCTACGGTAAGCTGCAGAAGCATTTAGAGGAATGCGGCGTAGAACTGTTATTCAATACCATGGTGGAAAAGATCATCGTGGAAGATGGCAAGGCTGTTGGTGTCACAACAGATAAGGGCGAGACTTATCAGGCAGACGAGATCGTATCTGCTGTCGGCAGAGAAGGTGCTGACTGGTTTAAGGATAAATGTGAAGAGGTTGGTATCGAAACAACACCGGGTACAGTTGATATTGGTGTCCGCGTTGAGGTCCGTGATGAGGTTATGCAGTTCTTAAACGAGAACCTGTATGAAGCAAAACTGATCTACCATACACCTACTTTTGACGACAAGGTGCGTACATTCTGTACCAATCCGTCCGGTGAGGTGGCAACAGAGTATTATGAAAATGGACTTGCCGTTGTAAACGGTCATGCTTATAAGTCAAAAGATTATAAGACAAACAATACGAACTTTGCGATCCTGGTATCCAAGAATTTTACAAAGCCGTTTAAGACACCGATCGAATATGGTAAACATATTGCGCAGCTTTCCAATATGCTGTGCGGCGGAAAAATCTTAGTGCAGACGTTCGGTGATTTCAGACGAGGCAGAAGAACTACGGAAGAGCGTCTCTGCAGAAGAAATGTAATCCCTACTTTAAAGGATGCGGTTCCGGGCGATCTTTCCCTCGTATTCCCGCATCGTATCATGGTGGATATCGAGGAAATGATTCTGGCACTGGATAAAGTAACACCGGGTCTTGCAGCAGATGAAACACTGCTTTACGGTGTAGAAGTAAAATTCTACTCCAATAAGGTAGTTGTCAATAAAGATTTTGAAACAAGTGTGGCAGGACTGCGTGCCATCGGAGACGGTGCAGGTGTGACCCGCGGTCTGCAGCAGGCATCCGCAAACGGTATCAGCGTAGCAAGAAGTATCCTGCGCAAGATGGATGAAAACTAATATGCAGAAAAGCAATCGATGGAGAAAACCGGGGCTTTTACTTGTCCTGGGACTTATGCTTTTACTGACTGCCTGTGGGAAAAAGCAGGCAGATGGCAAAACAAAAATCGTACTGACGACAGGGTTTTCCGAAAATGAAGTTTTCAGGATCGGAAGCAGTAGCTGTGACAGATCAGAGGTCATGGTATATCTGACGAATATGCAGAACCAGTATGAAGCGGTATACGGCGATCAGATCTGGAGCCGCAGCATAGACGGGGAGACGCTGGAAGATAAGGTAAAGAATGTTGTGCTGGCACGACTGGCACAGATCAAAACAATGAATCTTCTGGCAGAGAGCAGGCAGGTAACGCTATCTGAGGAGGAAGAGACGGCGGTACTCTCTGCGGCAGAGACATATTTTTCTTCCCTAAATGATACAGAAGTGGAAAAACTTGGTCTGACCGAGAAAAAAACGCAGGACATGTACCGGGAATATGCACTTGCCAATAAAATCTATGATCTGATCATTCAGGATACCAATCCGGAGATCAGTGATGATGAAGCAAGGACAGTGACGCTGGAGCAGATCATGATCAAGACATATTCTCAGGATGGAGACGGTAACAGAACGCCTTATACGGATGCAAGTAAGGCACTTGCAAAGCAACGTGCGGAAAATATTCTGCGTAAGCTCCAGAGTGGAGAAGATTTTGATACACTGGCGCAGACCTACAATGAAGAGTCAACGATCACGGTATCTTTTGGAAAGGGTGAAAAGCCAAAGACACTGGAGGATGCAGCCTTTAACCTGGGAAATGGGGAAATCAGTTCCCTGATCGAGACAGATGACGGATATTATATTCTGAAATGTATCTCAACACTGGACAGAGAACAGACAGATGCCAATAAGCAGAAGATCATGGAAAAGAGAAAGGAAGAAGCTTTCTCACAGATCTATGATGAATTTCTGCAGACACAGATCAGGAATCTGAATGAAAAGCTCTGGAAGGATATCTCCTTTATCCATGACGAGGCAGTGACGACCAAGACATTTTTTGATGTTTACAATGAAAAACTGGGCAGTTTATAAAAGTTTTAGAAATATGAAAATGCCCATTTTATCAGCATTAGAATGAATTATTAGCACTCATTTAAAATGAGTGCTAATTTTTTCTTGACTTTTAAATGTGGGAGGACTACACTGGATAACAGGGAAAACTGAAGTAAGAAAGGAATGTGATAGTTATGGCACAGACACATGGTTCACTGTCTATTAACAGTGAAAATATTTTTCCTATTATTAAGAAATGGCTTTATTCCGATCATGATATTTTTTATCGTGAACTTATCTCAAACGGTTGTGATGCGATCACAAAACTGAAAAAGCTGGAAATGATGGGAGAGTACGAGCTTCCGGAAGGATATAAGGATCAGATCAAGGTTGTACTCGATCCAAAGGCAAAAACGATCCAGATCATCGATAATGGTCTTGGTATGACAGAGGAAGAGGTAGATGAATACATCAACCAGATCGCATTTTCCGGTGCAACTGATTTCATAGAAAAGTACAAAGATAAGACAAATGAGGATCAGATCATCGGTCATTTCGGACTTGGATTTTATTCCGCATTTATGGTTTCCGATAAGGTAACGATCGATACATTGTCCTATAAGAAGGACGCAAAGCCGGTCCACTGGGAATGTGACGGCGGCAGCGAATTCGATATGGAAGATGGCGACTGGGATCAGGTCGGTACAAAGATCACACTGTATCTGAATGAGGACTGCCTGGAATTCTGTAACGAATACAAGGCAAAAGAAGTTATTAAAAAATACTGTTCTTTCATGCCAACAGAAATTTATGTCAGCAAGGCAGAAGAAACAGAAGTACAGATCATCAAACCGGAAGAAAAGCTGGACAGCGATGAAGTTGTGGAAGAATTTGAAGATGAAGTAAAGATCCCGGCAAAGGATGGAGAGCCTGAAAAGACAGAAAAGGTGAAAAAGCTCCGTATCAAAAAGCGTCCGGAACTGATGAATGATACACATCCGCTTTGGACAAAACATCCAAATGAATGCACCAGAGAAGAGTACATTGACTTCTACCGTAAAGTATTCATGGATTACAAGGAGCCACTGTTCTGGATCCATCTGAACATGGATTATCCGTTTAACCTGAAAGGTATTTTATACTTCCCGAAGATCAATATGGAATACGAATCAATCGAGGGAACGATCAAGCTGTATAACAATCAGGTATTTATCGCAGATAATATCAAGGAAGTCATTCCGGAATTTCTGATGCTCTTAAAGGGTGTTATCGACTGCCCGGATCTGCCGCTGAATGTATCCCGTTCCGCACTGCAGAATGATGGATTTGTCAAGAAGATCTCAGAGTACATTGCCAAGAAGGTGGCAGACAAGCTTTCCGGTATGTGCAAGACTGATAAAGAAGAGTATGAGAAATATTGGGACGATATCAGCCCGTTCATTAAATTCGGCTGCTTAAAGGATGATAAGTTCTGCGAAAAGATGAATGATTATATCCTGTTCAAGAATCTGGACGGCAATTACGAGACATTACCGGAATGCCTTGAGACAAAACCGATCGA
>ERZ808240.4641-NODE-4641-length-11938-cov-3.219978_pt1 | contig 11938 bp, 16 predicted proteins | sample MGYA00521084_ERZ808240 | MGnify/ENA primary metagenome ERZ808240 (study PRJEB31516, sample SAMN03275571) | gut metagenome | biome: mammalia-associated habitat; material: feces | host: Papio cynocephalus | place: Kenya | collected 2012-08-06 ... | reverse complement strand
GAAATTATATCAGTACCTTTTCCTGTTCCAGTAAATATCGGATAAATGTTTTGCTCGCCAATGGCAGCGTGTTTTTATCCTTTGTGACAATGCTCATCGTGCGGATGATTGTAGGCTCTATAGGCAGCGCCACCACATCATAGTTCGTTTTGTGCAGTACTAATTCTGTTAGAATTGAAACACCTAATCCTTGTTCCACCATAGATAGGATGGCATAATCGTCATGGACACGCAGTTTGACATTCGGCGTGATACCTGCTGCATGAAATGCTTCCAAAGGTTCACTATATACCCCCTCCTCTAACAGCAGGAACGGCTCGTCCACCAGTTCTTCCAGCATCAGTGACTTTTTTCGGCCAGTGGATGATTTTTTGGCAGTACGGCACGGAACTCACCGGACTTGATAATGGTTGTTTCCATACCTTTCACTGCATGAGTATTAACGAAACCAAAATCTACTGCCCCAGTACGCACCCATTTCGGGATACTGGTATAGTCCCCTTGATGCAGCACAATTTGAATATTCGGATGCTTTTGCCAAAATGTACGGATGATACCAGGCAGCCAGTGGCAGGACACACTGGAAACTGTTCCGATCCGCACAATACCGGAGTCCAGTCCTCGTATTTCATCTGCTGTACGGCGCATGACTTCATATTACAACACAGAATTTTGAATGGATGGATAGAGTCGTTCTCCCTCTGGTGTCAGCCGGATACCATAACGGGAACGATATAGAATTTTGATGGACAGCTCCTTTTCCAACGAGGCAATCATTTGACTGAGAGCAGGCTGCGTGTAGCCCAAAAGATCTGCCGCTTTTGTAAAACTGCCAACCTCAATTACTTTCAACAGTGCAATGTATCTCTGCATTATTCAAATAACCTTTCTGCATATTCGAATAATAAACATCAATTTTACTTATTTCTATTCATTAGTATATAATAAACTCATATAGAATACAAGCATTGGAGGAATCTCTTATTAATATGAGTAGTTTTTTGGTGGATGCCTATTTCACCGAATATGAGTCAAAAGCAAACTATATGATGGGAAGTTCCGACCCAGAGTCCCTGCCGCTGAAAGAAGTGGTGTCCGACCTTTCCAAATATGCAGACAAGTCGTTGGGTTATGCGTTAGGAAATGGATATCTGCCGCTGCGAGAGAAACTGTCCGCACTCTATGACACCATTAACCCAGAGCAAATTGCTATGATGAACGGTGGCGAGGAAACGATCTATGTTACCATGCGTGCCCTGCTGAAATCAGGTGACGAGATTGTGGTTTAAATGCCATCGTATCAGTCTCTTTCTGTCATCACAAAGGACATTGGCTGTTCCATCATTGAATACCGCCCCGGCTTTGAAGAAAAGTGGGCATTTGATCTGGAAACTCTGAAAACGAAAATCACCCCAAAAACTCGTTTGCTGATTTTGAATTATCCGCATAACCCAATGGGAGCTTGCTTAACATATAATGAAATGGCTTCGATTGCAGCGCTGTGTCGGGAGCAGAGGCTTTATTTGATTGCAGACGAGGTATACCGTTTTCTCCGCATGGACGAAAACTGTTCAGACGCGTCTTTTGCGGATTTGTATGAAATACTGGATAACGCCGGAGTACATTCCGGCAGCCGCGTTCTCGATGTGGCCTGCGGCACGGGAGTTCTGATGCCGGATTATCTGAGCCGCGGCGCGGCTTCGATCACCGGGATAGATATATCGCCAGAGATGATAAAGCTCGCAAAGCAGAAATTCACGCAGGACAATATACGTTTTGTCTGCGGAGATGTGGAGACAGCGGATGTCGGAAGCGGCTTTGATGCTATCGTTATATAATGCTTTTCCGCATTTCCCTGACCAGGAGCATCTGATAGCACATCTGGCAACGCTGCTTGCTCCTGACGGAATACTGACTGTTGCGCATGGGGCAAGCATAGAGACGATCGATGCCCATCATCACGGCTTCGCCAGCAAGGTATCTGTCGGGCTCATGCCCGCTGAGGAGCTGGCTGCTATGTTTGCCAAGTATCTTGAAGTTACAGCAGTCATTTCAACTGACAAAATGTATCAGGTTGCAGGAAGATGCAGAGCCTGATCTATGTGAACATTGAAACGGAAGAACGTTTGCCGCAGTCCAAAAGCGGCAAACGTTCTTCCGTTTTAGATATGGATCCGGGCACACTGTGCTGCATATCCCGAGTTTTATTTTCCTTATATGTCCCCATACTTTTTATTCTCTGTTCAACTCCTCCGTCAGCCTCTGCACTATATGCTCATGCGCAGCTTTATCCCGCGCCAGCTCATCTTCCGCAAGAGCCTCATCGCGCATGCGCTCTGCCTCGCGTGCCCAGACTTCAAAATTGGTCTTGGACATTTTGCCTTTGCTCACACGGGCAAAGTATTTTTTATATGCTCGCTGGTGAACCTTCCAGATATCGTTGTTGTCAACTTTCTCTTTGAAACTTTTTGCCGCACCTATTTCGCGGCAGGTCTTTCCTCCCTGCCCCGGTGCCGGTTCATTGCAGTACTAATACGTTGCGCCCGGAGTCTACAAAAACCAACGTCGGCAGTTCGCGCAGCGCTTCAGCACAAAACCCTTTTTCAGCTCCTTCATAAATTCTACATAAACAAAATCCAGCAGTCCGTTAAAGTATAGTAATAGCTTTCCGTACCCGTTTGCAGTATGTTGTGTATGCAAAACAGACCTCTACTCTGCCGAGGTCAACAGAAAGGAAATGACGGATATGGCAAGCATAAGAAAACGCGGGAACAGCTACCTGATCGTAGTCTCAATGGGCTATGACTGTGCAGGGAACAGGCTCAAATCCATGCAGCAAACGGTACACCCGCCTGCCGGCATGACGCCGAAGCAGACAGAGAAGTGGCTCAACGAACAGGCAGTGCTCTTTGAGCTCAGTTGCAAGCAACAGCCACAACAGACTGCATCCAACATGACACTCGCCGAATACTCAAAGTACTGATTCGAAAACATCGCGCCAAACAAGCTCGCAAGCTCCACGGTAGCGCGTGAGAAAAGCGACATCGACAGGTTCCTTCCGCACATAGGTCACTACAAACTCACAGAGCTGCGGCCGGAGCACTTCCGAAAGCTCTACGTCGCACTGCACAAAGAAAAGAATATGATAAACGGCAAACCGCTCTCCGAGCTGACCGTTGAGGGAGTCCATGCATGTCTATGCGGGATACTCAGCGATGCAGTGGAGAGCGGTTTTCTGGATCATAACCCCGCATGGCGCACCTGCAAGTATTCAAACATCGATAAAAAGCAGCAGGTCGTTGCCGATGAAGAGATACTGCAAAAGCTCATATGCGCGCTGGAGAAAGAAAGCATCAAGTACGAGACTTACTTCAAGCTCATCATCGCAACCGGAATACGGCGCGGCGAGTGCTGCGGCATCAAGTGGAGCGACATTGATTACTCTGGGCGCAGCATACATATCTGCCGAAACGTGGTTAAGGTCAGCGGTGAAGATATCTGTATCAAAGAGCCGAAAACAAAGGCCGGCAACCGATATGTGTACTTCTCACCTGAGATGGGGACGCTGCTGAAAGAGTATCGCCGCTACTGCGAGACTGAGTCGCTGCACTATGAGGGACGGACTATAACCGACAACGGCTTCCTTTTCCGAAAGCATGAACTTGATGAACCGATGACGCCGACGACATTCACATGACGCTTCAAACTGTTCCTCAAGAAAAACAATCTGCCGTACAATCTAAACGTGCATTCGCTTCGTCATACGAACGCGAGCCTGCTGATTGCAAACGGCACAGATGTTGCCACAGTCTCAAGTCTCCTCGGTCATGCACAAGTCTCGACAACGCTGGACATCTACACTCACGCATTCGATAAGAACAAAAAAGTCGCAAGCGATAAGCTGCATAATGCGCTGGAGATATAACGATACGTACTCGGCTCAAGCGGAACGAGTACGTATGAATTAGAGCCGCGCAAATGAGGATATGAAAACGCATCTGCTATATAACCTGAACGTGCATTCACTCCGTTATACAAACGCGAGCCTGCTGATTGCAAACGGCGCAGACGTTGCGACAGTCTCAAGTCTACTCGGTCATGCGCAGGTCTCGACGACGCTGGATATCTACACTCACGCATTCGATAAGAATAAAAATGTTGCCAGCGACAAGCTGCATAATGTGCTGGAAATATAAAGGTACCCACCCGACTCGAATGAGCCGGGTGGTATAACGTGATTAGCTAATTCTGACTCTGTGTCAATAATTGGGGTAACGCCTTTCAATCAAAGTGCCATTTTGTAGATGTTGCATATATCCTCGACAGTGAGGGGAGCAAAGGCGGAGGTCTCATATGCCGGCCGCCATGCTTTTTCCGCCATCTTTTCGAAGTTCTCATCGCCGATGTTCAGCTCTGAGAGGTGCATCGGCAGACCCATTGAGACGAACAGCGCCTCGGTCATATCGATAGCCTGCTTGGCCGCTTCCATTTCGGGAAGAGACGCATCCACGCCGAACACGTTTATGCCGTACTGGGCGAACTGGTGCGCGGTCTTCTCATTCAGGACATAGCGCATCCAATGCGGGGTAAGGAGTGCGATACCGACACCGTGAGTGATGTTATAGAAAGCGGAGAGCTCATGCTCGATGCGGTGAACGCTCCATGCGACGGGCTTGCCCATGCCGACAAAGCCGTTGATTGCCCAGGAGGACGCCCACATCAGGTTTGCTCTTGCAGCATAATCGTCGGGTTTCTCAAGTGCGCGCGGGCCGCATTCGACGCAGGTCTTGAGAATGGCTTCGGCAGCCCGATTGGAGATATAAGCATCCTCAGTGGGAGCGAAGTAATTCTCCATGGTGTGGGACATTATATCGGCAACGCCGGCTGCGGTCTGCTTTGCGGGGAGAGAGAAGGTGTAGGTCGGGTCGCAGATGGCGCAGGTGGGGATGACGCAGTACGCGTCGAAGTCCAGCTTTTCATTCGTATCGGGGTTGGAGATAACGGCGGTGCCGTCCATCTCGGAGCCTGTTGCCGCAATGGTGACAACGGCATAGATTGGCAGTGCCTTGACGGGCTCAGCCTTATGGGTCAGGAAGTCCCATGCGTCTCCGTCATAGAGCGCGCCCGCAGCAATGGTCTTGGAGCAGTCGATAATGCTGCCGCCGCCGAGAGCCAGGATGCCGTCAACTCCGTTTTCTTTGCAGACCCGGACGCCCTCGCGCACGGTGCCTATTTTGGGGTTTGGCTCAACGCCGCTGAAGTCGATATGCGCGATGCCGCAGCTGTTGAGCTGTGCTATCGCATCATCATAAACACCGTTGCGCTTGACGGAGCCGCCGCCGAACACGAGGAGGATCTTAGTGCACTTTTTTGCGACCTCGGCACCGAGCTTTTCTATCTGGCGCTTGCCGAAATGGATGGTTGTCGGGATAGAATAGGTAAAGTTTTCCATAAGATTTCCTTTCAGATCATGTAATATGTGTAATTCAATATACGAAACGGTTCATTTGGCTTTTCCGAAAGCGGCAGAGACTTTCCTGAGGATGCCGGAGAACCATGCGTCTTCTCTCCTGCGTGCCTCAAGGCGCTTTGAGAAAGTCCTGTACAGAGCCAGCGTGAGCACGAACAGACTGACTACGGCAAGTGCCGGAGCATAAACCAGCTTGGTTATAAGATTGAACAGCAGCACCATAAACAGCAGCGCCATGTTGATAGTGTCGATGCCGTTGCGTCCTTCCATTACTTTTGTCCAGAAAGTCATTTGATCCACCTCGTTTTTTATTTTTAATTTTTCTTCCTGCTCCGAAAGTTTATCATAAGGATACCCGCACATATCAGTACGAGCGCCATTATGCTCTGTATTCTTAATATCTGCCCTGTCTCACCGAGTATCAGGGCTGAGAAGATCACTCCGAATACGGGGTTTGCAAAGAAATAAATGTTGACGGAAGACACCGGATTGTGCTTCAAAAGTGCGTTCCACAGCGCTCCTGTGACCGAAGATATCAGTGCAAGCACGATCAGTGTAAAGATGGCTCCCGGTGCCGAAGGTCTGAGCAAGCCGCCCATCAGCGCGCCGACGGAGGTAAGCGCTGCGCCGCCCAGCAGGAGCTGCCAGCCGGAAAGGAAAACAGGATCGTCATCATGCGAAAATTTTTTGATCAGTGAATGGGAAAGCCCGGTAAAAGCGGCACACAGCAGCACAAGCACATCGCCGAGCAGCGCGCTCTTTTCAGGGCTGCTGCCGAGATTCATAACGACGATGCCGGAAAAGCCGAGAACACAGCCAAAAATTTTGTTCACGCTGAGCTTTTCCTGATGAAATACGATGCCCGATATCAGTATTGAAAAGAACACTAGCGTGCTGTCAAAGATCGAGGCGTGGACGGCGCTTGTCCTCACCATGCCGAGATACAGCAGCACATATTGCCCGACGGTCTGGAACAGTGCGAGCATACACGCGTTGACGACATTGCTTTTCCGGAGGAGCATCAGCTTTCCCTTAACGGCTGAAAGCACGGCAAGTGTCATAATGCCGCTGAGAATGAAGCGCGTCCCGGCGAACATCAGAATGCTGCCGGTGTCCGAGGATGCGATGGAGAATTGACTGTAGCCGAGCTTTATGAGGACGAAGTCCATTCCCCACATCATACATACGAATATTGCGAGAGCTCCGCATACCCCATGGGATAGAGAGCCTGCTTCTGGTCGTGTCCGGCATTGCGGTCAGTTCCCCCGTTTCAGCAATTCTTCCGCCTCATCCAGGGAGGCATAGCCATACTGGCGCGCGGTATTATCATATATCATTGCGACCATGTTCTGCCCCTCAGCTCTCCTGCCCTCTGCCATATTGAGAAAGCTTTTCAGCGTTTCTTCGGAATAGGACATCAGTTCCCCCCGCATGTACACTTCAACAGTGGTCATGCCGGAGCTCTCGTCTTCGCCGACGGGACGGCCTCGCATTGCAAAATTCGGCCAGCGGCTACGCGCATCGCAGTACCATTCCATATATATCTGCATGATGCTGCTAATAAGGGCTTCCTTTTCTGCTGTGACGGCAGGCAGATACGTGGCAAGCTCGTTCTCATAATACTCGGGGGCGGTATATCGCATCATGTAGGCATATTTGCGCTCCATGAGATTATGTCCACAGAGTGCGGCGGCCTGATGATCCGACCAGTAATTCAGGAGCACGTCCTCGTCCCAGGTCTCGAACTGACTCAGACGCATGGCACGGAAGGCCGCATAATCATCTTGACATGAAGCGCGCCGGCCTATGTTCTCGACAAGGTCGAACATGCGCCACTCGCTTGCAATTATGTTCTCGATAAGCTTATCCTTTGTCAAAACAACAGCCCTCTTTTCATCCGCCGTACATTACCGGGAGCCTGCGGATACTCTCGTCGCTTATAGAATCTGTCAGCATACCAGCATGGTACTGCATGAATGCATCGCCGTTGTCGGACCAGCCGCGCCGTATGAGCTCACTGCCAATCATACCGCACACTTCTTCGATCAGCTCAAGCTTCTGCCTGTGGCGCGTCAAGTCGGGCATCGAGGTGAGCGCGCGGAGCTTCCCCGCGCAGCCGGGCAGGCAGGTAAAGTCTGCGGTGCCGCGGAAAGCCCATTTATAAAACAGCATATCCCTGCCGTTGAGCAGATACACCGCCGCAAGCGCGTGCCGGATAAACTCGGCTCCCGCAAGATATGCCGCGCCGAAATCGCCGCGCTTGGCGCACCTTCCGTAGTTATACTGTCCAGACTGCGCCATGCCTGCGCAGTTTGCTGCGAGCTTCTTTTTCAGAACGTCGTCCGGGTAGAAGCCGAGAAGAACGTTTCTCACGGCGGAGAAGCTGCCGAGCGGGTCGCTGAAGACCTCACCGCTGCACGCCTGCGAAAGATACCGCGCCGGTATGCGCAGCCAGTCCATAAAGCTCTCCGGGGCATCCGGCCGTCCGATAAGTCTTTCATAGAAGCCTTCTATCGTGAGCACGCCGACACGGCTGCCGCGTTCGCTGCATATTGCCGAGGTACCGCATTCTGGTATGTTCTGCGGCAGGCGGCCGTATGCCGCAGCCAGCCTTGCGCCGAGGTCTCCGGCTTCGCTCCGCGGTATCCACAGGCACACGCCGGGGCCGAAATCGTGATCCCGCGAAAGCTCGTCATCAAAGCCCAGGCATTCCGAGCCCTGCCCGGCAAGTCCCACTGCGATGAGATAACGCTCGGATGCAAAATCACGTTCGAGCATAGGCTGTACATAACGTGCATAGAAGATCCTGGATATTTCCATTCCGGTCATGGTTCTAGTCCTCTATATTCTGAATTCTTTTTCCAGCTCTTTGAGACAGTATTCCCGCAGACGCGTCATATCGGAAAGAGCCGGACTGCTCACAGCGTTCTGACTGAACAGTCCGATCCCTCTGCTGCAGGCCGCAGCAGCCGCGCCGAAATCCTTTTCGGCGATTAGCAGTTCCGCAAATGTCTGCTCCATCACGGCGCGGTGCAGCGAGCTTGATGCTGGCTCCGAAGCAAAGGCAGCCTTGGCAAGTATAAGCGCGCCCTCGGCATCCTCGAGCCGGCCTGATTTCAAAAGGCACTGTGCCTTTATCGAATAGCTCACTCCGCGCTCATCCCCGCTTTCTGCCGGAAGGAGCGCGAGCGCTTTATCAATATGCCGCATTGCCGCATCTGTATCTCCGCAGCGCAGGCAGAGCGAAGCGATGTTGTTGTGCAGCGCCGCGGCCGTGTAGCTCTGGCCGTCGCCGCAGCTTTCGAGCATAGCGGCGGCGGAGCCAAAGACCGTAACGGCGTCCTCGAGCCGGCCGGCATGAGTGAGCAGAGTCGCAAGATTCAGCAGCGTGGTTGCATGGGCGGAGCTTCCGTTCATGCCTATTTCGTCAATGCAGTCCAGGGCGCGGCGGAGCACGGCCTCGCCCTTGTCGTATTCACCGCGGACGCGATAGAATCCGCCCATTTCGCTGCACACGGATATTACAGCTGAAAGATCCCTCTCGCGCTCTGCGCATTCAAGACTGCTGCGGAGGAACGCTTCTATCCGGTCAGTCTGTTCGCCGCCCGAGAACATTGCGTCAAGCTCTGAAAAAAACTGCCCTATGTCCATGAAGCCATCCTCCTGTAATTAATAGACAAGGGCAGCACAAATCGTTTGCACTGCTCTTATATCGGGCTGCGTCCCTTTATTTTCTCTTGCTGTTGAGAAGCTTGCAGATACGGCGCAGACCCTCTTCAAGAGTAGCGCGCGGCATCGCGACGTTGAGACGGATATAGCCGTCGGAATTTGCGACGAACATATTGCCGCCCTCAAGCAGAACGCCCGCTTCGTTGGCAAACATCATCGGGAGGTTCACGTCCTTGTCAACATAAGACGATACGTTCACCCAGCCGAGGTAGGTCGCCTCGGGGATACGGAACACCGCGTCGGGGAGGTTTGCCCTGAGGTAGTCGCGAACGAACTCGAAGTTTGTGTCAAGGTACTTTCTGAGTTCGACGAGCCAATCGTAGCCGGACTCATATGCACTCTGGCAGGCCGCGAGGGACAGCGGGTTCTCATCGAAGTTGTGATAGGTGCTCCAAAGCTTCTTGACAGCCTCGTTCTGGATGACGATGTTGGAGATCTGCATGCCTGCCATGTTGAAGGTCTTGCTCGGCGCCATGCAGGTGATGATCTGATCCGAATTGGGGAAGAGCTTGGCCATGGGCGTGTGCGTCTGGCCGCTGCGGATAAGATCGCAGTGTATCTCATCAGATATTATGAACACATTGTGCTTGAAGCATATCTCGGCCACTCTGCGCAGCTCGTCCTCGGTCCAGATACGTCCGGAGGGGTTATGCGGGTTGCAGAAAATGCAGAGCGTGACCTTGGGATCGGTGGCCTTGCGCTCGAAATCCTCGAAGTCTATCTCATAGTAGCCGTCGCTCTTGGTGTTGACAAGGTCGCTGGTGACATAGCCGATGTTGTTATGCTCGGCGGCATGCATAAAATAAGCGTAGGACGGGGTGAGCATGAGCACCTTTTCGTCGCTCTTGCAGAGGTACCCGGTCAGCTCATAGAGCGCGGGGATAACGCCGTGGGAGGTGAAAAGATTCTCTCTCTTGGGCGTCCAGCCATAGAGCTTGTCCGTCCAGTTAAGGAAAGCCTGATAATACTCGGGGTCAAAAACTCTGGTATATCCGAAGATGCGGCGGTCAAGGCGAGCGCGCATGGCGTCGATAATGACCTCGGGAGTGGCAAACTCCATATCGGCTATCCACATGCGGATGAACTCGTCATCGGCATAGGGGAACTTCATGGTTTCATCCGCATGGAAAATGTACTGACGGAAGCCGTCGGTATTCATACAGTTGGTATGTCTGCGGTCGATTATTTCATTAAAATTGTATTTCATAGCAATACTTTCCCTGTGTAAAACAGATCAATCGACGTAGGCAATTGCCTCGATCTCAACAAGCGCGTCCTTGGGAAGTCTCGCGACCTCGATGGCGCTGCGGGAGGGATAGCTACCCTCAGAGAAGAAAGTGGCGTATACGCCGTTCATTGCGGCAAAGTCATTTATATCCTTGAGGAAGACAGTGGTCTTGAGGATCTTGTCCATAGAGCTGCCGGCGTTCTCAAGAATGGTCTTCACGTTTTCGAGAGAAGCCTTGGTCTGTGCCTCGATGCCCTCGGGGAAGGCACCGGTCGCCATGTCGATGGGAAGCTGACCAGAGGTGATGACGAGGTTTCCGAACTTGTTTGCCTGAGAATAGGGGCCTATTGCTGCGGGGGCTTTTTCAGTGGCGATTATAGTACGCATGGTATTTTTCCTTTCAGTGCTACATGATCAAATGTTATATAATGGCAGCAAAAACCGCCATTGAAGCACGTGCATAGCTGCGATCGGGCAGCGTTCAGTGGGTAGACAGATAGTCGCGGATATTCTCGAGCACCTTTATGCGCAGGAGAACGCCCGACTGCATCGACTGCCCGGCCACCATATCGGGGCAGATAACATTCGGCATATTGAAAATGTCGCTGTCAGTGCCGCCTATGGAGACGGAATTGTCGACTATATAGTAATTGCCCGGCTCTTCCAGCCACTCTCTGAGTGCGTCCAGAGGATACGGAGCGGTAAATGTCGTGTTTATGAGCACCTTGCCGTTGCCGAAACGCTTGAAATCCTGGCAATCCATAAGAGGCGTGTTCTTGTGCAGATGAGTGGTGAGCACATCAACGGTCTGGAGCAGTTCGTCAAAGGGGAGATACTTGATGCCCTTGCTTTCCATCTCGGGCTTGCGTGTGCGGCTGTAATAATAGACATCCATCTTGAAAGCGAGCAACAGCTCCGCAACGACAGAGCCCACATCGCCGAGGCCGACGACGCCGACCTTCGTCCCAGCCAGCTCCATCTCCTCACCCTTGTAGAAGATACCGCCGAAGCCGTGGAAAAGGCGGACTATTTCGCAGCTGACGAATTCTGCGACGCCGCGGTCGCCGTACCGCCGGATGCCGGTGACAACTAGGCCGCAGCTGTTGGCAAACGGGATATCGACGTTTGCGCTTTCCGGGGTGTACAGGCTGCAGCACATGCCTATGTAGCGGAGATCAGGGCAGCTTTCAATGACGTTTTTGCCGATGTAGCTGGTGTAGAAGACGAGCAGCGCATCAGCATCGCCTATGCGTCTTATCTTTTCCTCGTCTGTCTCGGGGATGTCGCGGTAGATAACAACATCCTCGGCGTAATCATAGAGCTTCTGTTCCGCTTCTTCATCGAAGCGCACCGGCTCTAAAACAACGAGCTTCTTAAACTTTTCCAAAGCGGTCAACTCTCCTGTAAATTGTTTTTGTATTCCCAATCTGAAAGTCTCCGGGACAAGAGACAGTATACTCTTATCCCGGAGAACGCCGGTTGGATTGCCCGGTATTGTTTTCCGTAAAGGA
>ERZ808240.4639-NODE-4639-length-11942-cov-8.227475_pt1 | contig 11942 bp, 12 predicted proteins | sample MGYA00521084_ERZ808240 | MGnify/ENA primary metagenome ERZ808240 (study PRJEB31516, sample SAMN03275571) | gut metagenome | biome: mammalia-associated habitat; material: feces | host: Papio cynocephalus | place: Kenya | collected 2012-08-06 ... | reverse complement strand
AAATCAGCAAATAAGAAGTTGTCGAAAGAAGATATAACATTGACAACATAATATAACCAACGAGACAATGTACTTTTGCCACAGCCGTTCACACCTGCGACAATCGTCAGTCCGCTTATCTCTAAGTCAGCTCTTTTGATAGCATGATAGTTATTTAACAGAAAATTATATTTTGCCATTGTAATCAACTTTATATAAACATTAATATGCAAAAATACTTTTTTCCTTCTGATTTGCCAATTTTCTTCGTGATTTTTAACAAATAAATCACTTATTGCCTCAGTAAGTAATCAGTAAAGCAGCAAAAAACTTGAACACAACTATGGCCTTGTTTTTTCCCTCTAAATCATATATTTTATTCATCATTCAAAACTCTTTTCTTGATAACCTTGGCAGGATTGCCTCCAACAATCGTCCAAGATTCCACATTTTTATATACAGAGGCGGTGGCACCAACCACAGCCCCCTCACCTATTTCCACCCCCATGCCGATAAAGGCACGGCTTCCGACCCATGCTTTGTTTTTCAAGACTATCGGCGCCGTAATCAATCCCGCATCGGCGGTGTTGTCATGCGAGGTATCATGCCCAGCCGTACAGAGATACGAATACTGCGACACGATGGCATCATCCTCCAGCACCACCCAGTCCTGATTATAGCAAATCACCTCAGGACCCAGACAAGCCCGATGTCCCATTTGGAGCATCCAGGGAGCCCAAACCTTCACCGACGCATACACGTTCGCATCCCATTCCACTTTTGCCCCAAACAACCGAAGCAACGCAATGCGCCATTTCCGAAACAAAGGCGTGATGAAAGGTCGGAACAACAAAGCCGCCGTGACATTCCATGCCACACGCTTCAACTTGACACTCTTGGACACATGTCCAGGAGTATGACGTTCTAAAATCATTGATTATAATAAGATAAACGTTCAGAGGGTTGGCAAGGCAAGAGCCTTGCCAACCTATCATTATGAATCACTCTAAATCTATATTTTACATTTCCATGTGTTTTTCAAGAAAAAGAAAAAAGCTATTTCAGTTTTTCAATTTCTTCTTTTGACAATCCGGTAGCTTCAACTATTGTTCCGAGAGCTACATGAAGTGCGAGAAGATTCTTGGCAATTTCCTTTGCCTTTTGCTTTCCGCCATCTTCCATACCATCTTTGTAACTTCCTTCCATCAACGTCTTTTCACTGCTCACTCTGTCCCAGAACTTTTCGTAAGCACGAAGCTCATCATCCGTGAACGCAGAAATCTTCACTTCCTCCAAAGCCTTGCTTATCTCAGGGTTCTCCAAAAGTTCAGCAGGAGCCTCCTTCGTTTTATCATTAATCTCAGTCAGAAATCTCAACCAGAGAATTGTCATACGTTTTTCCTTCATCGTATGAGGTTGGAATTTCGGCAACTCTATAAATGTGAAACGTAATCCCTCTATCACCTTTTTAGTATGCTTGTCATGCACAATACGATAATTATGTATGCATTCCTTCAAGTCTTTCTCAAAGATGTCATTCACCAAGTTCAAAGAATACACAGGTTGCAAGTCTTCATACTTGTACCCCATCTCCGCCTGACTCACATAAGCCTTGGAAGCATTGAACAAGACGCGCTGCTTGAAAGCATCCGTCCATGCCATTTGCATTTCCACAACAAACTGCCGTCCTTCAATGTCCTTGCATCTCACATCAACAATGGTATCCTTGTGAATCGGGTCGATAGGAACAAGCTCGGTAGGAAGATACTCTATACTTTGTATTCTTTGGTCTCTTTTCAAAGGCAACAAGGCATTGAGAAGACTTATCAGCAAGTCTGGGTGATTGCCAAAAATTTTCTTAAAAGTCAAGTCAGCCTTTGGATCCAAATATTTGATATTCGATTTCATAATCTCTACTTTAAACGTTTAACATTGCTAAAATATGATTTTTTATTGAATTCACCAAAGAAATACAGAATCTTTAACTTTTTAGCCTTTACTTTCCCGAAGCAAATTCCTTTTCCATGACATTCGCCACAATTCTCTGACCTTTTGCATTGATGTGAATGCCATCACGATAATCATCCTTGTTCAGCAATCGGATATCCTCCACTAATCTCACATGGTTCTTCTTTGCCCAAGCGATGATTTCATCACCCTGCTCATTGTATTTCATCGCAGAATTTTCTTCTTGGTCAGCATGAAGATACACCACGAAAGGTATCTTGGCACTATCCGCCATAGCCTTCAACTGGTCAAACCCAGGATTGAAGACCTTACCATTCTTATGAATATCCACACCTGCCAACACCTTTTGGTCTGGGTCGAGCTCTTTGCTGCCCTTATCAAAAAGCGGTTGAATGTATCGAGGATAGACGTATCGGCAAATCACTTCTGCTATGGCACAAGGGTACTGCTTGTCAGGATAGCTTGGATGCACACCAACAACTGGCATAAAGTCCATATTGTCGTGGGCATCATGACTACTCACCAAAAGGAAAATGCCCTTGGCATCAAACATACCCTTCTCTTTGAGATAAGCCGCACAGTTATCTGGTCCCCAGCTACCAGCCGAGATATTCAGCATCTGCATACCAGTTTCAATAGAGAAGAGCGAAGTGGCAAGACTATCTTGGTCTGTCTGTACACCACCATAAATCACTGAATCACCCAATCCCAAGATATGTTTTTTATGAGGATTCACCTCATCGCTTCGCATACCAAAGGCATTGTAATAATAGCGATTTCCAAGTCGCACACCACTTTGGTTAGGCAACGCCATATATTCCCATTTATCACTCGCCGCATATAACGGCATCTTACCAAATCCCCAAACCAATCTTAGGGCTACCTCTGCGATAATCAGAAGGACTAAACTGCCCCCCCGAATATCATTAATCTACGTTTCTTATTCATTTTCAATTCACGATATATATGTTATCAATTAATCATCTTCTCATAAGCCTCATTGCCCTTCTCTCGAATCACTTCACTCTTGACATACTCCAATTGTCTTTCCGCCCAATTTCTAACAGTTGTTTTTTATGAGCAAGCAACGGCTTAATGCATGGAAATTGCTGTGCTATGAAATAAGGAAAAGTCAATACGGTGTTGACCGTATTCTTACCCATCATTTCCTCCGCCATGACCTTGGCAGAATATTTATTCTTCCCCATCTACTGAATCATAATGAATGGTAAAGTTAAGAGAACCTTCTCGAAGAGAAAAATATTCTTCCAATTCGTGAGGTATCGGAACAAAAACCTTATTTTTAGTAATAATAGTCGTAGTTGGTAACATTTTTCCACCTGTGAGTTCTCTATCCAAATGCTTTTTCAATTCCATATCATAATACAAAGTATAATTTCCACCTTCCAAGGTAAACACAAAGATGATACGGTGCATACTCCAAATCACTCGGGTGGTATGAGGATGCATAAAGAAAGTATAATATTCCTTGGTCATGGCATTTGTCAACGTCAAGAACTTTTTATATCCATGCAATAATGGAGACTCAACATCTGTCGTCAATAATTTAGCCTTGGTTTCCACACTCAGACGCAGAATCGGAGGCAGTGGGGCAAAGACATCATCTTCCTTTTGTTGTTGAGCCAACTTTCTTTCTTCTTCCATATCAACATTGACAGAAATAGTTTTAACTACCTCGTCCACATCTTGGATATTCTGAACATTCAAAGTTTGCTTAGATTTCTGCTGGCTTTTCTTGATGATTGAAGAAAATTGCTCTATTGTGATTTTACCTTCCTTAAACAACTCAAAGGTATTGTCTATCGACATCAAGTCTTCCTTATAAATAGAAAAAGACTCCTTCTTCTTTTTCATCAACGCCTGAAATGCCTCTATGCCCATTTTACTACTTGATGGAATAAACGGCTTAATTTGCTGGTAGATATAGTTACGTACATAATCCACAATTAATGGGTCGAAAACCGAATAATCACTTTTATATAAATTGACGATATTGTTGATTTCAGCATCATCTTTTCTGATATAGACGATAACTTCTCCCTCTTTACATTCTACATAATAAGGAAGGTTATGACTAATTTCCGCAAACTCGACCCGATTATTGGTTATCAAATATTCATCTTTTAACTTCTGCTGAATTTTTACCTTTACCGAATAATAACCGACATTCTCATAACCACTAACATCAAAAACATTTAAAACTTGCACCTTATCATCAATTTCATTTATTCCAGAATTGCGAAGATATCGCAACTGAACATTTCGACGTGGATACTCACGAGAAACTATGCCAATTACATAATCCGAATCTGCGAATTTTCGAAGAATAGCAGTATCTGAGCCTTTATAAAAACGAGCGTGCTCTCCATCTAAAGCTAAATCACCTAATTTGACATATTCATCATTTTCATTAGCCTTCTGTATACTGACATTCTGTGCCAATCCCACAATATTGTTTACATCCAGATAATGCAAGAAATTTCTATATCTATCCGCATATTCCTGCTCCGAGATATACAAAGAAAAAACATATTCCCAAACATACATGAATCGTTGCAAAATTCCCAAACAAGACTGGTTGATGGCTTCTCTTCCTGCTGTAGGCTTAAGCATCGTCATATTGACAATGCCACCAAACGAATAGACAGAAGCCAGTGGTATTGGTGACAAACCAAATCCATTACGCAGGCCAAACAATCTTTCTTTTTGGGTGTCAAGCATCAAATCACCTTCATAATCCATATTTCCTATATGGATATTTTTGATAAAAGCTCTTGCCTGGATAGGAGACTTAGAATAAACATCTATCGCATAATCAAAATTGTATAGAAGTCCATTGTATTCGTTATGAAAATTCATAAACTCCAGATCTTCACAATTCTCCTTATAGTTATGCATACTAATCAAGTCACCATTGAAATATACAGGGATATTCAGATATTGAACATATTGAGTTATATAATCCAAAGCATCTTGGGAAGAAATCTGTTTGTCAGCATCCATGGTTGCATCTATGATGGTTCCATATTCTGGATTAAAATCATCTACAGAATTCATATCTATATTATCCAAGTTTTCTCTATCTGCACTACACAAGCATTTTTTATTAGAAAATATCTTTTTAGTAGAAAGAGAAAGATGGGTACATACACCAAAGTTGGCAAAAGCACCAATGCCAAAGGTACCAACCACACCAGCAGCCTTAGCCTTATCATTATTCTTGCCACTTTTTCCTGCTGTCCAAAAGTTGGTCTCCACCTCTTCGGCAGACATACCAATACCATTGTCCTTCACGATGATATGTCCATCTTTTACATCTATTGAAATCAAAGGATTATGATAGGACGTATCTTCATGAAGTCTCATCAGAACGGCATCGTATGCATTTTGAAGGTTCTCTCGAAGAACCACCAACAAAGTATCATAAAGTGACTGGCAAAGCATATTCAGCATCGATTTTGCCTCAAATTTCATTGCTATTTTTCCCATGGCTTTCTATTTTTTCTTATAAATTTTTCACCTTCGGAGATTTGACTTTTCACTAAAATTTCATCAGAATCCTTATAAGGAGACAGCTCTATCAGTTTTCGAACCACATCCACATCATTTTTTAAGATTGAAGCTTGCATCAAATAACAATATTCCATATTGGACTGTGGATGCGTGAATACCTCTATAATAAAGTTCAAGTCCTCCCCCTCCAAGCTCAGCTGCTGGATATAATTATCAACATATCCTTGCGCTACAGGAATTCCTAGTTGCTTCAACAGGATAGATTCCCAAGCCGACATAGTGATCTGCATCAGATTTCAGAGAATCAAGCAGTTGATTATAACTAAAATCGGAGTCCTTATGCAAATCAGATATTTGGATGATTGAAAATTTTGGAGTTTCCATCATAAACTCGCCTTTAGTTTGGTCTTACAAATACTTTCACTTGGAAATCCTCAGAAGATTCCTTTTCCAAATCAGTCTCCAGCCCGACAGGATTATAGACAAGATTGTCCTTATCATAGACAAAGCAATAGAGAGAATCCACATCAGGATGCTGTTTATAGTTAGCAATATCAATAAGAAGTTGCTCACCAATTTCCTTATCCTTCAATCCCTCCCTTGTCATTTTCACCTCTATCGCAATTTTCGAATCTTTGAGCAAGAAATCCTTCCTCTTATTGCCTCCAGCATAAGATGGCACCCATTCTTCAGGTCTTACATCATCAAAATGAAGCCGAAGAACAGCATGAAGTAAATCTTGCACATCATATTCGTCCTTGACAGTAACGGTAGAACGATTGGCATGTCTCTTTGACAACTGTACGGCAAAGCGATGGAAATGTTCAATTATTTCTTCCAAAATAGTTATGTCATCCAAACGCTTTTCTGCGTTCGGATTCACCTTTGCAAGTCCACCTAATATTCCTAACAAACCATTTAGGCACGCCAAGGATGCTTTATGCTCATCCACCTTGATAATCTCTTCAAATTTAACGACAGGAGGAATTTTGCCAAAAGAAGTCTGTAGAAATGTCAATACTTCCATGCGCCATGCAAAGAAGTCCTGCTTAAAATCTGCATTAATCCATTTTGCGCGACCAACATAATCATGCTCAGGACTATTTGTAAATGGCTTTGCACGCTCTATATAATCTTGAATTTCCATTATTTATAATCTAAATATTATTTCCCCTAAGTATTTGTTTCATATTTCTAGGCAAATCACAAGGAGAGAGTTTCAGCATTTCCTCATGTTCATCAATAGCCTCTTGACTATCAAATCTCATTCGAATCAGTCTATTATGTCCACCTACAATAGAGTAAGGCGCAACGTCCTTTGAGATGACACTTCCAGCAGCAACTATAGCTCCATTACCAATATGCACACCGGACATTATTACTGAATAAGCACCAACCCAAACATCATCACCAATAATTGTCTCTTTAAAATTGCCTCTTCCGGAGAATATAATCGGAGTTCCTACCTTATCAAATTTATGGTCACCTCCTAATATATGGACATCATTGGCTATCATGGTGTATTTGCCGATAGACACTTTTGGATAGATAGTACTTCCAGGTCCCACATAAGAATAGGCTCCAGCCTTGAAATCCTTGCTTATATGACATTTAGCTGTAGCTATAAAAGTGTTATCAACACTTTTCAAACCATATTTAAGAATATAGAAACGACGTTTCAATAATCGTAATAAATTCAACATACCCGTTATGATTATAATTTTTCTACATCATTTATATACTGTTTAGCAACAGCCACATCAGTATATTGTTCTGCTGTATGAATAGCATTATCTGAAATTTCTTTCAGTTTTCCTGTTGACATACCATTGATTCGAGCCAAGATTTCTTTTAATTCCTCATAGTTTCCAGCTTCACATAAGAAACCATTATAGTCATCTTCTATAATACCCTCCATTCCTTCATGTTTAGAAGCTACAACTATACATCCACGAGCCATTGCTTCTAAATACACAAGACCAAAAACTTCGTTCTTACTTATCATGATAAAAATGTCAGAATTATCCAAATGCGAAACGATTTCATTACGTGGTAATCTTCCTAAAAGATGGACATTCTCATCAATTTTCTTGTCCTTTATCAGCTTTTCAAGTTCTGGCTTCATCTCTCCATTACCTATTACTTGAAATTGATAGTCCTTATTTTCATAATAATCGGCAACAGCACAGATTGCAACATCTGCATATTTTCTACGCAATAGATAACCTACATAAACGAATCGATTTCTATTAGTCCAAGTTCTTATAGGTCTATTATCCAAATATGAAACAGGTATGCCAGAGCAACATCTGAAACTACGCTTTTGAGGACCAAAGTTGCTTTCAAAGCAATTCTTTATTGCCAACGATCTATACCCCCAAATATCAACATTCGCTACAAGTTCTTGCCAATGTTCATATTGTTTTATTCGTAGTCCATCTTCATGAAGTACCAAAGCCGTTTTGGAATGAAAAACATTTTTAAGTTTTTTAGAAATATAAATTTGTGGAACTGCCCAATGAGAAATAATATAATCTGGTTTAAAATTTTCTTTTTCCATCGCCCCAACAATCTTTAATACTAATGAATCCAACTTAGCTAAAGGAATTTTAGAGGCAGGCATCCATTTTTTCAAAGTATAACGATATACTTTGACACCATCTATTTGATATTCTGTATCATGAGACAATTGCTTTTCTGGCAACACACACCCAAACTTTTTCACAACAAGGTTTCTCATCCATTTCGGAGCCCAATAGTAAAAGCGAGGGAAATAGTTCCATATTGATACGACTCTCACATTATACCCCATCTTAACCCATTCTTTCACGAAATAATGAACAACTGGAGTAAAAGTCTCAGGAACTCCAGCTCCTGGATAAACGTGTGATAAAACTAATATATTATTTTTCATCTTTCTATAAAAACACTAAAAACAACATTATACATTCTCCCTTCCAACTCAACTAACAAGTTACTGTGTTTTCTTTCCATTTTTACCATTCGTGTACTTGGATTCTCGGCAAGAAGGGAAACAATTTTAGAAATAACCTCATTCGACAAATAAGACTTTCCAAACCGTTTCAATTGTACCTTTTGGAAATCCATACCTTCTTCATAATGAGTTCTTATCCAATTACAAAGTTTCTTACTAACAGATAGTTCATATTTCTCTGCATAATAAAATGTAGATACAATGCAAGACTCCACGAAAGGATTTTCTTCATAAACAACATCCAATTCTCTTGTAAGTAAAAACTTACAAAAATCTTCACCATATATAAATTTAGACTCATTGTAATCATATACGATAGAAGAAAAGTTGAAGAAGCAAGTTTTCAATAGATTTTCTGGAGTTGAAAGTAATTGCATATCTACAATACCCATCGTATCCTCAATACGCCAAATGTCAACCTCCATGTGGTCTAAAACAAGCTTTACCCCATTAAACTTATTTCTCCTAATCTCAGATAATCCCAAGCTGAGCAACTTTCCTATATGGAATTTTAGTTTATGCTTGTGGCTAACAACCAAATCTAAATCACGGTGCTCCAAAAATCCCAACAAAAAATTCTTGATGACACCACTAAAAATGTAAACATGGGTTTGTTTAGTCAGCTCGTCCATTAATTTTATAATACCAGAGGGGAAAAAGGTACGAAGATAAAGGGCAAAGGAAAAGCATTGCCTATCAATATTTTTACGAAGAAAATAATAACGGTCTTTCCTCATTGCTATATCTGCTGACCATTCAGCTTTCGATAATGAGTTACAGCGAACTTATCCGTCATACCAGAAACGAAGTCTCGAATCAAACGCATTCTTTCTTCAAAGGTAAAATCTTTAGGATCAAAGTCTTCATAATAATCCCAAGCATCTTTCTTTTCACCTCTACAATGAAAATGCTCTTGAAGCACCGCTTGGAAAATCGCCTTAGACATCAGATGCTTGGCATGAATACGGAATGACTTCTCTCGATTGAAAAGATATTTTACATAATAATCTACTATACCAGTTAGTACAGCATTACCTGTCAGCTCCAAAGATTCTATTTCAGGGTGTGAATAGATTTCCTTTCTACAAATTCTTTGAATTGTATCTGCCAAGCCTGAATTATTGTCTGTATCAAAGACAAGTTCTTTTTTGTAATCACCTTTTATAATCTCCTCATAATGAGTCATGAAATTATCAATGGCTACACTCACAAAATGATTCATTAATTCTGTTCGAAGCTGAACCATTTTCTTCTTGGATGGAGCATTCTCATTAAAGTGCTTCTCTGTTTCATTCAAAACCTTCTTTCCATCAGTATCATTCTTTAGTATCTCCTTGAAATCCTCATATTTTACCCATCCTTTGGAGATAGCATCCTCATAATCCATGATAAGATAACAGATAGTATCAGCGGCTTCCATCAGATAAGAGAATGGATGACGGTTAAAAGCATGCTCACCCAATTGAATAATTCCACAATTATTCATTACTTGAGTTAGTTCCATACTTTCTGTAGTAAACACACCATGTTTCTTGGTTGATATACTTCTACTTTTATCTTTCGGACCGAAATTTGGATATTTGATAAAAGCGGCAAGCGAGGCACTTGTTAGGTTCAAACCATACAAATCATTCAAAAACTGTAATTTGGTCAAAACTCGGAAGCCTTGTGCATTACCATCAAAACAGGTAAAGTCCAATTTAGACAGATTATCATCATCAAGAAAAGCAGACAATTCGTTTATAACTTGATTTTGTTCGCCATCCTTCGCTGCTTTCAACATACCAAGGATTATCGGATGATGAAAGTCTTGATTATTTTTATCTTGCTTCAAATCATCTTTCAAATCATCAAACAATCTCTCGAAATAGCATTGCAAAGCTGTTTCCCCGAAATGACCAAATGGAGGATTACCAATGTCATGAGCCAAACAAACGGTAGCAAGCAAAGAGTCTAAATCTCTTAACTTTCTAACACATTGACTAACGTCATTCGAATCTACACCAATCATTTCCTTGAAAGCAGGAATCTCGAACAAATTCAATGCAAACGAATGTCCAATACTCATCACCTCCATGGAATGGGTGAGGCGAGAATGAATATTATCATCAGATGTCAAAGGAAACACCTGTGTCTTGTCATGAAGGCGGCGACAAGCTGAACTAAATATCACACGCCCTAAATCGCTCTCTATTGGAGAACGATAATCATATTTCATTTCATGATTGGCTCGTCGTCCATCAGTCTGAGAAGGGCGGAGCCGTTTGCCAGAAAATAAATCCATAAGCTTTATATTTTAATCTAAACATAACTTCAAAAAATCACTTAATTGATTTTCTTTCACATAATCATCAGGAACAGGAATACGTTTGAATGTAGATATAACTCTATATATTTCTAAAGAGTTGACATTATCTATTTTATATCCCAATCTATAATGATTTATTAGATGTCCCAACAATCCTTTAGATGGGCCTATTACCGGTTTTCCATATTGAGCAGCATAACCTATTGCTCCACTACTCTGACTAGTGTTCTTATAAGGTGTCAACATACAATCGCATGAAGCACACAGAGAATTCAAAAAATCAAAAGAAACAAATTCATCTTTTACATATAGTTGAACACCATTTTCCTTAAGTTCATAAAACTTCTCATAGAATGTTTTCTTTATATCATCTGCAATTTTTCCAGCAAAAAAGAAAGCATTTTTTTGCTTTTCTTCATTAGTCAACATAGCAATTGCTTCTAGGATTTCCAAAGTACCTTTTCTACTTGAAAGTTGACCGATTTGAACGAAAAGATTACATTCTCTAGAAATCTTTATTTTTTCCTTTATATTTTCAGCTATCCCTTCTATTGGTGTATAAGGATCAGGCAGACGTTCAAATTTCTTAGTAAAAAACTTATCATTAAAGATCTTTGCAGACCTATCGTCATTCAACAAGAATACTTTTTCTACTTTGCTGTTTTTAGCCATAATCCAATATCGAAGCCATTCTAAAGATTTTCTTAATAAATTCTTCTTTAAGGCATCTTCCCATAGAAAAGAACGATACACAATGCCAGAAACCTTAGTTCGCTTCGGAAGGGTAAAGATTAAGAATGGCATGTATAACATTAAAAATATCAAAAATACTGATGTGGCAGAATATTTTTTAACATATTTATTTAGAATTTTAGACTTATAATAAGATGCTATAATCAAATTGGGGTTCGTACATAACTCAAGATCATTCTCTGTCAACAACTCTATATTTACATTAGAGAATTTTTCGTTCGTCCATTTTTTTAATCGCTCATCGTCAGGAAGAACAAAAATGACCTCCCCTTTATTATGTTTACCAGCATAAATATACAAATTATGAAGATACTCATATCGATGACCATCTAAAGATGTTTCAAATATTATTTTCATACGTAAATTATTATCGTCCAACATTGCTGTAGGACATATGTTTTATAC
>ERZ808240.4638-NODE-4638-length-11943-cov-71.250505_pt1 | contig 11943 bp, 9 predicted proteins | sample MGYA00521084_ERZ808240 | MGnify/ENA primary metagenome ERZ808240 (study PRJEB31516, sample SAMN03275571) | gut metagenome | biome: mammalia-associated habitat; material: feces | host: Papio cynocephalus | place: Kenya | collected 2012-08-06 ... | reverse complement strand
GCGCCGCTTCGCTTGCCCCGGGCTATGTACTTTTGGCCTTACAGGCCGCGCATGCCGCAAACATCCGCATGGCGGCTCTCGCCGCCTTCCTGCACCCCTGGCCATAAACCGGATGAAACCGCTCGCGCATGTCTCGTCACGCCAAAGTGGCAAGAGGCGCACACCATGGAATAAAGCGGACAATGTATATAAAAAAACAGGCGTTATTTTCAACTTCAAAATATTTTGGCCGAAATACGCGAAAATACGGCTCTTTTCGTAATTAGTTGATAATTAGGCGTTTATAAAATTTAGAATTTTATTCGGCCTAAAAAGTAAATACTTTTCATCAAAGAATACCCTTTATCGTGTTGCGATATACCCTTTATCATGACGCGATTAACGCTTTATCGCATCGCGATAAAGGGTATATCGCAACATAAAATACCCTTTATCGCAAAATTACCCCACGCAAATCGCATCGCGACCGACGAAAAACCCGATTTTCGCGCTCTATTTCATCCGTCGTCCACGACAAACTTTTCGACCAAAAATCATGACAACGATAGCGGCAACGGCAGGATTACAGTATTCCTCTCTTGTACTTTACATGGCTGTAAAGCCCCCATGCATGATTTAGAAACTGCTGTTCATATTTGCAACTTTGTTTGTGGTTATTCAAAGAACGGAAAAACCAGCAGTTTTCTTTTATCGTTTCGTCAAGTTACCACTCCCAATACCGGAAGAACCAAAAAAGACAGCCTTTCGCTTTGCGTTGTCGGCGGTTTGCCTTACCTTTGCACGAACATGACCACTTATCCACTTCTCTGGCACCGCTTGTTGCCACTCTATGATGCTGACGAGGCGCAGAGCATCGTTCGCTGGTTGCTCGACGCCTGTTTCGGCTTGTCGCTGACCGACATCGTCTGTGGCAAGGTTGAGCAGTTGCCTGCCGATGACGCCCACCGCCTGGAGGGCTTGATGCTCCGCCTGGAGCAGGGTGAGCCTGTGCAGTATGTCGTGGGCGAGGCTCCGTTTGGCGGCCGTTCGTTTCATGTGGAGCCTGGCGTGCTCATCCCCCGTCCGGAGACGGAGGAGTTGTGCCAGCGCATCGTGGCGGCCAACAGCCGGCCCTACTGTGGGTTGCAGCCGCCACGCCCCCTTGACGTGCTCGACGTGGGCACAGGCAGCGGGTGCATCGCCTGCACCCTGGCTCTCGACCTGTCGCCCGTGAGCGTGAGCGCATGGGACCTATCGCCCGACGCGTTGCTCATTGCGCGCACGAACGCCCATCGGTTGCAGGCCGAGGTCAACCTCTCGTGTCGTGACGCGCTGCTCGCCGCACGCGAGGCGGAAGGACGGGGTGAGACCGGGCGGTGGGACATCATCGTATCCAATCCGCCCTACATCGCCGAGAGGGAGCGGGCCGACATGCGCCCCAACGTGCTCCGCTATGAGCCGCAGATGGCCCTCTTCGTGCCCGACGACGATCCGCTCCGCTTCTACCGCGCCATCGCGCAGTATGCGCGTCGCACGCTGCGCGGCCAAGGCCAACTGTGGTTTGAGATCAATCCGCTCTTCGCCGCACCGCTTGAGCGCATGCTGGTGGAGCAAGGCTTCGACCAGGTGGACATCCTCTGCGACCAGTTTGGCCGAAAGCGGTTTGCCAAGGCCCTGCAGCCCTGTGACCGACCGGGAAGCCACACCAACCATCCCTAACAAGAACATGGAAAACAAGAAGACCATCACTGAGGAGAAGGCCCTGGCCAACCTGGCCAACCTCTGCTCCAAGGCGGAGCACTGCGCGGGCGAGATGACCGACAAGATGCGGCGCTGGGGTCTGCCCGACGACACCCAGCAGCGCATCATCGACTATCTCACGGCTCATCACTTCATCGACGAGGACCGCTACTGCCAGGCGTTTGTGGAGGACAAGGTGAAGTTTGACGGTTGGGGCCGCCGCAAGATCGAGCAAGCCCTCTTCGCCAAGCGTGTCAGCCGCGATGCCATGACACGTGCCCTCGACAGCGTGCCCGATGACGACTACCTCGCCGTGCTCCGTCCCCTACTCCACGCCAAGTGGCCCACCATCAAGGCGCGCTCCGACTATGAGCGCAGCATGAAGCTCATCAAGTATGCCATGGGGCGCGGCTTCGACCTGCGCCTCATACGCCTGTGCATCGACGACATGGCGGATGCGGACGATATGGACGACGAGTTATAAAAGGCCCTTCCCGGATTTTGGAGTGAAAGGACGGCTTTTTCGAATGTAAACAGAAATAAACCCCAGGAGTGTGGGGAAGCCCTGACGGGCTCATGCTGTTGTTTGCGTCCTTGGCCTTGTGAGCAAGCTCACGGCCCATGCCACAAACATCAGCATGGCGGCTATCGCCGTCTTCCCACACCCCTGGCGATAAACCAAATTTAACCGCTCACGCAGTAGGAGTGCAAACTGGTTAAACCGCTCACGTATGTCACGCAAGCCATGCTGTTTACACTCTGTGGACATGGGCGGATGAATGGCGCGAGCAAGCACCGGGAAGGACTGCTTGTGACGCCTCGCACAAAGCCCAGAAGTCTTTCTTTTAGCAAAAAACACATCGTGAACGGCATACGCTGTTCACTGGAGAATTTCGGCACCTTCCCATGCCTCGACGGGAAGCGCATCGACATCATCCCTCTGTATGCCATATCCAACTTGTTTTGAACAATAAGGGCCACTGCTCACACGGGCTGTAGGCCCAAAAGCCCACAGCCCGGGCAAGCGAAGCGGCGCCCCGGGTGAGGAAGCGTGCGTGAGCCTACGCCCTACAGGGGCAAAAGTAGGGTTGTTTGGAATGCCACTTCGACTATACTTTTGCACCTATAGTGCATATTCACATTGGCCAACCTGCTTACCCAGGGTACACACAACTGACAAAAAAAATCATTTGTAACAAAGTTTTAATGCATTTTGTTACTTCTTTTGGCGGAAAGTCTTTACCTTTGCAACCGATTAACGTTAACAAAACTTTTAAGGTATGAAGAAAATTCTACAAACAATGACGCTCTTCATGCTGATGGTGCTCCTAGGGGGGGTAACCTGTTAGCACAAGAGAAGACGGTTACGTTCACCGTTGGAACGGACAAAGGCAGCAGTTCCGCAGACAACGGAAAAGACAAGATGTCGAAAGATGGTGTAATCATCAGTGGAAGCGCCGCCGCTTTTGCTTTAACAGACTATTACAGATTTAATAAAAGTTCCACGGCGACATTTTCCGTTGAATCAGGAAGCATCACCAAGGTCGAATTCACATGTACTAAAGAAGGAACCACCAAATATGGCCCTGGATGTTTTGGCAAGCCTTCAAGTGGAACTTACACTACCAGCAGTACCGTTGGTACGTGGACTGGAAGTGCCAAAACTTTCACTTTTGCCAAAAGTACCAACCAGGTTCGCGCCACAAAGATTGTAGTCACTTATACTACAAGCGACACTCCCACCAAGACTGCCACCAAGCTTTCCTTTGAGAAGGGCGATGCCTCTTTCGACCAAGACGCTAACGCAAGCGACTTTTACGAGTACACCAACGCTGCCACGGTGACAACCAGCGATGGCACGACTGTTGAAGGCGCAACCGTCACTTACGCTACGAGCGACAAAGACCATGCTGATGTAGACGCCAACGGCAATGTGACCATCGACCCGACCGAAGCCGGCACTTACACCATTACCGCCACGTATGCGGGCGACGACACCTACGCCGCCTCTGAGGCCACCTACACTATCACGGTGAAGAAGACCCTGCAGCTCACCGGAAAGGGCACCAAGGAAAGTCCCTACACCGTGGCTGATGTCATCGCCATTGTCAATGCCAATGAGCAGACCGAAGACAATGTCTACGTCAAGGGTATCGTAAACTATGTGAAGACCACTGCCGCCAACATCACGAAATACAATAATTGCGACTATTTCATCGTTGACAGCGAGGGCTCCGCCGACTCCATCGAGGTTTTCCGCGGCAAATACCTTGGCAACAAAGACTTCACTTCCGCCGACCAGATCGCAGCAGGCGACAAGGTCCTCCTCTACGGAGCACTTACCAAATACAACGAAATCATAGAGCTCAACAAAGACAACTATATCGTTGAGTTCTGGAGCAACAACGAGATGACACTGGACGAGACAGAAAGCAACGACATCCAGAACATGCGTCACGCTACCGTCTTGATGGCCCGCAAGTTCAACGCCAATGCATGGAACTCACTGGTGCTCCCGTTCAACATGAATGCCGATCAGGTGACCATGACCTTTGGCGCTGACGCCAAAGTGGCCAACTACACCGGAACAACAAAGAACACTGATGGCACCTACACCTTGAACTTCGAGACGACGACCACCATCAGTGCCAACACCCCAGTGTTTGTCTATGGTGCCAAGGATGTCGACGTGGAAAGCATCAAGGATGTCAACGTGGTGGCTGGCGAACCTACTGTCACACCCGACGGTGCAGCCTTCTCTTTCACTGGCAGCTACAACAACATGACATTGGAAGCGGGCGATTGGTTTGTCTCCAGCGACAATAAGTTCTATCGCGCTCAAGGCACAGAGAACATGAAGGCCACCCGCGCCGTCTTCCGTCCCACAACGGCAGAAGCTGCCGCCAAGGGCATGAACGTACGCATTGACGGAGAAGCTACTGCCATCAACAACATTTCCACCGACAAGACCGCCACTGTCAACGAGCCCGCCTACAATATAGCTGGCCAGCGCGTAGCCAACACCTACCACGGCCTCATCATCAAGGGTGGCAGAAAGTACGTGAACAAATAAACCAATCATTCATCAAAACGAATAAGACTATGGAAAAGAAATATGTGAAACCAGCCATCAAGATCCAGAAGATCGAGATGGACGAACTGATGCAGTCTGCATCGATCAACCCGTCATCACCTACCAACGGACTGACAGGAAATAACCCTACCATCGGAGGCGAAAACGATGGAACTCATGAGGTTAGTGCCAAGCAGAACACTTTCAGCGTTTGGAATGACGATGAAGAGTAACTGACTGTCTTAACAAAAAAAACTTTAAGAAAGAGATAAGCAATCATCACTGGTGCTTATCTCTTTCTTTTTGTTTACGCACATTCCCTCAAGTTTAGAATGACCTCCGCAGACAGCGGTTGACGGGGATGCAGTGTGAGTCCTTGATCTCGCCGATGACGATGATGCTGTGGAGGCTGCCGATGCAGTCGATGTTGCCGAGGGTGTTGAGCATGAAGTCCTGATAGTCTTTCATGTCGTGGGCGTAGACCTTGATCTGGAAGTCGTAGTCGCCCGTGGTGTTGTAGCACTCGGTGATCTGGTCGATGGTCTGCACGGTGTCCATAAACTGCTGGATGAGTTCATGGGTGTGCTGCTTCAGCCGTATGTTGCAGAGCACGATGACGCTGTGCCCCATCTTGTGGTGGTCCACCACGGCCGTGTACCTTGTTATATAGCCCTCACGCTCGAGCCGCTTCTGCCGTTCGAAGGTGGGCGATGGCGACAGGTTGACGCGGGCTGCGAGCTCCTTGACAGTCATGTGGGAGTTTTGTTGCAACAGTCGGAGAATCTTCACATCGATCTCATCCAGTGTCTCTTGATAGGCCATTTGCTTGTGTTTTGATTTCTAATGTTATGCTGATGACAAGCGGACATCACAGAACAATATTCTGCAAAATCATCAATTCCTCGGCAAATATAGAAAATATTTCCGAATAACAAAGAATATTTTGAAATAGAAATATCATTCCTTATCTTTGCCCCCGAAATCAAGACAACAAACAAAAAAGAAACACAGCATGAGCAAGAGAAACCAGCATTTCGATGCCGTGGGCAGCTACCTGCGCCCCGCCGAGTTGAAGGAAGCGCGCGCCCTGGCAGCCGCAGGCAAACTGACGGCCGCCGAGCTTCGCGCCATTGAGGACCGCCACATCGAGGACGTGGTCAGGAAGCAGAAGGCCCACGGCCTGCACTACATCACCGACGGCGAGTTTCGCCGCAGCTACTGGCACCTCGACTTCATGTGGGGCTTTGGCGGCGTGGAGCACATCGAGCTCGACCACGGCTACCAGTTTCACGGCGAGGAGACCACCAAGGGATCGCTCCGCCTCACCGGCAAGATCACGGGCGAGAACCATCCTTTCATCCAGGACTTCCTCTTCGTGAAGCAGTTTGAGGAAGCGGATGTCGAGGCCAAGCAAACAGTTCCCGCCCCGGCACAGTTCCTCGCCGAGCTCTTCCGTGGCGACAACGCCAAGAACACCCGCGCCTTCTACCCCAACACCGAGGAGCTCATCCACGACATTGCCGAGGCTTACGCCACCTTCTTCCGAGAGATTTATGCCGCCGGTTGCCGCACCGTACAACTCGATGACTGCACCTGGGGTATGATCGTCGATGATGACTTCTGGAAGTCAATGGCCGGCAAGGGCTTCACGCTGGAGCACGAGGCCCTGCAGTACCTCACGGTGAACAACCTGGCCATCGCTGGCAAGCCCGAGGGCCTGACCGTCAACACCCACGTGTGCCGTGGCAACTACCACTCGTGCTATGCCACCAAGGGTGCCTATGACCCCGTGGCGCCCTACCTGTTTGGCCGGGAGAATGTGGGCACCTACTACCTCGAGTACGACGACGAGCGCTCGGGCAGTTTCGAACCGCTGCGCGAGGTGTCGGGCGCGAAGCGTGTGGTGCTGGGCCTGGTGACCACCAAGTCGCCTGTGCTCGAGGACAAGGCCACCGTCATTGCCCGCATCCGCGAGGCAGCGCGCTATGTGCCGCTGGAACGATTGAGCCTAAGCCCACAATGCGGGTTTGCGTCCTGCGAAATTGGCAACAAGCTCACTGAGGCCGAGCAGTGGGCCAAGATTGACCTGGTGCGCGACATTGCGGAGGAGGTCTGGGGGTAAACCGTCAAAACGGCAAATGCAGTGACCCCTCAAGCAAACGCGAAAGAGGCGAATGGCCTGCGGGATGTGTGTCTCGCGAGGGCCATTCGCCTCTTCTCGTAGTATTCTTGCCAGTCTCTCTTGCGCCTTCCAAGCAGGAACAGGAGAGAGGGTGGCCGATGAGCATGGTTGGCGCTTAGTGACGGTGAAAAAATAAATTGGTATGATTTGAGCCTCATATTTTTGAGCTATTTTTCTCACTCAAAGAGGGAGTATAGCGGGCTATACGACCGATGAGAGGGAGGAAAAGAGCCAAAAAGATGAGGCTGGAACCATCTCTGCATATGATAGAATTCTCTCTCAAATCGTACCAAGTTATTTTTTCATCGTCACTTAGTCGTTGTCGCCCCAGCCCAGTCCACCGGAGGAGCCTCCGCTTCCTCCGCTTCCCCAAATATTTCCAGCATCAGGTTCTTCCACTTCGCCCTCCTTGTTACCATCGACATTCCATCCTGAAGCAAACTGCTTCATCAAGGACAGTTGCACCACAATGGTCTCTGTCACCGGTGCTTCGTATCTTTTCTTCATGTTGCTGTCTATTTGTTGTTTCTGACCACTGTTTTCTTTCCGTTCACGATGTAGATGCCGTCGGGCAGTCCCTGCGTGCTGGCATCATGGCGCATCATCTGTCCGTTGAGGTTGAACACACCCTGGGCGTAGCGTCCCGTCACCCCTGCCAGGGGATTGTCGATGTCCACATCGCCAATGCTGGTCACCTCGTCGCCGACACCATCGATAAACACCTTGGGCGCTGCCTGCGCCTGGGCGCCGTTGAGCCTGTACTCAAACCAGCAGCGCATGCCCTTGGTACCATAGGGCTGGCCCTGCGGCAGCGACCGCATCGTGTTGTCCTTCATCACGTAGGCGTAGGCGTTGCCCGTGAGGTTGAGCGTGGCGTGGCCGTCGACAATCTGTGTGCCCTCATAGTTCTTGCAGTAGGTGCCCTTCATGGCCATGGTGCCACGCCCGTCACCGTCCACGGCCTGGGCTGCCTTCACATAGACATTGTCCGTGTATTGGTCGGTGAGCGTCGTGAAGTTGTAGTGCTCCACTCCATTCGAGCCCTTGGTCATCGGGCCATCGAGCGTCACACCCAGGATGGTGTAATAGGGGGTACCCACGGTGACCTCGACGTAGTCAGTACCATTGGATTCCCACGTGTAAATCTTCTGCGTGGCCGTGGTAGCGTCGGCGGTACCGGCGGCCTTGGTGGGCCAGATGATGTAGGGCTTGCCGGCCTCGAGCACCACGTCGCTGGCGGCGGCGTTGCGGAGGTCGACCGATGTGAAGTTGACGCGTGTGGGTGTCAGGCCGGTCAGGGTGGCCAGGCGACTGTCCTCGCCGAAGGCACCGCCAAACTGCGCCTTGGTGAGGCTGACGGGCAGGATGAACGTGTTCCACTTGCGCAGGGAGAAGTTGCGGTGCAGCAGCAGCGACTTGCCCGCATACTTGTTCAGGCCCGCATCGATGTAGTCGAGCGAGGTCTTGTCCTCGTCGAGGATGAGGAAGGAGCTCTCCTCATCGCTGGCGCCACCAAACTGTATGCGGAAATCGTCGAACACCGTCCACTCGTCGGCCGTGCTCACCTGGGTGGCGGCTGCGGCCACGTCAGCGTCGGTCAGCTCCACGCCGATGGTCAGCTCACCAGGATTCTCGTAGCTCACGTCGTCGACATAGAGCAGCACCTGGTTGTCATACTGCTGCGGGTTGGCATCCTTGCGGTAAGGGTCGTTCATCCAGACCGATGAGTTGTAGATGGGCATGCTGGTGTCCATGGGCCACTTGGCCACGCTCACGTCCGAGCTGCGCAACTTCGTGAGGTCATCGGCAGAGATCTGTGTCAGCACCTTGGTGTTGCTGCTCTTGCCATGCTCCACAAAGAGCTTGGCGCCCACGTTGGTCATGCCCTTGCAGTGGACCACGTACCATCCCGTGGTAAACACCTTCAACTTCTGGTAGAAACGTCCGCGGCCACCGTTGTAGATGTTGACAGCCATGTAGCGCGCATGGTTGTAGCGCTTGTCCCTGCCCTCCACGTTGTCGGCATCCGTCTCATTGATGTAGCTCTTGTCTTGCGTTGAGGTCTTGTAGTAGCCGTCGTAGCCGATGCGCAGGCAGGCCTTGTCGATGTTGCTCGTCCAACTTGCGAGAGCGGCGTTCTCTCGCGCGAAACTTGGGTCGGCGATGAGGAACGAGGCATCGATCTGGTCGGCCAGTTCGCTGTCTGACCGCTTCATCACCTGATAGTAGTCGTAGAGCGAGATGGCCTTCCAGTAGCACGAGTCGCTCAGCTTGCTGGTCAGCTCCACGTCTTGCTGCTCGGTGACATTGCTGAACGAGCCAGTCTCGCCCGTGTCGCTGTCATACCACTTGTTGCCAGTAGGACCATACACATACTTCTGCGTGGGCGCCAGGTAGAACTGTTTCTTCTTACTGAGGCCGGCACCCGTAGAGGACTCGGCATTATAGGTCATGGTGAGCGACAGGGTGTAGACCTTCTGGCCGCGGCCCGTGGGGTCTTCCACCGCGTCGATGGACCATTGCGACACCTCCGGACCGTTCATGCCTACCGGTGCGTTGATACGGCGGTCGCCAAACACGCCACAGTTGTAGTCGCCGTACTGGCTCTGCAGGTTGGTGTAGGCCATGAAGTTGCCCTCGGCAGCCATGGCATCGTCCGACTTGTTGAAGCTCGACGAGATGAAGTAGGTCTGTCTCTTTTCGCCTCTACTCTCGTCTGCGTAAATATAGTTGGTGTATATGCGCTGGATACGTTCGCCATTGTCATCGATGACGTAGTTGTTATTCTCGTCGACATCGGGAACGTTTTTCTGGACGTTTTTGAAACGCACGATCTCGCCCTCGTAACCCTCACGATAAGGGATGGAAATCTCCTTGAAGCAGCTCCTGCCGTTGATGACAAGACCGTCGGCCAGGGAGAACACCACGTAGAGCGGTGTGGACTTGTCGACCGCCCGCTGAAGCTCCAGTTGCTGGCCACGCCCTATGTAATAGAGTAGAAGTTGGCCTGTCTCAGCCGTATAATAAATGTGAACGCGGCCGATGGAGTCTTGCTGGTCCGTGTCCCAGGTACCCACTCTCCACTGGTCAATCTGCCTTCCGATGGAGAGGATGTTCTCGTTTGTCCCGGTGCAGGTGCTGATGTCAATCTCGGCCTCCACCTTGTCCTTGTGGATGTCAATGACCCTGCTTTCGACAAATCCGGCCTTCTTCTTGCTGTTGAAGGTGTCAGTGAGGTCATCACCACCGACGGTCACCTTCTTGTAGGTGGCATTGCTGCGGTTTTTGCCTTCCTTGCTTCCCACCTCGATGGTGTTGCCCTCACCTTCGGAGAAAGGAATGTCGAGCTCGGAGAAGAGCGTCGTGGTGCTGGCGCCGCCGTTGGTGACCACCACCCCGTCCTTGCTCATCGTGATGCAGAGAGGAGCGTTCTTGTCTTTCACGGTGAAGGTCTTACGGTAATTTGTACCATCAAACTTGTCCTTGCCCGTGTAGTCCATCTCAAGCGTGCCGCTGCTGGCGGTGTAATAGACGTGCAAGTTGAAACCCAGCCACTTGCCGATGGCACGGCCGATGGAGAGGATGTTCTCGTTGTTGTTTTTGCAGGTGGTGAGGTCAATCTCGGCCACCACCTTGTCCTTGCTGATGTCAAAGGTGTGGTTGGTGCCGCAGTCGGTCTCCTTCTCGTGCTTCACGCCCTCGGCCAAGCCGATGGCGCTGCCAGCAGCCTGGTAGCCGTCCTCCACGATTTTCTCTGTGGTGCCGCTGCCCCGCTCGATCTGCAGTTTCCTGTAGGTGGCATAGCTGCGGTTTGTGCCTTCGAGGCTACCCACCTGTATCTTGCCGCCATCCGTCAGGTTGGAGACGATGTCGGAGAAAAAGGTGTTGGTGGCCGCCACATTCACGCTGAGGCCCTTGTTGGTGAGGGACAACTTGAGAGGCGACGAGGTCGACACATTGTAGAAGTTCTGCTTCAAGCCGTTGGCATTGTTGCAGCGCACCCCCAGGTACACCACCTGCAACTCGTGAGCGCCAAGGCTTTTGGTGGGCTGGTCGGTGGCATTATAGTAGATATGGATGTTATCGGCCACGGCATGCTTCTCCTCGTCGCCCCATCCCCACTTGTCAATGGCGCTGCCGATGGAGAGGATGTTCTCGTTGTTGTTCTTGCAGGTGCTGAGGTCGATCTCGGCCTCCACATGCTGCTTGGTGAGGTCGATGTCGTGGTATTCGCCGAAGTGGCCGCTGGCATCCTTGGTGGTGGAGATGGTATAGGCCACGGTGCCCGTGCTCGTGCTCGAGCCGTTGTTCACCACCTGCAACTTGGTATAGGTGGCAAAGCTCTCGTCGCCCTGCTGGCTGCCGATGCCCACCTGCCGCTGCTTATCATAGTGCGTATTGAACATGTGCTCCAGCAATGAGGGCACCACTGTGGTTTCACCCGGATTCTCGGGATAGCGCACGATGTTGGTGGTATTCACCTTCTCGCTGTTGCGGCGCTGCAACCAGAAGAGATAAGGCACCTCGCTCAGCACGGTGCGCATGCCCCACCAGCCACCAAGGCTGAGAAACTTTTTGGTCTTGACATTGTAGAAGGCGAAGATGCGTTTCATCACATCATCATTGGTCTGACCTTCCACGGGCTGTGTCGGGTTGTCCACACTCCAATGTTCCTTGCGCGTAGCATAACTGATCTCCGTGCCCAACAACTCCTCCGCATTGCTGGCTTCGTCGTTGCTCGTGACTTGCGTCTGCGTGGTAACCTCATTACCGCCCGTGTCTTGCGCAAGAGCACCGGTGGGCGACAATACGAACCATGCAACAAGTGCAGACAACGCACACTTGCTCAAAATTGTGTCCATCAATAAAATATTATTACTGTTCTATTTATACGTACAAACGATGTTGCAAAAATATTAACTGAAGTTTCCCACCCTTAGAAAGATGGCGTAAAATAACAGTTTTTCAA
>ERZ808240.4637-NODE-4637-length-11944-cov-4.802170_pt1 | contig 11944 bp, 8 predicted proteins | sample MGYA00521084_ERZ808240 | MGnify/ENA primary metagenome ERZ808240 (study PRJEB31516, sample SAMN03275571) | gut metagenome | biome: mammalia-associated habitat; material: feces | host: Papio cynocephalus | place: Kenya | collected 2012-08-06 ... | reverse complement strand
TGAAAAGCGTTTACTCGACGCTCTTTCTTGGCCCGTTGGAACTTCGCAAACTTCATGGTTCGACAAGATTGAAGCAACAGTAGATGCCAATGCGGATATGCATATCACGGCTTCCGGCACGCGCGAGCGTTCTGGAAGCATCGTATCATATTCTGCGTGAGGCTTCTATGTTGCCCATTCTCTACGAACCACGGCAATGCGAAGGCCTCAACGTGCAGGATGGGCAACGAAACAGGCTCTCACGCTTTTTTGTTTAACCACACTTACCGCCACAGAGAGAGTCCTGGGGCATTGAGGACTAATGATATGCAGGAGACACGCATATTCAAGGCAGTTCAGGCAGACCTTCCCGGCAACTGCCTGACCAGCGAGTACGATTACTCTGTCTGGATTAATTCCAGCAATTTCCGGGAAATCTTCGGCCCGTCGCGCCCACTCAGCGGACGCCACAACCATGTCAAAATCAGCTATGGCGGCAAAACGATATACCGCACTGTCGAGACCACCGACGGCAAGAGCATGGACAATGACACTGTCGGGCTGACATACAACAGCCTGTGCGACCTCGGTTGCAATCCGGAAGAACCGGAAAATGTGGAGGTGACAATTGAGCCTGTCAGTTGGTGCACCTACCTTTTGAACCAACCTCTCAGCGCCTGGAGCGTGGCACAAAAGGCAGCACTCGCAATATTCATAATCGGAACTGTTGTGAGCATAGTAATTAACTTTATTTTCAACATAGCAGTTAACTTGGTGTTCAGTTAATCTATACATCAACGAAAGTCGTAATAAGAGCCGTTCCGCACAAGAAACGCGGGAGGGCTTGGTTTTCAAGCTGGGGATTTTGCGCCTGTCATAGAAACGCAGCAATATGAGATGAGTTCGGTGCTGAAGTCCGCGACTATGGCAACAGGCATGCCCCTACGGACATGGAATTACGCCTAACCAAGTGGTTTTATAGATTAAAGTCCTTAAGGTCAATAAAGTCCTTAGGGACTTTATTATCGGAGAAAATATAATGCGAGGGTGCGCACGATGTGTGGCGCACCCTCGCTGTATGTGTGTGGATCAGTGTCAGTCTTTGCGCAACGCGGTCTCGGCGGGCGTCAGCTCGGGGTCAATTCCCCAGTTCTGCTGCGAGAGGCGTTTGTAGTTGTTGTACCGCCAGTGGGCGTTGTCCTCGGCTGCGCGGAAGAGTTCGTCGGCCTCTGCGGGGTACAGCTTGGCGAGCGAGGCGAAGCGTACCTCCCCTTTGAGGAACGAGGCGAACTTGCTCCAGTCGGGTTCTTTGCTGTCGAGCGAGAAGGGATTCTTGCCTTCAGCCTCGGCGGCGGGGTTGTAACGCCACAGATGCCAGTAGCCGCACTCGACGGCGAGCATCTCCTCTGCCTGGCTCTTGCCCATGCCGGCTTTCAGGCCGTGGTTGATACAGGGGGCGTATGCTATCACCAGCGAGGGACCGTCATACGCCTCGGCTTCGCGTATCGCCTTAAGCGTCTGCGCGTTGTCCGCGCCCATGGCTACCTGTGCCACATAGACATAGCCGTAGGTGGTCGCCATAAGGCCGAGGTCTTTCTTGCGTATGCGCTTGCCGGAAGCGGCAAACTTGGCTATTGCGCCTATCGGCGTTGACTTGGACGACTGGCCGCCGGTGTTGGAGTATACCTCGGTATCGAGCACAAGTATGTTGACATTCTCGCCGGAAGCAATAACATGGTCGAGGCCGCCGTAGCCGATGTCGTAGCTTGCGCCGTCGCCGCCGATAATCCACTGGCTGCGCTTGGAGAAGTAGTGCGAGAGGTTGAGCAGCGAGTGATAGTAGCTGTCACCCTCGAGGCCGTTGGCCTTGATGTATTCGGTTATCTTCTCGCCGGCTGCGCGTGAAGCGGCTGCATCCTCGCGGCAGTCGAGCCACTCGCGAGCCATAGCCTTGAACTCGGGCGTTGCGGAAGAATTTCCTTCTGCTCCAGAGAGCAGGTCAACGACACGCTCGCGCAGCTTGTGGTAGGCGACGTGCATACCCAGACCGTACTCGCAGAAGTCCTCGAACAGGGAGTTTGCCCATGCCGGGCCGTGACCCTTCTCGTCGGTGCAATAGGGGGTCGAGGGTACAGAGCCGGAATATATCGACGAGCAGCCGGTAGCGTTGGCAACCACCTGACGGTCGCCGAAGAGCTGCGTGAGGAGTTTCACATACGGAGTCTCGCCGCAGCCGGAGCATGCGCCGGAATACTCGAAGAGGGGTGTCGCAAACTGGCTGTTCTTCACATTGAGCGTCGTGTCAACGAGCGACTGCTCGCTCCGGACGTTGTCGAAGCAGTAGTCCCAGTATTTCTGCACGCCGTATTCCTCCTCGATGTGGTGCATCGACAGGGCTTTTTCGCCGCGCTTACCGGGGCAAACGTCCGCGCAGTTGCCGCAGCCGAGGCAGTCGAGCACATTCACCTGCTGGCGGTAGCGCATACCGGCGAACTGCTTGCCGATAGCGGGAATGGTATCGCCGTCGGCAAAGGGAGATTTCGCCATTTCAGCCTCGTCAAGGACGAAGGGGCGTATGGCAGCGTGGGGGCATACAAACGAGCACTTGTTGCACTGTATGCAGTTGTCCGGATTCCAGCGCGGCACAAAAGCAGCGACACCGCGCTTCTCATAGCGGGCAGTGCCTTGCGGCCAGGTGCCGTCCTCATGACCTACAAAAGCCGAGGTGGGCAGCGAATCGCCGTCCTGCGCGTTGATGACCTCGACTACCTCCTTGATGAACTTCGGGTTGCCGTTATCAGCGACCTCGTCATCGGGGAGTTCAGCCCAAGCGGCATCGATGGGCAGCTTGTGGTATTCGCCTCCACGGTCTACTGCCGCATAGTTCATGTTGACCACGTTTTCACCCTTCTTGCCATACGACTTGACGATGAATTTCTTCATCTCCGAAATGGCTAGGTCTACAGGGATTACCCTGGTGATGCGGAAGAACGCGCTCTGGAGAATGGTGTTGGTGCGGTTGCCGAGGCCAATCTCCTGCGCGATGCGGCTGGCGTTGATATAATAGAGCGTGATGTTATTTTTCGCCAGATAGCGTTTCACGCGGTTGGGCAGGTTCTTGGCGAGTTCATCACCCTCCCAAATAGTATTGAGCAGGAACGTGCCGCCGGGCTGCAACCCTTTCATCACATCATACATACGCAGGTACGCCTGGACGTGGCAAGCCACGAAATTAGGCGTGTTGACGAGGTATGTAGCGCGTATGGGGTGGTTGCCGAAACGGAGGTGCGAGCAGGTGAAGCCGCCCGATTTCTTGGAGTCGTATGAGAAATACGCCTGACAATACTTGTCGGTGTTCCCCCCTATTATCTTCACAGAGTTCTTGTTAGCGCCGACAGTGCCGTCTGCGCCGAGGCCGTAGAACTTGGCCTCGAAAAGACCCTCGTTGTCAACAGGGAACTCCGGCACTTCGGGGAGCGACAGGAAGGTCACGTCATCGACGATGCCCACAGTGAAGTTGTTTTTCGGTTCGGGCAGCGCAAGGTTGTCAAACACGGCCTGTATCTGCGCAGGAGTGGTGTCCTTGGAACTCAATCCGTATCTGCCGCCAACGATGAGGGGGGCATCCTCCACGCCGTAGAAGCAGTTCTTCACGTCCATGTACAGCGGCTCGCCGATGCTGCCCGGCTCTTTGGTGCGGTCAAGCACTGCAATGCGCTTGGCAGTCTTGGGGACAGCGGCGAGGAAATGGCGTGCAGAGAAGGGGCGGTAGAGGTGAACGCTCACCAGGCCGACTTTCTCGCCACGCGAGCGGAGCAAGTCAACTATCTGCTGCGCAGCCTGTGTGACAGAGCCCATGGCGATGATGACACGCTCAGCCTCGGGGTCGCCGTAGTAGTCGAACAACCCGTAATTGCGGCCAGTGATGCGGTTGATTTCGTTGATATACTGCTCAACTATTTCGGGGACAGCATCATAGAACGGGTTGCACGATTCGCGATGCTGGAAGTATACGTCGGGGTTTTCAGCCATGCCTCGCGCCACCGGGGCATCGGGGTTGAGGGCAGACTTGCGGAAGCGGTCGAGAGCCTCGCGGTCAATGAGGGGCATGAGGTCGTCCTGGCTCATCGCCTCAACCTTCTGTATCTCGTGGCTGGTGCGGAAGCCGTCGAAGAAGTTGATGAACGGCACACGGCTCTTGATAGTCGCGAGGTGCGGCACGGCAGCAAGGTCCATAACCTCCTGCACCGAGCCCTCGCAGAAGAGGGCGAAGCCAGTCTGGCGGGTCGCCATGACATCCTGATGGTCGCCGAAGATGCTCAATGCGTGCGATGCAAGTGCGCGAGCCGACACGTGGAACACACACGGCAGCAGCTCGCCGGCAATCTTGTACATATTCGGAATCATCAGCAGCAGACCCTGCGACGCTGTGTATGTGGTTGTGAGCGCACCGGCCTGCAATGCCCCATGAACAGCACCGGAGGCGCCGGCCTCACTCTGCATCTCCTGAACACGCACTGTCTCGCCGAAGAGGTTCTTTCTCCCGGCGGCAGACCAGTCATCGACACACTCCGCCATGGTTGACGAAGGCGTAATGGGATAGATAGCAGCGACTTCAGTAAACATATAGCTGACATGAGCCGCAGCCTGGTTCCCATCACAAGTCAGGAATTTCTTTGTTTTACCCATAGTAGAAACTCTTTATAAAACACAATCTGTATTTTTCACCTGTAATATTCCGCACAAAGATAGGGCAAATGTGCCAACCCCACAAATCAAAGGTATTATGCGGTTGTTAAATTAACACTCTTTACCAATAAATCATCAATCCCGGAGCGTGGCGAGAGCTATGCTCGCCTTGACCCTCTTGCCTTTGACCTTGGCGGTGCGGGAGCGTTGCACCACAGCCTCCGCCGATTCCGTCGGCACTGCGACGAGGGCATACCGCTCGGCAACGAATATCTTGCCAACATCCGCAGCCGCGAGTTCGCACTCCTTGACCAGAAAGCCGAGGATGTCGCCACGCGACACCTTGTCCTTCTTGCCGGCGCAGAAATAAACAGTTGTGGAGGGCGACAGCAAACGGCGCGTCCCGCCCTTCACTTGGTATTCGTCGTCAATGTCGATAAACTCCGCCACACGCTCCTCTGGACCGAGAATGACATAAATGTCGCCCTGCGCAGCCACACGGGCGGTGCGGCCGTTGCGGTGGGCAAACGTCTCTGCACTCACCGGCTGGTGGTAATGTATGATGCTGCGCACCTTCTCGATGTCGAGGCCTCGAGCCGCAAGGTCGGTCGCTATCAGCACAGGCGTAGAGCCGTTGTTGAACATCTCCACACCCTTCTCGCGGTCTATCTGGTCCAGTCCGCCGTGGTAGATGCCGCAAGGCACGCCCTTGCCGTTCAGCCAACGGAATATGCGTACGGCGCTCTCGCGGTGGTTGGCGAAAACTATGGTGCGCCCTATCGTGCCGTCCTCTTCCGCCAGCGAGGATAGCAGCGCGTGGAGGCACTCGAGCTTGTCAGCCAGCCGGGAGGTGACACGGTGTATCGCCATGCGGTCGCGCGGCGAGTCGCTGCCGCCAGTGAAATCGAGGCGTAACGGATTGTTCAGGCTGATATAGCCGGGTATTTCCGCTATGTCGGTCGCCGATGTCAGGTAAGTGTGGCTGACATTCTTCAGGCGGCGGCATATTCGCTCCATCTCGTCGGTGAAGCCGAGTTCGAGTGTCTTGTCAAACTCGTCAAGCACAAGTATGCGCACCGGGAGGAGGTCGATGTTGCGGCGCACAGCATGGTCGAGCAGCCTTCCGGGGGTTGCGACCACAATGTCGGGAGTTGACGCCAGCGAATTGATTTCCTCCTCGACCTTGTGGCCGCCATAGAGAGCCGTCACCTTGAAGCCTGGCGTAATCTCGCGGGCAATCGAGGCTATCTGCGTGACAAGTTCGCGTCCCGGGGCGATTATGACCGCCTGCACGCGCCCTGTTGAGGGGCGCAGCAGTTTCAGCACGGGCAGTAGGAATGCAAGCGTCTTGCCGCTACCCGTAGGCGACAGCAATATAATATCGTTATGTGAGGTCGCCGCCTCCATCATCTTACGCTGCATCTCGTTTACAGACTCGATGCCGAGCCGCGAAGACACAAGGGGCAGAAATTCTTTTTCTCGCATTGTAGTTGTTTCTTTTGTACGTTATTACTGCCGGCACGAGGTGAAAGCCACCCTCCTACCGGTGAAAACAACCGTGCCGCCAATACGGTTGCCTGAAAATATGGCAGAGAGTGTTCATGAGATGAGCGACCAGTCGATTTTGCCGGAGAAACGTTCTTTCATTTCCTCACGTATCAGAGCCAGCGATTCAGCCGAAAGGACAATGCCACGGCTGCTGTCCGCCTCGCCGCTGTCCACGTCGCACAGCGAGGGGTTGCCCTCGAGGACAGCCATGGCGGCATCACGAGCACGCTGGACAATCTGGCCGTCGGTGGCAAGGTTGGCGACACGCAGGTTGAAGGCAAGCCCGCTCTGCTGCGTCCCCTCGACATCTCCGGGTCCGCGCATCTTCATGTCGGCCTCGGAAATCAGGAAACCGTCCGTAGTCTCGGTCATGACATTGAGCCGTTTGCGCGTCTCGGCGGCAATCTTGTATTTCGTCATCAGCACACAATAGCTCTTGTCCGCGCCGCGCCCTACACGGCCGCGCAGCTGGTGGAGCTGCGACAGCCCGAACCGCTCGGCGTTCTCTATCACCATTACGGTTGCGTTAGGCACGTTCACGCCTACCTCAATGACCGTCGTAGCGACCATGATACGCGCCTCGCCGCTCACGAACAGGTTCATCTGGTAATCTTTCTCCGCCGGCTTCATCTGGCCGTGGACGAAGCAGACCTTGTAGCCGGGGAATTTCTCGCGCACATACTCGATGTCGTTGTCAAGGCTTTTGAGCGACAGCTTCTCGTTTTCGTGAATCAGGGGATAGACCATGTACACCTGCCTCCCCTGCTTAAGCTGGTCGGCGATGAGACGGTCCACGTCTCGGCGGTTCTCGTCATAGCGCAATATAGTGTGCACAGGCTTGCGCCCGGGAGGCAGCTCGTCGATAACCGAGACATCGAGGTCGCCGTAGACAGTCATGGCGAGCGTCCTGGGTATCGGGGTAGCAGTCATGACAAGCACATGGGGCGGCACAGTGCCCTTGCCCCACATACGCGCACGCTGCGCCACGCCGAAACGGTGCTGCTCGTCGATGACAGCCATGCCGAGCTTTGAGAACACCACCTTCTCCTCAAGCAGCGCGTGTGTGCCGACCAGCAGATTGAGCGAGCCGTCACGCAGCCCCTCGTCTATCATGCGCCGGGTCTTGGCTGGCGTGCTGCCCGTGAGCAGTGCCACCGTCACCCCTATCTTGCCGCACCACTCCGACAGGCTTTCGTAATGCTGCGTGGCAAGTATTTCAGTGGGAGCCATAAGCGTGGCCTGAAAGCCGTTGTCAACCGCCATAAGCATCGACATGAAGGCGACAAGCGTCTTGCCGCAGCCCACATCGCCCTGAACGAGGCGGTTCATCTGCCTCCCGGCACGCACGTCGGCGCGTATTTCGTGGAGGACGCGCTTCTGCGCACCCGTAAGAGGGAACGGCAACACATGGTCATAGAAACTGCGGAACTTCTCGCCGATACGCAAGAACACATGCCCCTTGATGATATGCGACCGCCGCTTGGAATAGCGCAATATGTGCAGCTCCAGATAGAACAGCTCCTCAAACTTAAGCCGCTCGCGGGCCTGTTGCAGCTGGCCGGGCGACGATGGAAAGTGCATCGACAGTATGGCGTGCTTGAACGGCATGAGGCGCAGCCCCTCGACTATCTCCCGCGGCAATGTCTCCTGCCACTCCGCAAATTGCTTGGAATTGATTGCGTTGCTGATTATGGTCTGGAAAACGCGCTGCGAAAAGCCGCGCTTGCGCAGCGTCTCGGTCATCGGGTATATCCCGCGGAAGCCCTGAGGGGGCTTGGCTGGGTCGTAAGCCTCGACCTCAGGGTGCACCATCGAGTATGCGCCACGGAAGAAATTGGGTTTGCCGAAGACCACATACTCCACTCCTGGCTGATACATCTCCTTGATAGCCTTGATGCGCGAGAACCATACGACTTCCATCATGCTGCGCGAGTCGGTGAAAAGGCCTATGTAACGAGCCTTCGCCCCCTCGCCTTCGGTGCGGAATCGTATGAAATGCCCCTTGACCTGGACTGTCGGCATCTCGCCGTCAAACTCCGAAATCATGTAGAATTTGCTGCGGTCAACGTGCCGGTTCGGGAAATAGCAGACTATGTCGCGCAGGCTGTGCACGTCACACTCCTTGCCGAGCAATTCTGCACGCTTGTCCCCTACACCCTTGATATACTTTACGTCAAACTGCTGCATATTCTCGTTTCATCATTTGCCCCTGCGGTTAAGCAGCATTTCAGCCGTGCCGAAATCAGACGGCGAGGTTATCTTTATATTGTCAACATCGCCGGGGAATATCGAAATGGCGCGGCCGCATGCCTCAACTACGGAAGCGTCGTCGGTGAACGTGTCACGGCAAGGCTCTGAATAGGCCGACTTCAACAAGCGAGTGTCAAACACCTGCGGTGTCTGGACTGCCATATACCGGCTGCGGTCTACCGCGTGCGAGCTGCCGTCGCTGCCGCAGACGCGCAACGAGTCGGTCACAGGCACTGCAGCCACACACGCACCCGTCTCCGCGCCACACTTCCACCCTTCGGCTATCATCTCCGCCGTTACCAGCGGCCGCGCACCGTCATGCACAGCCACAAGCCCGTTCACATCATCAGGAATTACCGTCAAGCCGTTCTTGACAGACAGCCAACGTGTCGCGCCGCCGTCAACCACATCATACTGAAAAGGCATCTCTTCATACAACCGGGACAACCCTTCAGATGCCAGCTCGCGGTAATCGGGATGCACCACCACTATGATATGCGTAGCGGCATCGGCTCGCAGGAAAGCTCTTACAGCATATAGGAAAACCATCTGCGCGGCGAGCAGGTGAAACTGCTTAGGCAGACCGCCGCCAGCACGCCGGCCTGAACCGGCTGCCACAATCACGGCATACGTCTGCGGGGGGACAGCTCCGCAGTGGGCTGCCTCCCCGCTATATGTGCCTATGCCATTATTCACACACGACATAGTTTCTGTCACCAGGATTGGCTTACATATTCATGCCGCCGTCAACCTGGATAACCTGGCCGGTTACGTATGACGACAGGTCAGAGGCGAGGAACGTTGCGACATTGGCGATGTCCTCTGGCTTTCCGCCGCGACGGAGGGGTATTTTGGCAGCCCACTCCTTGCGCACCTCCTCGGGGAGGGCGGCAGTCATGGCAGTCTCGATGAAGCCAGGGGCGATGGCGTTGGCGCGTATCTTGCGCGAGCCGACTTCCTGCGCTATGCTCTTGGCGAGGGCGATGAGGCCTGCCTTGGACGCTGCATAGTTGGACTGGCCGGCGTTGCCATGCACTCCCACGACAGAGGCCATGTTGATGATCGAGCCGGCACGCTGGCGCAGCATTGCCGGGAGGACTGCATGAACGAAGTTGAACGCAGACTTGAGGTTGACATTGATGACAGCGTCCCACTGCGCCTCGGTCATGCGCATCATCAGGCCGTCCTTGGTGATGCCAGCATTGTTGACGAGGATGTCAATCTTGCCGAAGTCTTTGAGGATTTCAGCCACTACCTGCTCGGTCTGGCCAAAGTCGGCAGCGTTTGAGGCATAGCCCTTGCACTCCACCCCGAGTGCGGCTATCTCCTTACGGGTCTCCTCGCCTACCTCATCTATCACGAGGTCAGTGAACGCGATGTTCGCGCCTTCCTGGGCAAACTTGACAGCAATGGCCTTGCCTATGCCACGTGCCGCACCTGTGATGAGTGCGGTCTTTCCTTCCAATAATTTCATAACCAGTATAGTTTGTCTTGCGAGCAGAAGGCGGCAAAATGCGCCGTCTGCCGATGTGTTAAGACTGCAAAGTTAATCAAAATTCCACAATGAAGCAACCGCAGGAGTAGCCGCCTCCGAACACAGCCAGCGCGGCACGCTGCCCAGGCTTGAACTCGTCACGGTGCTGCGCCAGCACCAGCGGCGCGGATGCAGAGCCGGTGTTGCCGAGCTCCTCAATGTTGTTGATGAAGAAATCCATCTCCTTGCCAAGCTGGTGAGCCACCTGCGCCACGATGCGCTTGTTGGCCTGGTGGCAGATTATCTTGTCGATGTCATCCATGGTCAGGCCGGCATTGGCGAGGGCTTTGTTTATGGCGTATATCATGTATCGGCAAGCGTGGATGAACACGTCGCGACCGTCGGGCATGGTGATGCCGTCCTCTGCCGGGCGAAGCTTCACGCCGCCTGGGCCACGGCCTACGTCGCCGAGACCCTCGGTGAAAATCTCGTTGACTGCGACATCGCCGTCGCCGGCCTTCTCACAGGAGAGGAAATAAGCGACCGCGCCGTCGCCCCAGAGGTGTCCGCTCTTCGGGTCAGCCTCGTTGCTGTAGTATGTATTGTGCTCGCTGCATACGAGTATCGCCTTTTTCGCCTTGCCTGAAGCGAAATAGCCCTCGACTATCTCGAGACCGTTGATGAACGACGAGCACGCCGACGAGGCATACACGGCCTTGGCATGGGCGATGCCGAACTTGCGCTGCACCTCATGCGCCACCGTGGCAACGGAATCATATACACAATAGTGGGCAGCAACTATAAGGTCAACATCCTTGACATCATACGGCAGGTGCTTCAGCGCGTCCTCAACCGCTGCGATGCCCATGGTGTTGACGTTCTCCCCCTCGGCACATTTGGATCGCGTCACGATGCCTGTGCGCTGGCGTATCCAGTCGTCGTCGAGGCCGTTAATGTTCTTGAAATAGTTGTTGTCTATGCGTATGGAGGGCACATAATAGCCCATAGCGTTTATATACATTGACATTTCTGTTATGCGTTAGTTCGGTTGTTCTTTGTGGGTTATGCCGTCGAGTATAAGGCGGCTCAGGCAGTCTATCAGACGGTATTTGTCGAGGCCGCGCTCACGCAGCCCGTCCTGAATATATGAAACGTCGAGACCCTGTATCGCCATCGTTATCACCACGGCGGTATCGGGGATGTTCTCTACATGAAACACTCCCTGCTCCGCCCCCTCGCGCAGTATTGTACACAGGAAGCGTATTTCGCGGTTTGTCACGAGCTTGCGGGCGCGGTCTACCTTGCGCACGTCGCGGAAGAAGCCGGCTCGCAGCGTGCCGTTGCGGCGCACTATCTCCTTCATCGCCTCAAAGCGGCAAGCCACATACTCGCGCAGCTTCTGCTCGGGCGACTCGTCGCGGTGCACTATCGTCTTAAGCTTCTCGAGCAGCTGCCCGGTCTCGCTCTCTATGACTGCGTTGTATATCTCGCGTTTGCTCTTGAAATACGTGTATATGGTGCGGCGTCCCTTGTCGGACGCATTGGCAATGTCGTTCATGGTGGTATTCTCCACGCCCTTGTGGGCGAAGAGCTGCCGTGCCACTTCTATCAGTTTGTCGCGCGTCTTTCTTACCATAGTCTTACAAGGATACGGAAAGGGCGCCCGGCTTGCGGACTGCACACTTTCGCCGTTTGTGCGCAAAATTACAAATTATTTCCCATACCGCCGCAAGTCTTTCGGCAAAAATTTAATAGCATCTTCTACACATTACTGAAAATCAGGCAACTACAATAGGTTAAATCAAATTAACGACACCCATGCCGAGATTTAACGGAGGATTTCTCGCCGAAAACTTGCACAGTATCGGGAAAAGCAGTAATTTTGCACTCGAAAATGACACCGCGGGGTGGAGCAGTGGTAGCTCGTTGGGCTCATAACCCAAAGGTCGTAGGTTCGAGTCCTGCCCCCGCCACCAAGAAAGACCGACATTTGAGCCGGTCTTT
>ERZ808240.4636-NODE-4636-length-11956-cov-9.157718_pt1 | contig 11956 bp, 13 predicted proteins | sample MGYA00521084_ERZ808240 | MGnify/ENA primary metagenome ERZ808240 (study PRJEB31516, sample SAMN03275571) | gut metagenome | biome: mammalia-associated habitat; material: feces | host: Papio cynocephalus | place: Kenya | collected 2012-08-06 ... | reverse complement strand
GGAGGGTGGTTTCCTGCCAGGCGGCTCAATCGCAAACTTGTTTTGCGATAGCTGGCAGGAAACTGCCGGACTGCCCCAGCCGATAAGATACAGCATGTACCCCCTGCGCTGATTACAGATAACCTGCAAATCAATCAGCCCGAGCCCCGATATCTCAGAAAATAATATGTGCCGTCGTGGCCCTTGCCGCTTTGATAAGGTCAGCCGGGGCGCAGCAGACCTGCGTGCCGATGCGGCCGCCCGAGACATAGACCTTCGGCTGGCTGAGAACGCTCTCATCAAAGACCGTGGTATACTGCTTCTTCATACCCACCGGGCTGCAGCCGCCCCGGACATAGCCGGTAACTTTGTTGATATCGGCCACATGGATCATGGCAACGCTCTTCTCCCCTACGCTGCGGGCTGCGGCTTTCAGGTCAAGCTCTGCGGCCACCGGGATGACGAACACGAAATAGTTCCTGCTGGCCCCCTGGGTCACCAGTGTCTTGTACACGCAGGCGGGGTCTTCGCCCATGCTGGCAGCGACGGTCACACCGTCCACGGCCACGCCCTCTTCGTGGGCATATTCATGCGCGGTGTAGGCCACCTTGGCCCGCTCCAGAATGCGCATGGCGTTGGTTTTTGCTTCTTTACCCATATATAAAACCTCTGTATCATCAGGATGGCCCTATTCTACCACTTTTCCGGCAAAAATTCAAAAAATCTCCCATTTTCCTCTTGACTTCAGGAAAATGAAGTGTTATGATATGCCCATGCTTCAGGAAACTGAACTTCATAGAACTGAATCGCGGCAATGGAGCCGGTCTCCTCTGCCGTTTTTGAAAAAGCAAAGGAGACTGTCACCATGATCATCGTACTGAAACAGGACGCCCCCGAGACCAAAGTCCATGAGTTCTGCCGTGAATTAGAAGGCATGGGCCTACAGATCAACGACTCCAAAGGCAGCGATACCCACATTCTCGGCCTCATCGGCGACACCAAGGCCATTGCGGAGAGCTGGGTGCTGGCAAACCCCGTGGTAGAGACCTGCCGCCGGGTGTCGGAGCCCTACAAAAAGGCCAACCGTAAGTTCCACCCGGACGACAGCGTTATCGATGTGAGCGGCGTGAAGATCGGCGGCGGCAACTTTGCTGTTATTGCAGGCCCCTGCAGCATCGAGAGCGAAGAGCAGATCACCTACTGTGCACAGCGGGTCAAGGCTGCAGGTGCTTCCCTGCTGCGGGGCGGTGCATTCAAGCCCCGCACCTCCCCCTACTCCTTCCAGGGAATGCGGAGCGAGGGTCTCGACCTGCTCAAGCTGGCCCGCCGGGCGACCGGTTCCCCCATCGTCACCGAGATCATGAACACCGAGCATCTGCCTCTCTTCGAGAACGTAGACCTCATTCAGGTGGGTGCCCGCAATATGCAGAACTTTGAACTGCTCAAAGCCGTAGGCCGTCAGAAAAAGCCCGTCCTGCTCAAGCGGGGCCTTGCCAACACACTGGAGGAGTTCGTCATGAGCGCCGAGTACATCATGGCCGAGGGCAACGAGAACGTCATCCTCTGTGAGCGGGGCATCCGCACCTTCGAGACCAGCATGCGCAACACCCTCGACCTTGCCGGTGTGGTGATGCTTCACAAAATGACCCATCTGCCCGTAGTGGTGGACCCCAGCCACGCCTGCGGCCACGCATGGATGGTGCCCCAGCTGGCAAAGGCCGCTGTGGCTGCCGGTGCCGACGGCCTGATGATCGAGGTGCACAATGACCCCGCCAAGGCCAAGTGCGACGGTGCCCAGAGCCTGACCCCTGACCAGTTTGACGAGCTGATGGGCTTCATCAGCAAGGAAGTGGAGTTCTTCGGCAAGAAGATGAACTGACGGTACAAAACAGGTTTTCGTTTTATGATTGCGCTCCAAAACGGTGCGCAGTCATTTTCTTTTTTCATTCTTTATGGTATACTATAGTGTATTTCGTAAAATCACTCTGAAAGGAGTTCTCACAATGAAAGCACACATTGCACGCAACCAGAACGCCGGTATCCCGCTGGCACTGGGCTGGAACCTGTCCGCTGCCGACCGGGGCATTCTGGAAGGAATGGCCCCCGCCTTCGGGATGAAGCTGCTGCCCGTCTCCCCTGCCGATGCCGGCAAGACCGTCGCTCAGCTGCTTGGCGAGGTAGAGACGAAAGCCCCCCGCACGCTGGTGCTGGAACCGGGCACTTATCCCCCTGCGCTGGTACTGGCAAACTTCAAGGAAAAAGACCTCGACACCCTGCTGGACCTGATGAAGCAGGCCAAGGTGAACATTCCCTTCAAGGCCGTGGTCACTTCTTCCAACAAGAACTGGGTGTTCGGCGACCTGCTGGCCCATCTGGCTGAGGAGCACGCCGCCTTCACCGGCGCAAGCAAGGAGAAGGCATGAGCATCAAGCGTTTTGTTTCCGCCCTGCTGGCCGGGGCGCTTTGCCTGAGCCTCCTCACCGGCTGCGGAGGGTCCGGGAAAACCAGCTCCACCGGAACCAGCGCCGGGGCTCAGCGGTTCAGCACCATCTTCTACGATGCCTTCGACACCGTGACCCAGGTCATCGCCTACTGCGACAGCGAGGAAGAGTTTGACCGGCAGATGGATGCCCTCCATGCCGACCTGCTGGAATATCACCAGCTCTACGACATCTACGACGACTACGACGGCGTGGTGAACGTCAAGACCATCAACGACAACGCAGGCATCGCCCCCGTGCAGGTGGATGATAAGATCCTCGGGATGCTGGAACTGGCCCGGAAGATGTACGACACCACCGGCGGCAAGCTGAACATTGCCATGGGCAGCGTGCTCCGCATCTGGCACGACTACCGGGAAGCCGCCGGGGCCACCGAGAGCGAGGCTGACAACAAGCTCCCCTCGCAGGAGGAGCTGGACGCCGCCGCACAGCACTGCGACATCTCGAACCTCATCATTGACGAAGACGCCAAGACGGTCTACCTCTTTGACCCGGAAATGTCCCTCGACGTGGGCAGCGTGGGCAAGGGCTACGCCGTAGAGATGGTGGCGCAGGCCGCTGAGGCCCGGGGCCTGACCAGCGCTCTCATCAGCGTGGGCGGTAATCTGCGGGCCATCGGCGTAAAGCCCGACGGCTCCCAGTGGTCGGGCGGCGTGGAGAATCCGTGGAATGCCTCTGAGGTGTACACGGCCAGTTCTTCCTACGTTTCCGGCGTCAACATGAGCGATATGGCCCTTGTCACCAGCGGCAACTACCAGCGCTATTATGTGGTAGATGGGGTGCGGTATCATCACCTCATCGACCCGGACACCCTCTGGCCCGCCCGCTATTTTGACAGCGTGAGCGTCCTGACCCCCGATTCCGGCGTGGCAGACTGCCTGACCACCGGCCTGTTCTGCATGTCTCTGGAAGAGGGACAGGCCCTTGTGGAATCTCTGGACGATGTAGAAGCTCTCTGGTGCACTCCGGACGGCGACATCATCAAATCCAGCGGCTGGGAGAGCCACGAGAAAAAGTAACAGAAAGCGAAAGACCCTTCTCCGTCACAGTCCATGTGACGAAGAGGGGTCTTTTTCTCTATCATTTATATTTCAAGAGTATTTTGCGTACTCACTCCTCCATACAGGCATACTTTGCCATCAGGACAGCACCGCCGGTCATGAGTGCAACTGCAAGTTCTGCCACCCAGACGGAGGTCACTGCACTGAGCAGAACGGACAGCGAGTCAACGACAAAGTGGAACAGATACGCATTGAGCAGGTCTTTCCGGGACTTTTTACGGATGGACTGGAACACCAGAATCGAAAGGCTCACATGGAGCGTGACCGCAAAAAGCCGCTCCACGCCGCCTGCAAAGAACGTCAGGCTCGGCGTCGTCCACAGTGCCGAAAGGGCCGCTGCCGTGTCTGCCGCCGTCTTTGCGTCAAGGGACGCCAGCTGTGCGGACATGGTACCGGAATTTATCATAACGGCACTCACGATGTTGTTGATGGATGCAACACCGCACAGGAGCATCGCTTCTATTCCGCCGTGTCCGACACCATACAGAAAAGCGTTCGGGAAGTCCAGCGGCTTCACCAGAAACTTCATGGCGATGTAACGGCCAGTCTCTTCAAAAAGTGCCGCCATCAGGCCCCCATAGACTGCGTACAGGATTACGCTCCCGTTCAGCGCTTCTCCGGCCAGATGGAACACAATGCGGTGAACAGCGGCTTCCAGCATTAGGACCATCACGAAGAATACGCCGCACCCGATGAAGAACGGTGCCGTCTTTGCCCTCAATTTTTTCTTTGCATACACAAAAAGACCGATTGGGAATGCAAAGGACACGATAAGTGAAAACACCATGCCTGCGATGCTTGCCGCAGGGACTGTCATAAGCGTCATATTACCCTTTCTGCCGGGAACGGCCTCTTTTGTAATCTCTTCTGCCTGTCACAGGCTCCGGACGTGGGTCTCTGTGATATCAGAATCATATCACTTTCCATCTTTTCTGTCAAAAGGAACGCAAAAGGGCCCGCCCTTCCGCGTTCTGCGGACGGACAGGCCCTCTGCTCTGGAGATATTGGAGAAATATTGGTTGTTGAAAAAAGAAAACTGTATCTTGAAGGGAGTTCAACGCTTGTATTTTGCAGCAGTCTGCAGACGCTGCATGGCACGGTCCAACGCGATCTTGGTCTGGTAATACTCGTGCATGCTCTGCTTGTGCTGCAGCCGTTCTTCGGCCCGGATGCGGGCAGCTTCGGCACGGTTCTTATCGATATCCTCAGGACGCTCTGCGCTGTCCACCAGCAGCAGGACGAAGGTCGGCGTCACCTCGGCGATGCCGTCGCCCACCAGGATCTCCCGGGTCTCGCCGTTCACGGTAAAGCGGCACATTCCCATATGGATAGCCACCAGCACCGGGTTGTGTCCGGCCTGCACACCGTACACACCATCGCCGACCGGCAGCACGAGACTCTCGCAGTTGCCCTGATAGAACTCACCGCTGGAAGCCGTGATGTTCAGGATGAAGCTGTTCATCAGGCTTCACCGCCTTTTTCCTCCGCCAGCTTGTCTGCTGCCTTCTTGCGGGCTTCGTCGAGGGTGCCCACGTTGAAGAAGGCCCACTCGGGCAGGTCGTCGCACTTGCCGTCCACGATGGCGGCAAAGCCCTTGACCGTCTCGGCCAGCGGCACATATTTGCCGGGCAGGCCGGTGAAGTTCTCAGCCACAGAGAAGGGCTGAGAGAGGAACTTCTGCAGTTTGCGGGCGCGGGTAACGGTGAGCTTATCTTCCTCGCTCAGTTCGTCCATGCCCAGGATAGCGATGATATCCTGCAGCTCCTGATAGCGCTGCAGGGTAGCCTGCACCTTACGGGCCACGCGGTAGTGCTCCTCACCCACGATATCTGCCTCCAGAATACGGGAGGTAGAGGCCAGCGGGTCCACAGCGGGATAGATGCCCTGCTCCACGATCTTACGGCTCAGGACGGTAGTAGCATCCAGATGGGCGAAGGTGGTAGCGGGGGCAGGGTCGGTCAGGTCATCGGCGGGGACGTAGACAGCCTGCACCGAGGTGATGGAGCCGTCGCGGGTAGAGGTGATGCGCTCCTGCAGAGCGCCCAGCTCATTGGCCAGCGTGGGCTGATAGCCCACGGCCGAGGGCATACGGCCCATCAGAGCAGAGACCTCGGAACCTGCCTGCACGAAACGGAAGATGTTATCGATGAAGAGCAGGACATCCTTGTGGGTCTCCTCGCGGAAATACTCGGCCATGGTCAGACCGGTCTCGGCCACACGCATACGGGCTCCTGGGGGCTCGTTCATCTGACCGAAGACCAGCGCGGTCTTGTTCAGAACACCGGACGCGTTCATCTCGCCCCAGAGGTCGCAGCCCTCACGGGAGCGCTCGCCGACGCCGGTGAAGATGGAGTAGCCGCCGTGCTCGGTGGCCACGTTGTGGATCAGCTCCTGGATCAGGACGGTCTTGCCGACACCGGCACCGCCGAACAGGCCGATCTTACCGCCCTTGGCGTAGGGGGCCAGCAGGTCGATGACCTTGATGCCGGTCTCCAGGATCTCAGTTGCAGGCTTCTGCTCTGCAAAGCTGGGGGCCTTGCGGTGGATGGGCCAGTGCGGCACATCGTCCACCGGGCCCTTGCCGTCGATGGGGCGGCCCAGCGGGTCGAACATACGGCCCAGCGTAGCCTCGCCCACAGGGGCAGTCAGGCCGTGGCCCGTGGCGGTGACGTTCATACCCTTGCCCAGACCTTCGCTGGCAGAGAGCATGATGCAGCGCACCGTCGATTCGTTGACGTGCTGCGCCACCTCCATGGTGCGCTCGGTGCCCTCAGCGGTCACGGTCAGCGCTTCCTGCAGGGCAGGCAGCCTGCCTGCGGCGAACTGCACGTCCACCACAGGGCCGGCTACGCGGATAATAGTTCCCTGTATCATAGATTTGCCTCTTATATCTTGTTATTCCTGATCCTGTACGGCTGCCGCACCACCGATGATCTCGGTGATCTCCTGGGTGATGGAGCCCTGACGGGTGCGGTTGTATTCCAGCTGCAAGTCGCGGATCATATCGTTGGCGCTCTCGGTAGCGGAATCCATGGCCGTCATGCGGGCGCTCTGCTCCGCGCAGAAGCTCTCGGTCATGGCACCGAAGATCATGCCGTGCATATAGATAGGAGCGGTCTGCTCGAACACCATCCATGCGTCCGGCACCAGCTCCACCTCACCTCTGGGGTCGCCCAGACCCTTGGGGGCGGGCTGCAGATGCTCCCGGTCCAGCGGCAGCAGACGCTCCATGACCGGCTCACTGGTCAGGGCGTTCTGGATCTTGGTATAGATAAGATAGATCTCATCCAGCTTGCCGGACTTGAAGTCGTCGATGGCGTCCACGGTGATATCGCGGGCGCGCTGCAGCGAGGGGGCTGTAGCGCCATACTGGAACTCTTTCACCAGCCGGGGGTCCTTGCGGAGGGCACGGTAGCCCACCTGACCAATGACATAGAACCGGTCATTCTCATCGGCGTGTTCCCGGAGGAACTTGAGCACGTTCTGATTGAACGCGCCCGCCATGCCCTTATCCGCCGTCAGCACCAGATAGGCGCGGCGGGGGTTGGGGTTTTCCAGCCGACGTTCGTGGAAGAACGGGTGCACCGGCTCCTCGGGCAAATGGGGCACCACACGGGAGATGGTGTCCCGCATGCGGGTGAAGTAGGGCAGCACGTTCTGGTAGTTCTTCCGGGCCTTGCGCAGCTTGGAAGAAGAGATGAGGTACATGGCGTTGGTGATCTTGCGGGTATCCTGGATACTCTCGATGCGCTCTTTCAGCAGCTTACTGGACGCCATGCTTCTCGCCTCCCTCGTAGGCCTTCCATGCGTTCAGGATGGTTTCGGTCTGCTCGGGAGTGAGCTTGCCGGTGGCCGTGATGGCGTCCATCGTACCGGACACATCTGCATGGAACTGGCGCACAAAGGCGGAGGTGCGTGCCCGCTGCTCTTCGAGGGGCACTTCGTCCAGCATTCCGTTGGAAGCCAGAACAAGGATGACGACCTGCTCGGCATCGGTCTTGGGCTGATAGAGAGGCTGCTTGAGCATCTCGGTCAGGGCCTTGCCGTGTTCCAGCTGGCGGCGGGTCTCAGCGTCCAGATCAGAGCTGAACTGGGCAAAAGACTCCATATCCTTGTACTGGGCCAGCTCGATACGCAGGTTGGCGTTGGCCTTCTTCATGGCCTTGGTCTGGGCTGCGCCGCCCACACGGGAGACGGACAGGCCCACGTTGACAGCCGGGCGGTTGCCGGCGTTGAAGAGGGCGCTCTCGAGGAAGATCTGACCATCGGTGATGGAGATGACGTTGGTGGGGATGTAAGCGGAGACATCGCCTGCCTGGGTCTCGACGATGGGCAGAGCGGTGATGGAACCGCCGCCCAGCTTGTCGCTCATGCGGCAGGAGCGCTCCAGCAGACGGGAGTGCAGATAGAAGACATCGCCGGGGTAAGCCTCACGGCCGGGAGAACGGCGGAGCAGCAGGGAGATGGCACGATAGGCCACTGCGTGCTTGGACAGGTCATCGTAGACGATGAGGACGCTCTTGCCCTGTGCCATGAAGTATTCTGCCAGCGCAGTGCCGGCATACGGGGCGATGTACTGCAGCGGTGCACTATCGGAAGCGGTAGCCGCCACGATGGTGGTATAGCTCATGGCACCGTGCTTCTTCAGGTCTTCGGCCACACGGGCGATGGAAGAAGCCTTCTGGCCGATGGCCACATAGATGCAGAGCACACCGGTATCCTTCTGGTTCAGGATGGTATCGGTGGCGATGGAAGTCTTACCAGTCTGACGGTCGCCGATGATCAGCTCACGCTGACCGCGGCCGATGGGGAACATGGAGTCGATGGCAAGGATGCCGGTGTGAAGCGGCGTATCCACGCTCTGACGATCCAGGATGCCGGGGGCCTGCTTCTCGATGGGGTTGTAGCCCACAGACTCGATGGGGCCCTTGCCGTCGATGGGCTCGCCCAGAGGGTCGATGACACGGCCCAGGAAGGCTTCGCCCACGGGGATGCCTGCACGCTTGCCGCTGCGGGTGACCATAGTGCCCACACCGACGGTCTCAGCGCCGTCAAACAGCATGATGCCCAGACGGCCCGGCTCAACGCTCTCCACCATGCCCTTGGCACCGTTCTCGAAGGTGACGATCTCGCCGTAAACAGCGCGGTTCATGCCCTCCACCTGCACGATGCCATCCGCAGAGGCGATGACCACACCGCCCTCTTCACTGGTGGCAGCGGGCTTGTAGTCCTCGATGCGGGTCTTCAGGGTAGCCAGAGAGGGCTTGTCGGCCATCATCTGGTCGATGGCGTGACGGCCGGAGTTGTCGAAGACCCGGTCGCCAATCTGCAGCACGTAGCCGGACAGCAGCTTCTCATCCACCGTGACGTTCAGGATGACTTCGGTGGCGTCGTAGAGCTTTTTGACCTCTTTCTTGATCCGCTCGATATCCTCATCGCGAGGGGTGCGGGCGGCGCGCAGGTCAGCTTTTACGATGCGGTTCTCAGCAAAGAACTCGCGGCTGAATTCACTTGCCATTCTCTGCACCCGCTTTCTGCAGCAGGTCATCCAGCAGGTGCTGGCTGTCCTGGTCGTTCAGGCTGCGTTCCAGCAGCTTCTCGCACATGGTGCGGGCCAGTTCCGCGGTCTGGGCATCGGCCTGGCGCAGCTTGTGCTGGCGCTCAGCCTCGGCAGCAGCTTTGCCCTCAGCCAGAATGGCGTCGGCCTGCTTCTGGGCGTCGGCCAGCAGCTGCTGCTTCTCCTTCTCGGCCTGCTGCTCATATGCCGTGCGGCGGGCAGCAGCCTCAGCGTCCACATTGCGCAGCTTTGCCTGCGCATCGGTCAGGGCCTCAGCAGCTTCCTTCTTGGAGGATTCTGCGGCGGCCATCTTGTCGTCTACCATCTTCTGGCGCTGCTCGATGATGTTCATGACTGGCTTGTACAGGAACTTGCGCAGCAGCAGGAACAGTACCAGAACGTTGACGACTGTCCATAAAAGATTCAGATTCAGTGTCAGCATTCGTCATGCCTCCATTATCAACCCAGGAACAGGATGATCAGCAGAGCAACGACGAAGCCGAAAATTGCAGTACCTTCTGCCAGAGCAGCGCCCAGCAGCAGGTTGGTCTGGATCTTGCCAGAAGCCTCAGGCTGGCGGCTGATAGCCTCCGTTGCCTTGCCGGTGGCAATGCCGATGCCGATACCGCCGCCGATACCAGTCAGCGCTGCGATGCCAGCGCCCAGAGCTACGAGTCCGTTCATAATCAATATCTCCTTTTTATTATTCCGTTGGTGTTTAGTCCTCTCCTCCGATGCTCTCTTTCATGAACAGCGAGGTAAGGAACACAAAGACATAGGTCTGGATGAGACCATCGAACAAATCAAAGTACAGGCTGAAGACGGCCGGCACGAACACCGGGACCACCAGCTTGATGAGCTCCATGATGACGAATGCGCCCAGAACGTTGCCGAACAATCGCATACACAGGCTGGTGGGCCGGATGGCGATCTCCAGAATGTTCATGGGGGTCATGATGGGGGTGGGAGCAGCCAGGCTCTTGAGGAAGCCCTTGCCGCCCCGGGCACGGATGCCGGAATACTCGATGAGGCAGATACTCATGAGGGCCAGTGCAGCGGTGACGTTCAGGTCCTTTGTGGGGGGCTTGATGCCGAACACGCCGATCAGGTTGGAGCAGGCGATGTAGAGTGCCACACTCATCAGGTAGGGCACATACCGTTTGCCTTCCTTGCCCAGCAGGCCCATGAAGAAGCCGTCAATGGTGGTGACGACCATCTCAAGGATGGCCTGCCGCTTGGAGATGTGGTCTACCTTGAGGTTCCGGGTGAGCAGGATGGAGCCGATGACCAGGAACAGCATAATGCCCCAGCTCACTACCACGGATTCCGGCACCTGCAAGCCGCCGAGGGAGACCATCTCCACATTCAGCTCTTCTTTCAGGGCCGCAGTCAGTGCATTCATCGCGTTTCCTCCTTTCTGAGCAGAGTCTTATCGTGAAACATAAGGTCAGGTTTCGTTTTCACTCTATCTCCTTTCGTTTCCGCAGTCAAATTGGTTCAGCCTTTGTAAAAAACAAAGAAGGTGCGTTCGATTCTCCAAGAAATGCACCTCCGTCTGTTTTTGGCTCAGCCCTTTTGCGTTTGGTATCATAGCACGATTGGGCCGTTTTGATAACCCCCTTCGCCGATATTCTACTTTTTGTTATATCTTGTTTCCCACTCCGTACGGGAATGTTGTGCACTTTGTGCAATATTTCGACCTTAAACTATCCATTCTGACTAAAGTCTTAGCCATTTCTTAGGACTTTGCTTCATTTCAGGGGGTATTATGAAGGTTTTTCGGCAGAAATATACACTACATGTATATCCGGTATATAAAATTCATATATCCGTCAAGGGGGTCATACCTGAAATTTTCTTTAGAAACGACCTGTCCCTTTTCAGGTATTCCCCTCTGCTCCGGCCCGGAAAAGTCTGTCAGCCTGAAACTGCGGGAAGAGCGATATATTATAAATATGATTATAATATACCTGTTATATAGGGGCCCTCACTGCTGGCCATTCTTTTCTCCGCGGCGGAACAGCAGCCGGAAGATGAAACGGGCCAGCGGGCCGCAGTAGAGCATCTGCCAGCACAGCGCCATGGGCATATTGCAGCCCCAGGTATGCACCCAAGTGCCAAAGCTCGGGTTCTCTTTGAACAGGACGGTCGCCACAAGGCTCATGACCGGGCACATGATGCAGATGATCATCAGAGAGATGGCGTAGGTGATGAACTGAGGCCGGTCGGTGGGGCGCATGAACATGAACGCCAGACGGGTGGCAAGCTTTTCCACCACGAAAAATTCCAGCACGCAGGCAACGACAGTCATGATGGGCAGCTCGCTCAGGGCCATGGCAAACGTAGCGTTGGTCACGCCGCCGGTATTGAGGGCGACATTATAGACGATCATTCCGTAGACCATGATGGTGGCCATAACGATAGTGAAAACGATTTTTTCAGGCAGGGTCTTAGGCATTTTGTTTTCTCCTCATTTGTGTTGTGGTAAAAGTCTGTCAGAACTTTCGCCGCACAAAAAAAGACAGCCGAGGGTGGAACCTTCGTCTGTCTTTGCGCGACTACCATTCATTGCCCGCTATGATAGCACAAATTTCCGTCCCGCATAATAGTTTTTCGTCACTTTCTCCCGTTTTGCGCAAATCCTTCCACAAACGGCCCGAAATTTTCAGGCAGTTTCCCCTGCACGGAACATTTTCCGGAACAGCGCCCGGGCGAATGGTTTCGCCTGTCCACTCTGCGCAGAATGCCCGGAGCCGCATCTTATCGGCTGGGGCTGTCCGGCAGTTCCCTGCCAGCTATCGCAAAACAAGTTTGCGATTGAGCCGCTTGGCAGGAAACCACCCTCCGCCCCGCCTCTG
>ERZ808240.4635-NODE-4635-length-11960-cov-4.204032_pt1 | contig 11960 bp, 8 predicted proteins | sample MGYA00521084_ERZ808240 | MGnify/ENA primary metagenome ERZ808240 (study PRJEB31516, sample SAMN03275571) | gut metagenome | biome: mammalia-associated habitat; material: feces | host: Papio cynocephalus | place: Kenya | collected 2012-08-06 ... | reverse complement strand
AATACCTGGATTATTTCAGAATACCGTATGAAAACTGAAAACCTCACGCACGGCTCATTCAAAGCTGTGCGTGAGGTTTCTGAAATATACCGCCTTTTCGAAAATGATAAGATAGCCCTCGCAGCAGCGCTGTTTTAGGTTATTGTACGAACTTGAAATAACGATCGTGCGATAGTGTCTTATTTTATTTTGCACTTGACGGCAACGGAAAAAGCAGAAAGTTATCGAATAATATTCGAAGTTCAGCGGAAAAGCGTCGAATTATCTTGTAAAAAAGGCGTTCTTGTGATATAATGTAGTTTGTTAAATTGTAGTTATTTTTCAAAGGTGAGGTTTCAAATGAAGAAAGCAAGTTATAAAAAGCTGTGGAAACTCCTTGTTGACAAAGAAATGAGTAAATCAGACTTGCACAAAGCCACGGGACTCTCTTCCAGCACGATGACAAAACTCCGCCGCGGCGAGGATGTTTCTATGGAAGCTCTCCGTAAAATCTGCACTGTCCTCGATTGTAATATTGCCGATATCGTTGAGTTTGAAAAAGAAAGCAATTGATAAAACTACAATGAATAAGTTGTTTGAGTAAAAAAAGCAAATCACTATAAGCGCAATAAAAGAATTTGTAGTGTTTTGGAAATTTAACTTGCGGCCGAAAGAAATAAATAAAACAGGGGCAAAGAGAGGATTATACCATGGCACAATATGCAGAGAACAAACCTACTGCTGATATACTTATGTCATCCATGCGTTCTATGGGGTATACTTTTGAGGCTGCAATAGCCGATATTGTTGACAATAGCATCAGTGCAGCAGCAAGCGAAATACAGCTTCGATTTCCGGTTGACCCCGTTGATCTGTATGTTGCAATTTGCGATAACGGATCCGGCATGAACCGGAATGAATTATTTGATGCTATGAAGTATGGCAGTTCGCTTAAACGTGGAAAAAGACAGGAAGGTGACCTCGGACGTTTTGGGCTTGGGCTGAAATCAGCATCGCTGTCTCAATGCCGGAATTTGACAGTGATCAGCAAAAAAGATGGTAACCTTTCTGCTTTTACGTGGAATCTTGATGTGGTGGAAGAAAAGAAAGATTGGATTATGCTTGAACGCAGCGCAGAAGAAATACAGTCTTTCAAATTTATTGATTATCTTGATGAAAAAGAGTCGGGCACTATCGTTATTTGGGAAGACTTTGATATCATTAGGGAGTCATCCGGTAATGTATATGCTGAATTGATGGAACACCAATCGGAAACATCCGATTATCTCTCACTGATATTCCACAGATATCTCAACAAGGCCGGTGCCAACAGATTGACAATCCGTATCAATGAATATACATTAAAAGGCTTGGACCCATTTCTTGAAAATCACCCTAAGACAACTTCGCGCCTTCCATTCCCTGTTGTTATAAAAGATAAATTTGGTGAGGAACAGAAAATGACGGTACAGGTGTTTGTTCTGCCTTTTCAAAAAGACCTTTCTCCGGAAGATAAAAAGAATTCGGGAGGAATTGAAAATTACAGAAGCAAACAAGGCTTCTATATTTATCGGAACGAAAGACTGATAATATGGGGAACATGGTTTGGACGTCAACGTGACGAATTGACGAAATACGCAAGAATACGGGTTGATATTCCGAACACACTGGATGAGATTTGGGGTATCGATATCAAAAAGCAAAACGCGAAAATACCTACATCTATCAGAAAGCGTCTAACGAGAGCTGTTGATGAAGCGATGGATATTTCGGTCAAGAAGCAGACCTACAGGGGCAGAATAGCCAAAATTGATGAGAATACAGACTATATATGGGATCGCAAAGAAGACCGTGGGGCTGTTACATACCAAATTAACCGGAATTCAAGGATTTTTGATCTGCTGAAAGGCAAAATTGATGATACCGCCTGGGGTTATGTGGATATGGTGCTTGACGAAATTGAGGCGAACATCCCATATCAGCAAATATACATTGACAAATCACAAAACAAAGTGGACGAACAGATAACCGACGAGCAGAAAGCAGAAATTGCTGACAAGGCGCGGATTCTTATCGCCATGGCAAAAGACATGGGCGGCGACAGATTCAGCAATATCATTGAAAGACTATGGAATTCAGAACCTTTCAACAAAGTGCCTGAATTGAAAAATATGATGTTGGAGGAATATCCGGATGATTGATCTTGACAAAGTAAGCAAACTGACGGGTTTTGTGGATAAATATATTCAGCTGCTGGGTATTGAAGATACTCTGGACGAAGAAAAAATAGCCGGATTGATTCAAAAGGCCATAAATATCACTAATATAGATTATTTAGAAGAAGAAATTGATGCAGCCAGACGTGACCTAACGTGGAGGTATGAAATTCAGACATCTCCCGGTACAAGTATCCTGTCCGACTACGAAGAAGATAACTTCTGGTATGATGATGTCAAATCCGGAATTGAGCCGAAGTTCTGGACAAGATATAAAAACTATCTGATTGATGAAAAACATTTCAGCCCGAATGTCGTTAGTACGCTCGGCGAAGATACGCTGGATCAGAAACTCATGAATTATATTCTTGATCCCAATGCAAACTACGGGAAACCCGTTTTGAAACGCGGTTTGATTATCGGTGATGTACAGTCTGGTAAAACATCAACATATATCGGTTTTCTCTGCAAGGCTGCGGATGCAGGATATAAAGTTTTTATTCTTCTGACAGGTACGATTGAATCACTGCGCAGACAAACGCAGGAGCGAGTTGAAGAAGGATTTATCGGGATTGATATGTCCGCCAACAAAACAGGTGGGCAACGGGTTGGTGTCGGGCTTGACAACAAACCGATCTGCGCAATGTCCATGACTTCACGGGTAAGTGATTTTACAGGCAACAATGATAAAATAGCGGTATCGCTTGCAAGTAACAATGATGCAGTTGTTTTTGTAATAAAGAAAAATACCACTACTCTTCAGAAACTTACAAAGTGGCTGCTATCCCTAAATGCTGATCCGGTTACTCATAAGATTGATATGCCGATGCTGATGATTGACGATGAAGCTGACAATGCTTCCGTCAATACAAGTGCTGATAAAGAAGATCCGACCAAAATCAATAAGCTGATCCGGGAACTGGCGAGCATATTCACGAAATCAAACTATGTCGGTTTTACAGCGACTCCATTTGCTAATGTTTTCATTGATCCGGAAACTACCGAAAAGATGGAAACACAGGATCTGTTCCCGGAAGATTTTATTGTTTCGCTTCCGACTCCAAGCAACTATATCGGAGCAAACAAAATATTTGCCCCTGACGGAGAGTATCATAATCAGCTGACCTATATCAAAGATGCCGGCAGAGAGGAAGCAGACGGTTTTTCTTTCTGGTTCAAACACACCAAAGAGTGGCAGGGAGAACTTCCGGATAGCCTTACCGATGCTATGTACGCATTTTATATAATCAATGCGGTACGGGACTTGCGCGGAGATTTCAAAGATCATCGTTCCATGCTTATAAATATTTCCCGCTTTGTTGCCGTACAGAAATATATAAAATCGCAGGTGGAAGACATCCACAGAAGTGCGTACAGGGCAATCAAATTCAATATTTCGGGCAAAGATTCGCTGAAGGATCCGGTTATCAGAAGAATACACGAAATATATGAGCAATACTACTCCTTTGTCGAGTTTTCATGGGAAGAAATTGCGGGAAGAATATTTGAGTCCATCGAAAACATTCAGATCAAGGTTGTGAACAGTTCCAGAAGCTCTGAAAAACTGGAATATCCCAAAAATGATTCACTCAGGGTTATTGCAATCGGTGGTCTTGCACTGTCACGTGGCTTGACTCTCGAAGGATTGGTTATCAGTTATTTTTACAGGAACACCAGCACCTATGATGTTCTGATGCAGATGGGAAGATGGTTCGGCTACCGGAAGAATTATGATGATCTTTTCCGCATCTGGACACATAAAGATTCAGCAGATTGGTACGCTGAAATTGCTGAGGCAACGGACAAGCTGAAAGATGATATGAGCTTGATGCGCGAACTGCGTCAGAAACCTAAGGATTTTGGTATACGTGTCCGTAACAATTCAGCGGATCTGCGGATTACCGCATATAACAAGATGCGGAATGCTACCGATGAATATGAAATGAACAGCTACTTTGGCGGTATTGTGGAAACGCCATATCTATACTTCGACGCAGAAATACAAAAACAGAATTATTATGAAGTCAGAAAAATGCTTTCAACCTGCATTTCTGAAGGATATCACTTCGGAAGGCAGGAATCTGCTGTTGGAAAAGGAAGATTGCTTTTGTCCGGGGTCCCGAAAGCAGAGATTGTTAATTCGATGAGAAAAATCCGAATTTCCAGATTCAGTTCTGATTTTGATCCTGCCCAAATTGCGGATTTTCTTCAGAATTGCACAGATTCTTCGATTGATTATTTTGATATTGCCTTTATGGATGGTGCTGTTGACGAAAAATCAAGACCGATTGATCTTGAAGGCAATGAGCTATACCCTGTTGTCAGAAAGAATTGCGTCATTGACAGTGACACAAAACGTTTGAGTCTTGGACGACGTGGGAAACTTGGCGGCCCCAATGATGGGCTTGCCGGTATTGTCGATTTCAGCGGGATTCCGGCAACAGAAATTGTAGAGATGGCAAAGAAATGTTTTGCACGTGATTACGAGCGTCTGCGCGGAGAAAAATTTGAAAAGAAAAACTATTCATCAGAAACATGGTTCCGTTATGTGAAGGACAGAAGGCCACTTCTGATCATATATCTGTTGGATATTGACTCGGAAGAACAGCATAAACAGGCAGAAGAATTCAGGGAAGCGCTGAGTGGAACTCCTGTTGTGGGTTTTGCCATGGGCCTGCCCCGAAACGATGAAGCTGCCTTGCTCAGCGCTACAAAATACAAAGCCAATAAAATATACAATTGGTTTGAGCGTGACGATCTCGATGTGGGTGAGGAAGAATGATGAACAGGATTGCTGAACAATTTGATGCTTTCAAAAGACCGGGATTTTTCTCCCGGGTTGATGCCACACACATTCTTGAATTACATATAGGACTGGATGAAAAGGGCCGCAAGGCGATTGAACTGCGGGCTGATTTCACACCTGTAAAAGTAACAGGTACTTCAGCAATTGATGTCAATCAGTATCGTAAGGATGAATATAATACCATTCGATTTTCTCTCAAGGATGATGAAATGAGTGGCTTGTTCTATAAGTTCTGCGACGATATTATAGAACAGACAAGAGAACTGAAAGATCTCCGCGATGGATATCGGGCAGTTACTGCACGCTTTTTTCAGTGGAAAAAGATGTTCGTGCTTTCGCGGAACACCTTTCTTACAGAACCGGAAATCATGGGATTGATCGGTGAGATACTGTTTCTGAAAAACATTCTTTCGAAAGAAATAGGTTTATCTGAAGCGTTGAAAAGCTGGAGTGGGCAGGAACTTACACACAAGGATTTTTCGTGCGATAATCGGTGGTACGAAGTTAAAGCCATCAATCGTGGAAATCCCAATGTACGTATCTCTTCTCTTGAGCAACTGGATAGTGAAAAAGAGGGTGAATTGATTGTCTTTTCAATGGAGAAAATGAGTGCTGCTTACAATGGTATAACGTTAAATAAGTTGATTCTTGAAACGCGCCAAATGTTTCTTTCCCGCGAAGAAAGCGATGATTTTCTTGCAAAGGTAGCTTTGCAAGGATATGAGTATAATAACTATTATGATGATTTTGTTTTTGAAATAAGCAACGTTATGAGATACGCCGTCGGAGAGGGTTTTCCGAAACTGACATCAACCAGTGTCCCTAAAGCAATAGTCAAAGCAAGCTACGATATATCTTTGTCGGAGATACAGTCCTTTATCCTCGACAAGAAAGGAGAATGCTCATGAGTGATTATGAAGAATATAAATCGGATTTTTTGGAGTCTTTGAGAGCTGACTCAGCAATCAACGGATCAGACACTGTCGACGAGTTTCTGACGCGAACCTTGGGAATGTTGACTGATTATGATGAGATTCAAGACCCACAGCGTATAGGATGTGGTGATAAACGCTGTTCTGGCAATCATGTGATGCGAACAGACGGTTATTGTTTCGATGAAACAGATCATAGCCTCGTTCTTGTGATTTCGGATTTTCAAGATTCAAGCGATACGGATAATTTGACTATGAGTCGAGTTGATGATCTATACTGGAGAATGTACTACTTCCTGAATGAAATCTGCAATGGCAGAATGGAAGACTATTTTGACGATTCGGATGATATTCTTAAAATTGCCCGTTTAATACGTAAGCGCATGAATGCGCTACCGGATGATCCGGAGCAAATTTTAAAAATCAAGCTGTACATAATTACTAATAAGGATCTTTCGCCGGACCTTCTAAACCAAAATCTTCTCGAAACAAAAATCCGGAAAACAAAAGGGCAAAAGTCAGTAAAGACGACAAAGAAAATTAAAAAATCAGATTTTGAAGGGAAACCTTTGGAAATCAATCTCTGGTCACCAGAACGGTTTTATGAAAAGGAAAAATCACTCAATAATGATCCGATAGTGATTGACTTTGGGGCGGATTATCATTCCGCCGGAATCCCTTGTATCAAAGGTAACATAGGCGAAAACCTCGGGTATGAGGCCTATATTGCAATTATTCCGGGCAAGCTACTTGCGGATATTTATATTAACCACGGCAGCAAGGTGCTTGAGGGAAATGTCCGTGCTTTTCTTGGCACAAGCGGATCAAAAAGCGTAAACAGCGGTATCCGGCGTACCATAAACAACGATCCGAATAAATTCTTTACATACAACAATGGTATTGCAACTACTGCTGCCGATGTGGAAACACAAGAAATAGACGGCCAATTGTACATTACCAAAATCGTTGATCTCCAAATTATCAACGGTGGTCAGACTACAGCTTCGTTGGCCGAAGCGGTTCTCAAGAAAACAAATACGGAACTTGATGGTATTTTTGTGCCAATGAAGCTGACCGTAATTGATGACCGTGAAACTGAAAACGAAGAAGGCGTCCGTTTCTATGATCAAATGGTTCAGGCCATTGCAAAATATGCAAATAGTCAAAACAAGGTAACAGCAGCTGACCTCTTTTCAAATGATCCCTTCCACATTTGGATGGAAAAATCGTCAAAGCGCTGGCTGGCTCCGTCTGCAAAATATGCTATCCCGACGGGATGGTATTATGAGCGTTCGAGAAAGCGCTATCAGCAGGAACTGTTCAAAATCAGAAGTATTGTGGATCAAAAACGTTTTCAAGCAAAGTTCCCGAAAGATCAGTTGATTACGAAGGAACAGCTGGGAATGTATTTGACTACCATGGCGCAAAGACCTCATATTGTAGCCAAGGGCAAAAACTTTGTTATCAAAGAATTCAACACGATTATTACACAGCAATATAAAACCAACAAAGCAGTGTTCAATGAGTTCTATTTTAAAAAGTGTATCTGTGCAGCCATTATCTACCGCACAGTTGACAACTATCTCGAAACCAATAAGGACAGTGCAAAAAAGCAAACAGGTTTTTGGTATAAGGCTGGTGGTTACAAACTGGACATTGTACCGTATTCCATTGCAAAAATTCTTCACAGTATTCCCGCGGGTTATACCTTGAACTGGGATTATATATGGAATCATCAGATGATTTCCCCAGCATTTATGCGGGAAATTGAACTGGTTACAAAAATGACAAATGATTTTATTTGTGACAGTCGTGGTATTATTGTTACTGAATACTGCAAGAAAGAAGATACTTGGGATGCATATAGGGATGCTGTTCCCTACACCCCCTCTAAGCAGTTTATTGATGAGCTTATGCCCGAAGGATTGGTAAAAGAACAAGAGGCGTCTGCGCAAAAAGAGCAGAAAGGAATTGATGATCTAAAATATGTTATGCAGATCATTGAACTGGGGGCTGAATACTGGCAAAAGCTGTTAGTCGAAGGAGTAAAGCGTGGCGCTTTAAAGTACTCCGATCAAACTTGTTTGAAACAGGCAATGGAATTTGCCACGAAAGGAGATATCCCGTGTTCTTCCTCTGGGAAGGTGCCTTATAAAACCATGGCAATGGCAAAAGCTGTCATGGAGGTAAGAGAGCGACTTGAATCTCTTGGGATAAAAGTGTAAATGAAAAAACAATGCAACATTGTGGAGTTGTTTAGCGGCATCGGTAGCCAAGCCAAGGCTCTAAAGAACATTGGCTATACTGTCAACGCTCTTGGTACTTGCGAATGGGACTTGCACGCATTTATCGCATACGATGCCATACACACTTCCACAGATATTCCCGCCGATATTGAAGCTATGACAAAGTCTGAACTATTGGAGCAGTTACAGGGTTATACATTAAGCAATAGCGGTAAGGAAAAAATGGATTATAAGACGCTGCGCACATACTCGGAACCAGTGTTGAAACGCATTCTTACGGCTATCCGCAGAAATAACAATTTTGTCGATGTCAGTTCTCTAACAGGAAAACAGATGCCAGAAAACATTGATATTTTAACATACTCGTTTCCCTGTCAGGATCTATCTAATGTAGGGGCTTTTCATGGGTATAATAAGGGGATAGATAAAAATTCCGGGAGCCGGTCAAGCCTTCTTTGGCAAGTTGGAAGAATTCTAAAAGAAATGCATGACGAGGGCAAGGAACTTCCAAGATATCTGCTGATGGAAAATGTACCTACTCTTCTTTCAGAAAGACACTTTAAAAATTTCAGAGCATGGATCGACGATCTTGGAAATCTCGGGTATATCAGCAAGTATTTTCATCTGAATGCATTATCATTCGGATTACCACAGAACAGACCCCGATTGTTGATGATCAGCGTTTATGTTGGTAACGACGATGCTTTGAGAAGTCGTGTACAGGATTTTTTTGACAGCAAAGATGAAAATAAGGTCATAGAAGAATACAAGGGTTCTGAGTTTTATCACGAGCAGACTGTTTCTGATCTGCTGCGAACAAATTATGATAATCAAAAAATATATGCAGAGGCAGTCGATTGTACTCCGAATGATACTCCTTCACGCAGAGAAATATGGGATGAGAATCCGAAGATAATTCTGAAGGGAGGAATCCTGAATCCTGAGATAACATTTATAAGAACCATAACTACAAAACAGGATCGCAACCCGAACTCAGGAAACATTTATTTTGATTCTGGAATTGAGGGAAAAAGTCATTTTCGCTATCTGACTCCGCGTGAATGCTTGCTGTTCATGGGATTCACAGATGAAGATTATCGTAATATAGTGCAGCATAATCCTGAAATTCACAAAAAAAGCGTGCTGTTTCCGCGCGATAAAATCATACGTATGGCCGGTAACAGTATTCCGGTAAAATTACTTGAAGGGATCTTTTATCAGATTTCATTGCTTGACAAAAAAATCTGCAGGTATTATGGACGTACACGACAAAAAGACAAGAAGTTATAATATGTCAAGAATTAAGGGGAAAAATACAAAGCCGGAAGAAATAGTCCGCAAGTATCTCTTCTCAAAAGGATTTCGCTATCGCAAAAATGATAAGCGTCTTCCCGGAACGCCGGATATTGTTCTCCCAAAATACAAAACAGTAATTTTTGTGAATGGCTGTTTTTGGCACGGACATGAGGGTTGCAAACATTTTGTTTGGCCGAAGGACAATGCAGATTTCTGGAAGATGAAAATTGAAAGCAATATTATGCGCGATGTTCGTAAGAATAAAGAATTGGTTGATAGTGGATGGCGAGTAATAACAATATGGGAGTGCGAAATCAAACACGATAAAGGTGCTGTATTGAGCAGACTTGCGGAGCAAATTAGTGGAGGTCATGATGCTAACTGATGTAAACAGAAAAATATCAATCGTTGCATACTATCTTTCAAAATTTGATCTTGACGCAGTCAGGGCGTTGGGATATGAGAGTTACTCAAGAGCTTTTACAGGCATATCTGAAAGATTCGGAAAAAATAATAATTATCTGAAACTCCGGCGTGACGAATTCGATGTATTGACCGGCAGTTTACGAAAGGGCTGGCATAAGAGGGCTCCAGTGCCTTCAGTCGTTTTAATGCACAATGATCTGAAAAATTACGACTTTGATACTTTTACGCAGATAGTCAAAGAGCTTATTGATGATAATGACGAACTATATGTTGCCACTGAATTTACTGCAGATGATCAGAAAATCATTACTCAGTTTACTGAGGAAGAAATTGAACGGATCATCAATCAGCAGGATTTTACATCCAAGCTTGTGCAGCGGGACATAAAAGCCAATGTAAGGATTTTTGACGATCACATTCAAAAGTCATTAAAAAAATTGTACCAGTACCGATGTCAGATCTGCGGGGCAACGGCAACAGTGATGTATGGCGTCGATGTAACCGAAGCACACCATTTGGACTATTTTTCGAAAACGGCAAATAATAGCCCGAGTAATATTGTTATACTGTGTCCTGATCATCATCGAATTGTACATAAAACCAAAGCAGTATTCAATTTTGAACTGCATCAGTTTGAATATGAAAATGCAAAAGTCGATACTTTGATGTACAACTTGCACCTGTAAGAATGCGGCTGATAATTGGTGATTTATAATCGTGTTATGATAAAAATCATGTTCGTCTGCCATGGCAATATCTGTCGCAGTCCGATGGCAGAGTTTATCTTCAAAGACCTTGCTAAAAAGCAAGGCGTGGGGGATCGTTTTATAATCGCTTTTTCTGCCACAAGTACGGAAGAAATTTGGAACGGCATCGCCAATCCTGCTTGTCCGCCGGCTAAAGCTGAGATTGAGAGACATGGGCTGTCTTGTGGCGGCAAGCGTGCAGTGCAGCTGTAAAAGAGCGATTACGACAAATACGATCTATTCATCAGAATGGACAGCGCAAACATCCGCAATACGCTCCGCATTTTCGGTGGTGATCCTGCGGGAAAGGTGCATAAGCTGATGGACTACACGATCCGCGACGGTGATGTTGTCAATCCGTGGTATTCCGAGCGCTTCGATGTGGCATATCAGGATTAGGATATGGCCGCGAATATGATCAGTGTGAAAAAACGCATCATCGCGTTTCTCGACGAAAGCAGCCGAGCTCCGGTATACACCGTGATGTTCAATCCCGAAATCATCAAAAATGTGGTGCGTATGATACTGAGGAAGGCTGTCTATCGCTTCTCGGAGGCTCCAGCAAGTGCAAGCGGTATGAAACCATCAAAGTGCAGTATCAAACCTTGGATATGAAAATATGCACGAAGAACTTTACTGGATGGACGGCGCAGTTCATTTAACATGAGGTCGATCATTGCAACGGTGTTCTAATATAGGACTATATTTTAAGTGATTTCAATACATATAAATGAAGGAGATTGTCATATGAAAAAAATGCCGCTTAGCGTAAAGAATCAAAGTATTGAAACTTCAGGCCTTACAAAAGATTATAGAGAAGCGTTGTGTGAATATATTTGGAACGGCTTTGAGGCAGGTGCAACCGAAGTTAAAATATCTTATTCATTAAATGAGTTGGAGGGAGTACAAGAAATTACTATAGCTGACAACGGTATCGGAATTAATTATCATGAATTGTCGGATACGTTTGGATCTTTTCTTGTGTCTCAAAAGAACTCATTGTCTTTGAAAGAAAAAGCTAAAGCCAATAAAGGTAAAGGCCGTTTTTCATTTGGCATTTTTTCTACTTTGGCTGAATGGCATACTGTTTTTTCTGATGAAGGACGTAATAAAAAATATACGATTATTTTGTCCAATGCAAACAAGCAAGAGTTTGACTATTCTGATTTGGAAGATAGTGAAGAAACACAAACTGGCACAAAAGGGACTGTAAAAAAACAGTCGAAAAAAATCCGAGATTCGATTAATCACGAGTCTCGGATGATTTTTTGTATTGAAGTGTTGAAATGTTGGCTCTCTTTCAGATTTTGTGT
>ERZ808240.4634-NODE-4634-length-11962-cov-6.647182_pt1 | contig 11962 bp, 8 predicted proteins | sample MGYA00521084_ERZ808240 | MGnify/ENA primary metagenome ERZ808240 (study PRJEB31516, sample SAMN03275571) | gut metagenome | biome: mammalia-associated habitat; material: feces | host: Papio cynocephalus | place: Kenya | collected 2012-08-06 ... | reverse complement strand
GCGAGCACCGCGCTCTCGCGCAGAAGGTCGGCAGATACCGAGAACGGCGAGCACGGAGCGAGCGCCACGCGGTGCATCGCGCCGGACGACTTGTCGTGGTATTTCTCGATCACGCGGGCGGAATCGGCCATGATCTCGTCGACCGTCTGCACGACGCTGTCAGGAGGCAGGCCGCCGTCCTTGACCGAGAGATCCATGCTGCCGCGCGAGGCGTACATGCGCGCGCCAATCTCGTCCGACGCGGCGAACTGCGCGCCGATGAGGTCGCCCGCGCCCGCGGGGAAGACGTAGTGATGGTCGAAGCAGGTCGTGCAGCCGTGCTTCATCAGCTCGCCGAGGCCCGTGAGCGTGGAGAGACGGATGACGTCCTCATCGAGGTTTTTCCAGATCTCATAGAGCGTCTTGAGCCAGTCAAACAGCTCCATGTTCTGCACCTCGGGCAGGTTGCGGGAGAAGATCTGATAGAGATGGTGGTGTGTGTTCACAAGCCCCGGATAGCAGAGCATGTGGCTCGCGTCGATCACCTGATCTGCCTTCTGCGGAAGTTCAGGCTCGATCGCGCGGATGAACCCATCCTCGGCGTACAGATCGACATGTTCATAAACCGTGTCCTTTTCGTCACAAGACACCAGCGAACGAATGTTTTTGATGAGCAGAGTAGACATAGCAATACCTCTTAGCGCCCGCAGCGGCAGGCAGATTTAGTGAAGAATAGGAAAGGCGCATTTTGCCGCTTCCAGCGGCAAAACAGCCTAAAAGCGTCGCAGACTTTGCGCCGTGCACGGCGTGAAATAAATTGGAACCCGTCGCGGAGGACGACATGCGCGTCCGCAGCGACACCTTGCAGCGATTGGAGCGGTGATCGACAAGCGCTGAAACCTGTCTAAAACAAAAGCACCCATCGGGTGCTTTTGTTTTAATATTTTTTATCTCTCTTCGCGGAAGTAGCTCAATCCCAGCGATGCGGGCGGCTGATCTTCGCGCTTCTTGCGCAGCGACACGATGATCAGAACGACCAGCGTGACGACGTAGGGGAGCATCTTGTAGAGTTCCTTGATGGCAAGGTTGGTGCCGGTGGGGATGAAGATATAGAGAATGTAGAACCCGCCGAACAGGATGGAGGCCAGTACGCTGACGTTCGGACGCCAGATCGTGAAGATGACGAGCGCGATGGCGAGCCATCCGCGGTCGCCGAAAGCGTTGTTTGACCAGACGCCGCAGGCGTAGTCCATGACGTAATACAGGCCGCCGAGACCTGCGATCATGCTGCCGATGCAGGTGGCGAAGTACTTGTACTTCGTCACGTTGATGCCGGCTGCATCCGCGGTCGCCGCGCTCTCGCCCACGGCGCGCAGGTGAAGGCCCGTACGGGTGTGCTTGAGGAAGTACGACGCGAACAGCGCGATGACGATGGCGAGGTAGGCAAGGAAACCATAGGACAGGAAGACCTGACCGAACCAGCCGCCAACGTTCAGGGATTTGCTGAAGTATGCGCTTGTCGCGCTCAGCGCGATGGAAGGGACCTCGCTGTCGGTCAGCTTGATGAGCGAGCCGCCGAAGAAGTTGCCGATGCCGACGCCGAACGTCGTGAGTGCAAGACCCGTGACGTTCTGGTTGGCGCGCAGCGTAACGGTCAGCAGGCAGTAGAGAAGGCCCATCAGAAGCGAGCCTAAAAGCGAGCAGAGCATCGGGATGCCGATGGCGAGAAACGCGTTCATGTCGGCAGCCGGGGTGGACTGCTCGTAAAAGAACGCGCCGATGACGCCGCAGATACCGCCGACGTACATCACGCCCGGAATGCCGAGGTTCAGGTTGCCGGACTTTTCCGTTAAAATCTCACCGGTGCTGCCGTAGAGCAGGGGAATACCCTGCATGACCGCACGGGGAAGGAAAGAAGCAAGATCAAACATCGCTCACGCCTCCTTTTTGCCCTTGCGCAGGCTGACCTTGTAGGTGATGAAGAATTCGCTGCCGATGATGAAGAACAGGATGATGCCCGTCAGGATATCGGCGAAGGAGTGGTTCAGACCGAAGACGCTGGAAATTTCGCTTGCGCCGCGGCTCAGGACCACGATAAGAAGGCTCGTGAAGATCATCATGATCGGGTTGAATTTGGCCATCCAGGAGACCATGACCGCAGTGAAGCCGCGTCCGCCGACGATGGTGGTGGTCAGCGTGTGATCCGTACCGGCGGTGAGCAGCAGGCCGATAAGGCCGCAGATCGCACCGGAGAGGATCATCGTGCGCACGATAACGCGCTCGACCTTGATGCCCGCGTAGCTCGCGGTGCGCTGGCTCTCGCCGACGACGGCGATCTCATAGCCGTGCTTGCTGTAATTGAGATAGATGTACATGAGGCCCGTGAGGATCGCCACAAGCAGGATCGGGAGAAGATAGCGCTGGCCGCCGAGAACGGGGAGCCAGCCGGCTTCGGTATTCTGGTTGATGATACCGATCTTGCCAGAGCCCTTGGGCACCTCCCACACGATGATGAAGAACGCGGCGAGCTGCGTCGCGATGTAGTTCATCATCAGCGTGAAGAGCGTTTCGTTCGTGTTCCACTTGGCCTTGAAAATACCGGGGAGGAAGCCCCACAGCGCGCCTGCCGCGACGGAGGCGATGATCATAATGACGATGAGAAGACCGTTGGGGATCTTGCCGCCAAGGCAGATCATGCAGGCCGCGGTGGCAAGGCAGCCGATGAGCACCTGACCCTCGGCGCCGATGTTCCAGAAGCGCATCTTGAACGCGGGCGTGACCGCAAGCGAGATGCCGAGCAGGATCGCGAGATTATGGAATGTGACCCAGCTCTTGCGCGATGTACCGAACGCGCCGTAGAGGATCGTGGAGTAGACCTTGATGGGATTTTCGCCCGTCAGCAGCGTTGTGACGATCGCGCAGACGATCAAAGCGAGCACGATCGCGCCGCCGCGGATCAAAACGGCCTTGTACCAGGGGAGCGTATCGCGCTTGGCGATGTGGAAGAGCGACTGTTTCTTATTCATCCTTGTTGCCTCCCCTCACGAGTGTCATCAGTGCGCCGACCTCGCGCTTGTCGGTCTTTCTGGCGTCGACCACGCCGGAGACCTGACCGCCGCAGAGTACGACGATGCGGTCGCACAGCTCAAGCAGCACGTCGAGGTCTTCGCCGACATAGACGACGGCGACACCGCGCATCTTCTGCTCGGTCAGCAGATTGTAAATGGTATAGGAGGTGTTGATGTCCAGGCCGCGCACGGCGTAAGCGGTCATCAGCACGGCGGGGGACTGGGCAATCTCGCGTCCGACAAGCACCTTCTGCACGTTGCCGCCGGACATGCGGCGCACGGGGAAAGACGTGCTGGGCGTGACGACGCCGAGTTCTTCCCAGATGCGGTTAGCGAGCGCTTCAGGATCCTTGCGGTTGAGGAACAGGCCCTTGCCCTTGCGCCAGGAGCGCAGCATCATGTTGCCCGTCATACCCATCGAACCGACGAGACCCATGCCGAGTCGGTCTTCGGGGACGAACGACATCGAAATGCCGCTCTTGCGGATCTTCATCGGGTCGAGACCGACGAGCTCCTTTTCCTTGCCGCCGTCGGGCGGATAGAACGTGACGTGGCCGGAGGCGACAGGGTAGAGACCTGCAATGGATTCAAGAAGCTCGCGCTGGCCGCTGCCTGCGACGCCCGCGATGCCGAGCACCTCACCTGCGTTGATGGTGAAGCTGACGTCATCCAGACGCTTGACGCCGAGCTCGTCGTAAGCCGTCAGGCCTTCGATGACGAGGCGCTTTTCAACGTCCTTCGGCTCGGGGCGGCTGATGTTCAGGCTCACCGTGTGGCCGACCATCATGTCGGTCAGCGACTGCTGGTCAGCGTCCTTCGTGGCGACGTCGCCGACGTATTCGCCCTTGCGCAGCACGGCCACGCGGTCGGACACGTCGAGCACCTCGTGCAGTTTGTGCGTGATGATGATGAGGGACTTGCCGTCGGCCTTCATGTTGCGCATGATGGCAAAGAGCTTGTCCGTCTCCTGCGGGGTGAGCACTGCGGTCGGCTCGTCCAGAATGAGGATGTCCGCCCCGCGGTAGAGCACCTTGACGATCTCGACGGTCTGCTTCTGCGAAACGGACATGTCGTAGATCTTCTGGTTGGGGTCAATATCGAACCCGTATTTGTCGCAGATCTCTTTGACCTTTTTGCTGGCTTCGGCAATGTCGAGCTTGCCCTCAAGGCCGAGGATGATATTTTCCGTTGCGGTGAAAAGATCGACGAGCTTGAAGTGCTGGTGGATCATACCGATGCCGTGTTCGAACGCATCCTTGGGGGAGGCGATCGTGACGGGTTCGCCGTGAATGTAGATTTGCCCCTCGTCGGGGAAATAGATGCCGGAGAGCATGTTCATCAGCGTCGTCTTGCCGCTGCCGTTTTCGCCGAGCAGCGACAGGATCTCGCCCTCGTGCAGCTCAAGGCTGATGGCGTTGTTCGCCACCACTTTGCCGAACCGCTTCGTGACATTCTCCATTTTAACTGCGCATGCAGTTCCCAAGGCGGTCACCCCTTTTTCCGCTGGAGGGCACAGGAAGAAAGCCCCACAGCATTGTATTTGTATATGGTATATATTAGCATAATTGAACGGCGTTGTAAATGTAAAACAGAAAAAAACACAAAAAAATTTAGAAGCGTACAAAAATTTTTAGCAAAATAGCGAAAAGTGCCATAAAAAGAAAAAAGATATCGAGCTGCCCGAAGGCAGCCCGATATGTAGTAGCAGAAACAATTAGCCGAAATTAGTATCCAGCAGATCAATGCCGTCGATCATGAGCTGGAAGTACGGGGCGGAACGGGCGGTGGACTCGGACAGATAACCGTCCTGGACAACCTCGGTGTCGGGTGTGTAGTCGGGATCAGTGTCGACGTCAGCCATGTAAGAGGTGACAGGCTGGCCGTCCACGGTGAAGGTGGAGCAGTCGAAGACGTGGAGCTCGCCGCTCTCGAGCTTGGCGGTCGCGTCGGCAATGGCCTCAGCAGTGCCCTCGGCAGCAACGTTCTCGTTCAGGTCGGTCAGCACGACAGAGCCAGTAGCAAGGGTGCCGGTCCAGTCAGCGTCGATGGCCTCGCCGTTCATGGCAGCCTTGATGGCATACTCATAGTAGGGAGCCCAGTCGATGCGGGAGGAGATCAGATAGGTGTTGGGGCAGGCGGCCTCGGTGGAACCGTTGTAGGAAACGTCGGGAACACCGGCGGTCTCGCAAGCGGTGGGAGCGCCCATGGAGTCGGCGTGCTGGCTGATGAGCTTGCAGCCGTTCTTGATGAGCTTCTGTGCGCCTTCCTTCTCGGCGGTCTCGTCATACCAGCTGCCGGTGAAAGTGACTTCCATCGTGGCAGTGGGGCAGACGGAGCGGGCGCCCAGGAAGAAGGAGGTGTAGCCGGAGATGACCTCGGCATAGGTGAAAGCGCCGACGTAGCCGATCTTGGCCTCGTCTGCGGTGAACTCACCATTGGCGATCATCTCGTTGAGCTTCATACCGGCAGCGATACCGGCGAGGTAACGGCCCTCATAGATGGAAGCGAAAGCGTTGTGGTAGTTGGAGAGACCCTCGGTGTGCGCCTTGGTGCCGGTGGAGTGGCAGAACTGCACGTCGGGGAAGTCCTTCGCGGCCTGGATCATGTAGTCTTCGTGACCGAAGGAGTCGGCGAAGATGATGTTGCAGCCGGCGTCGGCAAGCTCAGCGGCCTTGTCGTAGCACTCCTGACCTTCGGGAACGTTGGTCACGATGGTGTACTCGACGCCGAGCGTCTCGCAGGCCTCTTTTGCAGCGTTGATGAAGTTGAGGTCGTAGGTGGAGTTTTCGTCGTGGAGCATGATGAAGCCGACCTTGAAATCGGCAGCATCGGAGTTGTCCTGGGTGTCGCCGTTGTTGGAGTCGTCCGTCTTATCGCCGCAGGCGACAAGGGCGAGAACCATCACGAGACTCAGGAGCAGTGCAAGGAACTTCTTCATTTCAATAATCCTCCTTAAATTTTACGATAATCACGAATTTTGAATATCGTTATTAACATCATACATAAAAAGGAAACATTTCGCAACAGGAAAAAGTAAAAATGCGGCTCAAACTTGACCAAAAAAGTATGGATATTTTTTGTCCATTGCGGAGAAAGAAGAAAAGGGCTCGTTTTTCAAACGAGCCCTTTTGCGGGTGAAGAGAAAGAAATTACATCTGCACGCGGGTGCCGGTCTTGCCCTCGATGCCCTCGGCTGCCTTTTCAAGCAGGGTGATGAGTGCAGTGCGGCCGGGCTTGGACTCTGCGAACGACATGGCGGCCTGGACCTTCGGCAGCATGGAGCCGGGGGCGAACTGCTTCTCGTCGATATACTTGCGCGCCTCGTCCGGCGTCAGGGTGTCAAGCCCCTTCTGGTCGGGCTTGCCGAAGTTGATGGCGACCTTTTCGACCGCCGTCAGGATGACGAGCATGTCCGCGTCGAGGAGCTCCGCAAGCTTGGCGGAGGCGAAGTCCTTGTCGATGACCGCGGGCGTGCCGTAGAGCTTGCCGTCCTTGCGCACGACGGGGATGCCGCCGCCGCCGACCGTGATGACGACCGTGCCGTTGTCAACGAGCGCCTTGACGGTGTTCTTCTCAATGACGTCGATCGGCTTGGGGGAGGGGACGACCTGGCGGTAGCCGCGGCCCGCGTCTTCGACCATGGTGTAGCCCTTTTCCGCGGCGATGCGCTCGGCGGTCTCCTTGTCGTAGAACGCGCCGACGGGCTTGGTGGGATGCCGGAAGGCGGGATCGGCCTCGTCGACGAGTACCTGCGTCACGACGGTCGCAACGTCCTTGTTCATGCCGCGGGAGGCGAGCTCGTTGCCAATGGCGTTCTGCAGGTGGTAGCCGATATAGCCCTGGCTCATGGCGCCGCACTCGGGGAAGGGCATGTCGGACTTGATGGCACCGGCTTCGGCGGCGGTGGCCATGCCGAGGTTGATCATGCCGACCTGCGGGCCGTTGCCGTGGGCGATGATGACCTCGTTGCCCTGCGCGATGAGGTCGACGATGGGCTTTGCGGTTTCGGTGACGAGTGCGAGCTGCTCATAGGGGGTGTTGCCCAGCGCGTTGCCGCCCAGGGCGATGACGATTCTCTTGCTCATGTTACTAATCTCTCCTTGTTTTTTGAAAACTCTCTTCTCTCAAAAGCGGAAAAACCGCTTTTTTACAAATGAAATGCGCGATTTTAGAACATCTTGCGCTCTTCGCCGGACTTGTCCATCTCCATCAGCGCGCGGACGGGGTCCTTGACCTGCGCGAGGAACATCATCGCGGCGATGATATACGGCTTGTAGGACGCCTGCTTGTACAGGGGCACGATGTAGCGGTCGAACACGCTGTTGTCGACCTCGCCCTCGGGGCAGGAAAGACCGGTGATATCGGCGGGCAGGCAGTGGAGGTAGAGCGCCTTGCCGTCCTTGGTGAGCTTCATCATCTCTTCGGTGCAGGCCCAGTCCTTGTGCTCGGCGTTCTGCGCAAGGAGCTTCTTTTCAAGCGCGTCGATGCCGTCCTTGTCGCCGGCCTGATAGAGTTTCGTGCGCTCCTCCATGGCCTTGAACGGCGCCCAGGACTTGGGATAGACGATATCGGCGTCCTTGAAGGCTTCCTTCATGTCGCTGCACTTTTTGAAGCTGCCGCCGGTGGCCGCCGCGTTCTTCTTGGCGATCTCCTCGACCTCGGGCATGACCTCGTAGCCCTCGGGATGGGCGAGCGTGACATCCATGCCGAAACGGGTGAACAGGCCGATGACGCCCTGCGGGACGGAGAGGGGCTTGCCGTAGCTCGGGGAATAGGCCCAGGTCATGGCGACCTTCTTTCCCTTGAGGTTCTCCACGCCGCCGAAGTAGTGGATGATGTGGAGCATATCGGCCATGCACTGCGTCGGGTGGTCGACGTCACACTGGAGGTTCACGAGCGTCGGGCGCTGCTCGAGGATGCCGTCACGGTAGCCCTCTTCAAGAGCGTCCATGAAAGTCTTCTGATACTTGTGGCCCTCGCCGATGAACATATCGTCGCGGATGCCGATGACGTCGGCCATGAACGAGACCATGTTCGCCGTCTCGCGCACGGTCTCGCCGTGGGCGATCTGGGACTTCTTTTCATCGAGCACCTGCTCCTCTAAGCCGAGCAGGTTGCACGCGGACGCGAACGAGAAGCGCGTGCGGGTGGAGTTGTCGCGGAAGATCGAAATGCCGAGACCAGAGTTGAAGACCTTCGTGTTCTTGTTGCGCTCACGCAGGTCGCGCAGCGCGTCGGCCACGGTGAAGACCGCGTCAATCTCCTCGTCGGTCTTGTCCCAGGTCCAGTAGAAGTCGGTCTTGTACATGTTATTGATGTGCAGCGTCTCAAGGTGGCGCGCCAGTTCAACAGTTTTGCTCATGGGTGATTTTCTCCTTTATCTTGTAGTATGGTAAAAATCGTTTGAAATATTTGCGCCGAGCACGGCGCAAATGATCTTGATCTGTTCCGGAGGACGACATGCGCGTCCGCAGGAACACTTTTCAGTGCGCGGCGCGGTGAGCACCGCGCGCTGAAAACCCTCTCAAAAACGCGCGAGCGGGTTTTTGAAGTAGTTATTTGATATTATTACCCGTCAGCTCCTGACGGAAAGAGGTCGCAGAGCCGTCCTTGTTCTCGGGCTTGTAGAGGCCGGGGACAGCCGCGTACAGCGCCGCGCAGGTGACGAGGTCCTGCTTCCAGGTGATCTCGTTGGGCGCGTGGGCCTGAGACTCGGCGCCGGGGCCGAAGCCGACGCAGGGGATGCCGTAGCGGCCCTGAATGGACACGCCGTTCGTCGAGAACGTCCACTTGTCGGTCAGGGGACGGCCGGTGCGCGTGGACATGGCCTTTTCATCCGCGCCGATGCGCTCGGTGCCCCAGAGAGCGTGGTGCGCGTCGACGAGCGCCTGCACGTGGGGGGCGGTTTCCTTGTTGATCCAGGTGGGGAAGAAGGCCTCAGTCTCGTAGACGTGGCCGGTCCAGGACGGACGGTCGTACATGTACATGGAGACCTTGATATCCTTGGCGTACTTCTTGCACGCGGGCAGGTCTTCGATCTCCTTCAGACAGGACTGATAGGTCTCGCCCGCGGTCATGCGGCGGTCGATGGAGATCGAGCAGCTGTCGGCGACAGCGCAGCGGGAGGGAGAGGTGAAGAAGATCTGGCTCGTGGTGCAGGTGCCGCGGCCAAGGAAGCGCGCATCCTCCCAGTGCTCGGGATTATACTTCGGATCGAGCATCTTGACAAGGCCCTTGATCTCTTTGTCGTCGGCTGCGTCGTTCTCGTTCAGGTCGCGCACGTTCAGGATGACCTCGGCCATCTTGTGGATGGCGTTGTCACCGCGCTCGGGCGCGGAGCCGTGGCAGGAGACGCCGTGCATGTCGACGCGGATCTCCATGCGGCCGCGGTGACCGCGGTAAATGCCGCCGTCGGTCGGCTCGGTGGAGATGACGAATTCAATCTGTTTTCTCGCGTCCTCGGGCCCCTTGAAGTACTCGTTGACGATGGACTGCCAGCACATGCCGTCGCAGTCCTCCTCCTGCACGGAGCCGACGACCATGATCTTGTAGCCCTCGGGAATGAGGCCGAGGTCCTTCATGATCTTCGTGCCGTAGGCCGCCGCGGCCATGCCGCCCTCCTGATCGCTGCTGCCGCGGCCGTAGATGACCTTGTCATCCTCGTAGCCCTCGTACGGGTCGTGCGTCCAGTTCTCGCGGTTGCCGATGCCGACGGTGTCGATGTGGGAGTCGATGGCGATGATCTTGTCGCCCGAGCCCATCCAGCCAATGACGTTGCCGAGCGCGTCGAATTCGACCTTATCGTAGCCGAGCTTCTTCATCTCTTCGGCGATGCGATGGGCGACGCCCTTTTCCTCGCAGCTCTCGCTGGGGATGGCGATCATATCACGCAGAAAGCGGGTCATATCGGGGCCGTAGGCCTGTGCGGCTTTTTTGATGGCTTCAAAATCCATGGTAAAACCTCCGTTAAAAGTAATAGTTTTTTTGTTGATCGGGGTTAATTTTCTGTTACACTGTCCTTATCATAGCATAAGAACGGCAGTTGTCAAACAAAAAATTTGCTTTTCAAAATTATTTTAAGAAAATGATTGCAATTCGATCAATTTATGGTATTATAGGGATGAAAGGACATGCTGGTTCCAATGGAAAGCTGTGCAATTTGCACAGCAAAATGAGAGGATCGGCAATCGGAGGAGGGATAGACCATAGAAGCCGCAACGCTGAAAACCCTGGAGCAGGTCGCAAAGGGCATCGCCGCGACCTTTGGCAGCCGCTGCGAAGTGGTGATCCACGATGTGGGCGCCAAGCACCCCGAGCATTCCATCGTTGCCATCGAGAACGGCCACGTCACGGGCCGCAAGGTGGGCGACGGCGCGTCGCACGTTGTTTTGGAGCAGGTGCGTCAGGCCGACGCGCAGCCGAGCGACCACTTGAGCTACCTCACCAAAACGCCGGACGGGAAGATTCTGAAGTCTTCCACCATGTACATCCGCGGCAGGAACGGCAAGGTCGCCGCGATCCTCGGCATCAATTACGACATTTCCTCGCTTTTGATGGTCGAGGATGCGGTGCATGAGCTGATCGACACGAAGGATGAGACGCAGGGCGAGCCGGAAAAGATCGTAAACGTCAACGACCTTCTGGATGAGCTCATCGCCCAGTCCGTCGCGCTCGTCGGCAAGCCCGTCGCCCTGATGAACAAGGAGGACAAGATGCGCGCCATCGGCTTTTTGAGCCAGAGCGGGGCGTTCCTCATCACAAAGTCCGGCGACAAGATCGCAAAATACTTCGGAATATCCAAATATACACTATATTCTTATATTGATAAACAACAGGAGGAGAAGTGAACCATGGGCAAGATCGATTTGACCATCAACAAGACCGGCCTGCAGCACAACATTGAGAAGGCCAAGGAAAACAATGTCATCATCCCGACCATCGCGCAGATGCAGCATCCTGAGACCATCCCCGAGAAGATCCAGGAAAAGCTCAAGACCGTCGGCCTTTGGGACGTCAACCCGCTGAACCTCTTCCGCATCACGTGGAAGAACGAGGCCAAGGAGACCGGCGGCCTCTATCAGGCTGTGCCGAACTATGTCGAAATTCCGCCCGAGCTCTCCGGCGTTCCCTGCCGCATCCTCGCCATGGCGGGCAAGTGGTTCCCCACGGGCTGCCACAAGGTCGGCGCTTCGTTCGGCTGCCTCGCCCCGCGCCTCGTCACCGGCCAGTTCGACGCGACGTATCATCACGCCGTGTGGCCCTCCACCGGTAACTACTGCCGCGGCGGCGCATTCAACAGTAAGCTTCTCGCCGTCGACTCCGTCGCCATTCTTCCCGCTGAGATGAGCAAGGAGCGCTTTGACTGGCTGAGCAAGATCGCCGGTCAGGTCATCGCGACGCCTGGCTGCGAATCCAACGTCAAGGAGATTTTCGATAAGACCTGGGAGCTCAAGAAGGATCCCAGCATGATGATCTTCAACCAGTTTGAAGAGATGGGCAACCCGCTGTGGCACTACAATGTCACGGGTTATGCTCTCGCCGACCTGTTCGAGGCCGTGAAGAAGCCGGGCCAGCGTCTTGCGGGCGCGTGCTTCACCTCCGGTTCCGCCGGTACGATGTCGGCGGGCGACCTTCTCAAGGAGCGTTATCCCGGCATGAAGCTCGGCGTGGGCGAAGCGCTCCAGTGCCCGACGATCCTGAATAACGGCTTCGGCGCCCACCGCATCGAGGGCATCGGCGACAAGCACATTCCCTGGATCCATAACGTGAAGAACACCGACATGGCTATCGCCATCGACGACGAGGACTCCCAGCGCCTGCTGCGCCTCTTTAACACGGCAGAGGGCAAGAAGTACCTCAAAGAAGAGCTCAAGCTCTCCGACGAGCTCATCGAAAAGCTCACCTGGCTCGGCATC
>ERZ808240.4633-NODE-4633-length-11965-cov-2.991772_pt1 | contig 11965 bp, 6 predicted proteins | sample MGYA00521084_ERZ808240 | MGnify/ENA primary metagenome ERZ808240 (study PRJEB31516, sample SAMN03275571) | gut metagenome | biome: mammalia-associated habitat; material: feces | host: Papio cynocephalus | place: Kenya | collected 2012-08-06 ... | reverse complement strand
GAAAGGCGACTACATGATCCGGTTCGACGGCTCGAAGGTGAAAGCAGCCTACGACTACCGCCACGACCCGCTGCTGCTGCACAACGTGGCCGGCAAGCTGCCTGGCGGCACGCAGCAGCGCATGGAGCAGGAGCTGAAGTCGCTCATACAGCAATATATGAACCGCATGAACACCGACCGGCTTGTGTATGGACGCTAAGCGAACCACAATCCACAGCCCCGGCCTGCTGATGATAGTGGGCACCTACACCAGCAGCGGCTCGAAGGGCGTGTATGCCTACGGGGTGCAGCCTGTGTCGGGCACGCCCACGCAGCTGGCGGCTGTGCAGGTGCTCAACCCGTCGTATGTGGCCATAAACCCCGACCACAGCCGCATTTATGCCGTGAGCGAAAACGGCCCCGACGACTCGATGGTGGCCGCAATAGGGCTCGACTGCCACACGGGCAGGATGCGCGTGCTTGGCAGCGTGAACTCGTGCGGCTGGAGTCCGTGCCACATTGCCATGATTGGCACCGGCGCTCTGGCTGTGGCCAACTATGGCAGCGGCAGCCTGGCCGTGCTCGGCATCAATGCCGACGGCACAGTGGCGGCATGCCGCCAGCTGCTGCAGTGGGACGACCACGGCTCACCGCCACGCCAGGCCACAAGCCACCTGCACTTCTCCATGCCCACGCCCGACGGACGGCGGCTCATAGCCACCAACCTGGGCGGCGACTGCCTGTATGTGATGCGCATTGGGCATGGCGGCAGCGGGACGCCGACCCTGAGCGAAGAGCGTGTGGTGAGGGTGGCCGATGGCTGCGGGCCGCGGCACTTTGTGTTCAGCCGCAGCGGCACCATGCTGCACGTGCTCACCGAACTCAGCTGCGAGGTGATGACGTTCGGCTATAGTAGCGAATCGGGCCGGCTGCAACTGCTGCAGTCGGTGAAAATAGCCCAAAGCGGTGCCGGTGGCGACATACAGCTGTCGCCCGACGGGCTGACACTCTATGCCAGCGTGCGCTGCTCAGGATGCGACGGCGTGGCCATTATGCGCATCACCCCAGAGGGGTTGCCCGAGGTGGTGGCTTTCCAGCCCACAGGCGGGCATCCGCGCAGCCTGGCCATAACGCCCGACGGACGGCTGCTGATGGCTGCCTGCCGCGACAGCAATGCAGTGCAGGTGTATGCACGCGATGCCGAATCGGGCCTGCTGACGCACGTGTCAGGCAGTGATGTGTCTGTAAGTATGCCTGTGTGCGTGAAATTTGTTGACCCAAACAGGTGAAAAATGTGAAATAATATCAAAATTGTAATTATTACAATTATTTTTATTTGTATGTTCAAAAATTTGACGTATATTTGCCGTGTCGCAAAAAAGCAAAGCGACTGAATACACAAAACACTAATAACTATATCAAATACTTACTGTTATGAAAGATATTAAAGGAACAAAGACAGAAGCCAACCTGCGCGAGGCGTTTGCAGGCGAGTCGCAGGCCACCAACAAGTACACCTATTTTGCATCTAAGGCACGCAAAGACGGCTACCAGCAGATAGCTGCCATATTCGAGGAGACCGCACGCAACGAGCGCGAGCACGCCAAAATGTGGTTCAAGCTGCTTGAAGGCGGCGCCATCAAAGATACTGCCGACAATCTGAAGGCCGCAGCCGAAGGCGAAAACTTTGAGTGGACCGACATGTATGAGCGCATGGCCAAGGAGGCCCGCGAAGAGGGCTTCGGCGAAATTGCCGAAAAGTTCCTTGGCGTGGCAGCCATCGAGAAGGCTCATGAGGAACGCTACCGCAAACTGCTCGACAACGTGGAGAAGCGCGTGGTGTTCTCACGCGATGGCGACTGCATCTGGCAGTGCGCCAACTGCGGCCACATCGTGGTGGGCAAAAGCGCACCGCAGGTGTGCCCCGTGTGCAACCATCCGCAGTCGTACTTCCAGATTCTGGCACAAAACTACTAACGCAACCGACTATTCCCAGCTATCAGCGCATAAGCATCAACGCATATAGTTAGGAAACTGCTGGCAGAAGCCCTGATTTTCAACATCGGGCTTCTGCCTTTTTTTGCCCATTGCGGCAAAATAGCTATATTTGTAGCCGAGCTACTAAATGTTACTTTATTGACTATGGACAACAACAGCATCAACATCGATATTGAGCAGCGCGCCGCACGCGGCGTAGAGCTATTCAAGCAGGGCTACAACTGCGCCCAGGCGGTGGCCCTGGCATTTGCCGACGTGTATGCCGGCCGCATAAGCCGCGACACACTCGCAGCCATGGCGGCCTCGATGGGCGGCGGCATGGGCCGGCTAAGGCTCACATGCGGGGCTGTGACCGGAATGGCCCTGCTGGCCGGACTCGAAAACGGCCCTTCAGAACCAGGCAACATGCCCGAGCGCACAGCCAACTATGCCATTGTGCAGCAGCTGGCCGCCGAATTCAAGGCCGAGAACGACTCGCTGATTTGCGCCGAGCTGCTTGGCCTGCGCGCAGGCACTGTGGAGCCTCCGCGACCCAGCGAGCGCACAGCAGCATACTACAAGGCCCGCCCCTGCGCCAAAATGGTGGAGTGCGCCTGCCGCATCTATGCCCGCCACCTGGCGGAACGGCAATAGGCAAACAGACAAATCTATTCACAAAATATAATCAACAGATAATCTAACCGCATATGCGATACATCAAATGTCAAAACTGCGGCAACGAGGTGCCCGAAGGCTCGGCCTTCTGCAACAAGTGCGGCGCCCCTATTGTGAGCAAGCCCGCCGCACCCGAAACGGCTGAGTGCCCTCACTGCCATGCACAGATTCCGGCCACCGCAATGTTCTGCCCCAAGTGCGGCAAGGCCACCACTGCCGACGACACCGCCAAAAACGAGTGGGAAGGCAACGGCGGCTCGCAGCAGCCATCTACACAATCCAATAGCCAGACGCCCAATGAGCGCAAGCGCGCCCGCAACATAATTGTGGCCGTGGCTATTGTGGCATTTTTGTGCCTCGTGGCCGTGCGCACCTGCTACTTCAGCGGCAATTCGCAGCCTGCCGACACAGCCGACACCACCGCTGTGGCCACCGACTCAATCCAAGACTCAAATGCGATTTTCGTAAAGGCGCTGCAAGACAACAACTTTGGCGGCGACGGAGCCACGGTGGTGTATGCCATCAGGGTGCCGGGCGGCGACACGGGCAACCCCGACCACATTGTGGGACTCACCTTCCAGTCGGGACAGGGCGACCACACGTTCTACAAAATCTACGACCTCACCCAAAACGGCACAAACTGGGACATTAAGCTGGCCAAGACCACCTATCTCGACGGGCAGAACATTACATTCGACGCCGGACAGCTGATGGCCGACCCCAGCACTCTGCCACAAAGCACCGTGATCGACGGCAAGCGCTATGTGTATTTCGCCTATATGGCTGTGGGCAGCGGCTCGAGCGGACACGTGTCGCTCAACCTCTACAACATCGACACACAGCAGGTGGTGACGCAGAACTACGACGGCGAATACAAGACCCTCGACGACGGCCAGCAGCACATAGTGTGCATGCCCAAGAGCGGCAGCGGCCAGGAGTTTAACTTCATCAACGGCCAAGTGCCATCGATAGGCATACTGCACATTAAGACGCAAGACGAAATCGACGCCGAGAAGAAAGAAAAAGAGCAGGCCGATGAAGAGGCCGAGGCCAAGGAGCAGGAAGCTCCGGCCAACTCGGCAAGCAAGTGGGCCAGCGACAACACCGACGCCATGGCATCGCTTAAAGAGGGCACCGAAGTGACCCTGCGCTCATCCACCTACGACAAAGACAAGCCACTGTTCCGCTCAAGCGACCTCAAAAACAAGATTGCCAACGGTGCCTACGTGGTGTTCCTTACCAACGGCGGCGTGGTGTATGCCTTCAACAAGAGCGAGGGCAAAAACTTTGTGGTGTATGCCGGCAGCCCCAAGGCCACCAACATCGGCTTTGAAAACAGCGATAAGAACATCATAAACGTGCGCACGGCCAGCGGCCTGATTGAGTATAACCTCTACACCAACCGCGCCAAGCTTAAAAAGTAGCGCGTGGCCAGCACAAGTTTAACCGAACTCATCGAGCGCGGGGCCGTAACGCCCCGCGCTCTTGCGCTAATGGGGCAGCCTGCCATCGAAGCCATGGCCCTGATGCGCTGCGAGTGCCACACGGGCCGAATAAGCTCCGACTCGTTCATGCTCGACACCGAAGCCGGCACCGTGGCTGTTGAGGCCATCGGCACCGGGCCGGCCACACTTGCAGCGGCCGACATTGCCGCCTATGGCCACACGCTGCTGCAGGCCATCGATGCCGCAGAGCACGGCGGCCACGGCCGCCTGAGGCTCTTTGCCACACAGTGCGCAAGCGGCCAGTTTGCCCATTGGGAGGATGCCCGCCTCGCACTTGAGCGAAGCGAAAGCCACGGCATCTATTGGGCCATAATAGTCCTCATCGCGGCTCTGCTCGCCGCCCTGTGGCATCTAAACAGCTGACACGCCCATACGGCCACACAACACACAGCGGGGGCCGTGCCACAACAGGCACGGCCCCCGCATCTTTTATGGTTATATCAGAGCGACAGCTTATACTACTTCACTATCACTTTGGTTGCTTTACTGCCCTGAACGCGCACATACACGCCAGGCTCAAGACGGTCGGCAGGTATTCTCATGCCCTGAATGTTGAACCACTCAACCGGCGCGTCGTCGGCATCGATATTATCAACGCCCGTCACGTCGTAGCTATACACGGGCGAAGGCATCGACTCGCCGCGGTCGTACACGGCAGTCACCACATAGCTTGTGGTGGTGGCGCCTGCACTGCGCTGCAGCTCGGTGTCGGTAAACTCGCAGTCGGTCACCACATCGGAATTGATCTTCTCGCCATTGCGGTACACATTGTATCCAACTACTGTCATCTTGGCTGGAGTGCCCTTGCCGGTGTAGGTAACATCGTCGATAAAGCACATCCAGTTGCCAGTGCCGTGGCTGCGCAGAGCAAAATACTTGGCGCCCTGAGGCAGTTCGTATTCATACTGGTTCCACTTGTTGGGCAGACCGGTGTTGTCGCCAAGCGACTTGAAACTTGTGCGAGCGGTGTCGGTGGTCGAATACAGCACCTCGAGGTTCTCCTTGAGATAAGAGCTGTAGCTCTTGGCATAGAACGAAATCAGCTGCGGGCCGCCATACAGCTCGGGCGACACAGCCCAGTCGTCCGACTTCACGTTTTCGTAGTAGCAGGCCATGGTGGAGAGATGCTTCACACCCGAGTGCGACGCATAGGCCTGGGGGTTCTTAGAGTTGGCAAACACCGTCTGGTCATACTCCATCACAAAGAACGACTGCAGCGAGCCAAGTTCCACATTGGGCATGGTGACGCCTGTGATGCCCATCACCGGCGACTTGTCGTAGTCGATAAACGTCCAGTTGCCGTAAGTGTGGGCCCACGACTCAGCGCCCTCAAAGTCCTCAAGAGTCTCATCGGGAGCCGCCTTTGCCAGGTCGGGGGCAGTCCACCTCAGAGCCACGCCGTCGGCGCCCTTGCTGCCAGTGAGGGTCTCCACAATCGGGAAGTTGGGCATCACTGTGCTCACATTGGCCTCGGCGCGGTTGTCGGCAGTCTCGGCGTCGCCGTCGCAAATCACCTCGGCCACATACTTGTTGTTCTTCACGCCAACCACCGAAGGGCTGACGGTGAACTCATACAGGCGCGACTCACCGGCGGCAAGAGCCTTGCAATTAAGGTCGTCCATCTCATCACCGTTTTGAGTCAGGCGCAGACGCCAAGCGTCGACATTGGCGGCGCCAGTGTTCTCCACGCGCACTCCAATTTTGAACTCTGCGTTGGCGCGGCAGTGGGCGGGAGCGGTCATCTCGGTTATTGTAAGATTTTTGTCGGTGCGTGAATACACCTTTATCTGGTCGATAACCATGTTGCGGTAGTTCTTGGCGGTGCCCACAAACATAAAGTAAACGTCCTTGCCGCCAAACGCATCAAGGCCAATCACCACCTTGTTCCAGCCAACTTCGGGCAGCTCGCCGGGCACAATGTGCTTGAGCAGCGTCTGGCCGTCGGCCGTCATAGCATAGATGTCGAGTTCGCTAAGGTCTTTAAGGCCGTCGGAATTGAGCAGATTGTCGACATAAACCGACAGCGTGGGATTTTTGACCCCAGCCAAGGCGATTTTGCCTGTCTCGATGCTGGCCGAGGCATTCACGTTGTCGCCGCGGAAGTAGAGGTAACCGCCATCGCCGTCGGCCGAAGAGATGTCGCTGTACAGGCCATCCACGCCCACTTGCCACGAGCCTGTGGGATTGATGGTCTTGAGCCCGAATATCGATGAAGTCTTGCCTTCGGCAACCGACTCGGTGAAGGGCACGGCATAGGGTGTGCCCACAGGAATCATGTTGCTGTAGTTGCTCTCCGACTCCATGTCGCCCGACACAGCCTTCACATAGTAGTAGACAAACGTCTGCTCCTTATCGGCAGCCACAGCCTGATGCGTGTAGCTTGTGCCAGTAATGCCAGTGGCCACAACTTTTTCTTCATCGTCGAGAATGGTGTAGGTCACATCGCCGGCGCTGAATTTGTGGCCGTCCACGTCTTCGTCTACGGCACTCCAAGTGATGCCCACCTCACCCACATTGCCGGTCTCGGCTATTTTCACAGTTTCGGGCTTCTTTGGCGTGCTGTTGCCTATCTTCACAGTGGTCTCGGCAGGAGTGCCGGCGCCAAATTCGCTGTATGCCACCACCTTGTAGGTGTAGCTGCCGTTTTGTGCCACAGTGTCGGTATAGGTGAGTTCGGTCCCAGGAGTCGGGTTGTCAAACACCTTTATCGCACTGTCGGCACGCAGCACCTCTACCTTCGAAATGCTCTCAAGGGCTGAGCCGTCGCTGTTTTTGGTGGGGCAGGTGAATGTGATTGTGGCGGTCTTTGCTCCATCGGAAGCGGGAGTCACCGCCAGATTCTGCGGAGCTGCCGGTGTGGCTGTGCTCACGCCATGCTCAATCTCGATGTTGTCGAGGTTGAGTCCATATTTGTTGGCCTCGCTGATTCCGTGGAAACCTATGTAGTACACACCGTCGGCATCGGCAGTGAGGCGCACGCTCACGTGCTTGGGGGAGTTCACGGTGTAGGCAAGCAGTGTGTCGGGCTCCAGAAGCACATGCTGCATGGCCTCGGCAGTGGCAGCTGAGCCGTATTTCACCTCTACCACCTCGGCATTGCGCTGGTTGGTGCCCCACACGTCAAACGAAATCTTGTACGACTTGTTTTTCTCCAACTTCACTGGCGGGGTCACAACCCAGTCGTCAGTCTTCTTTTTGCTGTTGTAGCGCACACGCAGGTATCCGCCTTTTTGCCACTCCCACATGTAGCCGTCATTGTTGGCGTCGATTATGGTGTAGCCCTGAACCGTACCGCTGATGTCGAACGTCTGCAAGTAGGGCGGCACAATTTTGCCAATGACCACCATGTTGGTCTTGGCCGCGGCCGATGCCATTCCGTCGAAGTTGGCCACCACGGTGTAGTAGTAGCCAGTGAGGTTGGCCGGCTCGGCTACATTGTCGACCAGCGCCGTGTCGGCGGTTGCGCTTGCCACCACCACCGAGTCGGGGAAGCGGGTAACCTTATATGTTACCTTGCTGGGGTCGAAATATCCGCCGGTGGCGGTCTCCGACACTCGGGTCCAGCTCACGTTGAAACTGTTGCCGTTGCGTTCAAGCTTTGCCGTAGGGGCCTTGGGCACGCCCGAGCCAATATAGGCTTCGGCCTTAACCTTGCTGCTGCGGCCGGCGGTGTTGGAGGCTACCACAGCCACCGAATAAGTGCCCGGAGCCGGCACGGTGAGGGGCACCGACACTTTTTGGCCGTAGCTCATGGTGCCAGTGGCAAACTCGTTGCCGTTTAGCGTAATGGTGTATCCCAGCGAGCCAGTGCCGGCAGTGCCGCCGTTGGTGGCAGTGGGCGCGGTGAAGTCGATGGTGCCCGTCAGCGAATTGTCGACAAAATTAAGTCCCAGTCCCGTAACGGGGGCTGGGGCTTCGGGGTTGAGAGGGGTGGGGATGTAGAGGCCGGTGATTTCTTCGCCGTTGGCATACTGAAGCAGTATGGTGGTAGAGGCGTCGGAAGTGTTTATCTCTACCAGATACGAGTTATTGTGTGCGTCCGAAATCGCATAATACATCTTGTTGGTGGTGGGGTCGATGGTGGCCGACGAAGAGTATTTGGGCGTCAGGCCTGTGCTGCCTATCACCGTGGTGTTGCCAGTCTCTTTGTCGACTTTCACAAGATTGCCGTCGATTTGCACGCCATATATCACGCCATTCTTGTCGATGGCTATGGCATTCAGCCTGTTAAAGTTGGCCTTGACCACCGTGCGCTTCATAGTGGCATAGTCGATGTAGCCAAACACATAGCTCATGCAATCGTCGCTCATGAAGCAGCCATACACGCGGCCTGTGACCGGGTCGTAGGCCACATCGTCGGCAATGAGGCCGGCGTCTTCGTTGGTGCGCGACTCAATCAGGTCCCACGTGTCGGCATCATAGCTGTTGACCTTCACCTTATATTTGTTGAATCCATAGGGCGAGCCGGCCACGGCGTAATACACACCGTCGACACACACGCCTCCGTTGGTGGCGTCGACGTTAGTCTGCAGCTGTTTGAACTCGCCGCCTTCGGTGGTGGCGATTTCATACATGCCATAAGACTTCAACGTTTTTGAATAGATTACGTTGCCTATCAGTTTTGGCATTGCCGTGCTGTCGGCAGCCGCCCTGCGCACGCGCGACTTTGCGCCTCGCGAACTCTGGGTAACTAACTTTGTGAACTTCTGCGGCAATTCGCCGCTCTTCACAACGGGTGGCGACACATAGTGCGCATCCCTTGGCTGGGCGGCAGTGACGTCGGCTCCCGTTTGAACCTTTGCGTTTTTGACGGGGGCGTCAGCAGTCTGCGCCTCCATGGCCATGGAGCACAGCGCGCATAGCACCGCCATAAAAACGAAACGTGAGAATTTTCTCATTAAGCTAAACATTTTTTTGTGGTGACTGCTGAGCGCTCACAGCAGCAGCCGTGTAAACACTAACTATGATTACAAGCGCTGTCCGTTGATGCATAACGCACGCACTACATTGCCATGCACCGCCAGATAATCGTTACAAATTTAATATAAATTACAAAAAAAATCTACGCCTTTATCGCGTAACTTACAATTCTATCAGCAAAAAACTATTGCAATGCCATTTTGCCGCACAAAATGCCACAATTGCGTTGTTGAGCATATGCATTTTTAGCTTTTTGCTTAAATTGAGCACATTATAATGTCAAAAAATAGTTCTTACCCACGAAAGTGCATTAATTCTTCATATAAATCGTTTAGTTTTGAATTATTTTGTTAATTTTGCAACACAATAATTTCTTTTCTCGAAAGCAAAAATTCACAATCCGCTTTCGAAGCCATAAAGTGCTATAACAACAAACGAAAACCAAAAATATAAGTTAAAACGATGAACAAACTAAGCACCCTACTCGTGAGCCTTGCGCTGCCAGCTACGGCACTGGCGCAAGTGCAGCAAGTTCCCTACAGTAGCGAACTGCACGACGATGCCTCGTGGACCACTATCAATGTGGAGCCCAACTCCAAGACGTGGGTAAGCGAGACAAGTAGCTCGACCTACAAAGCCGCCGACGGCGCTGCCGGTGGAGTGAAGTACACCTACGACCGCACATATGCGGCCGACGACTGGTATGTGTCGCCTGCCGTCCATCTTGTGGCCGGCAAGGAATATAAAATGAAGCTGTGGAGCAAGACCAGCTCGAGCAAGGAAAACTATGCTGTGGTGCTTGCCGCCGGCAACACAGCCTCGGTGCTCTCGGGTGGCAAGCGGCTGCTCGACAAAAACAACTATTCCAACTCCACTTGGGTGAAAGACGCAGTGACTTTCACCGTTGACTCAACGGGTGACTACAACTTTGCCCTGTATTGCTACAGCGTGGCCGACCGCTACAATGTGTACTGCACCAAGTTTTGGGTGGGCGAGAACATCCTGACACCCGCCGCCGTTACAGGCCTCTCGGCCACCGAAGGAGAAAACAACGCCCTGACCGTGGCCCTTAAATGGACACTGCCCACCACCGACGACGACGGAGCAGCGCTGCCCGAGGGCAAGGCCATAACCGGAATAAGGGTGTATCGCGACGGAAGGCTGGCGGCCACACTCGACGGCTCGGCCACCACATTCACCGACGATGCCGCCAACGGCCTCACGGCCGGCTTCCACACCTATGCCGTTGAAGCCTTGATTGGCGACGCCGTGAGCGCGCAAGCCACCGTCAGAACAAAATACGTGGGCCCCGTAGAGGCTCAAGCAATTCCCTGGGAAAGCGACTTCAGCACCCAAGACTCTTTCGACGCCCTGTGGACCGTGGTGAAGGGCGAGAAGAGCGGTGCCAGCGCATCGTGGTCGTTCTACAGCAGCAGCTACAGCGGCAATGCCGCCAAGCTGTATGTGGGCAGCGGCAAGACCGAAGACGACTGGCTCATCACACCGCCGCTCAAGTTTGAAAAGGCCGGAGCCTACAAGGTGACCATCAACGCCCGCTACGGCTCGTCGAAGACCAACTTCCAAGTGTGTCTGGGCAAGGGCAAGACGGCAGCCGACTTCACCACCGTGATCGACTCCATCACCACGATGCCCTACACCGCCACCGACTACCCGATGCTGTTTGAGGTGCCTGAGGCCGGAACATACTACATAGGCCTGCACGCCGCCACGGCGAGCAGTTCCTACAGCACATATTACGTCAGCTCGGTGAAGGTGGCCGAAGAGGTGGTGACCCCGCAACAAGTGGCCGACCCCGCCGCCACCATCAACGGCAACACCATTAAGGTTACCTGGACCAACCCCAGCAAGAACGTGATTGGCAAAGACCTGCCAAGCCTCACCAAGGCTGAAGTGTACCGCGACGGCCAGCTGAAAGCCACCATTGCCAACCCCACTCCGGGAAGCAAGGGCGAATGGACCGATGAGGCTCCCGCCAACGGCATCAACACCTATTGGGTGATTGCCTACAACGAAAACGGCGCCGCTCAGGGCGACACCGTGAAGGCCGCCAGCAAGTGGTTTGGCGACCCCACGCAGACGCTGCCCTACAGCTACGACTTCAAGGACGCCAAACTGTTTGGCCTCTACACCGCAGTTGACCAAAACAACGATGGCTACACCTGGGCCTACAAGAGCCAGGCCGCACAGCTGCTTAAGAGCAGCGATGACTACTCAAAAGCCGACGACTACCTGCTGACACCCCCATTCAACCTTGAACCAGGCTACTACAAGCTCAGCTTCAAGGCCAACGGACCGCGCTACAGCTCGCTGAGCAGCGGCATAGTGGCCGACGCCGCCAACCCCAAGGGCACATTCGCCGGCGGGCAGAAGGTGACCACCATGGCCTATGCAGCCGCTGCAAGCAATGTGATTAAGGTTGACACCGCGGGCACATACCACTTCGCATGGTATTGCAACGAGTCGTTTGCCAAGACCGACGCCAACATGGCCGTGAGCGACATCAGCATCGAAAAGGTGACAGTGGTTCCCGGAGTGGCCACCAACCTCAAGGTGACTCCCGACCCCAATATGCTGCTCAAAGCCACATTTGAGTGGACCAACCCCACTGGCACCAACGTTGAGGGCGTGGCCGCCGACAATCTTGTGAAGGCAGTGATTCTGCGCAACGGCGTGGCCATCGACAGCGTCACCACAGGCCTCAAGCCTGGTGAGACTTCTCAATATGCCGATACCAGCGTGCCCGAAGCCGGCATCTACACTTACTCGGTGGAAATCTACAACGCAGCCGGCAAGAGCCAGAGCAAAGCCCCATCGGTGGAAAGCGAGTGGATTGGCGCAGGCAAGAACGTACCCTACACCGCCGACTATGCCGAGTGGAGCATATTCAA
>ERZ808240.4632-NODE-4632-length-11970-cov-6.464540_pt1 | contig 11970 bp, 10 predicted proteins | sample MGYA00521084_ERZ808240 | MGnify/ENA primary metagenome ERZ808240 (study PRJEB31516, sample SAMN03275571) | gut metagenome | biome: mammalia-associated habitat; material: feces | host: Papio cynocephalus | place: Kenya | collected 2012-08-06 ... | reverse complement strand
CCCAAGTATGAAAAACCAGAAAGGAGCGATGGATATGGCAAGCCGGTCTGACGGCGTCACGCAGCTGTATGATCTCCCGCAGGGCGGGGGACCGGAGCGGCTGCCGCAGCCGGAAAAAACAAAGGATAAAGTCCTGCTCGACGAGCGCGGACTGCTGGATCTGCCGTTTCTGGCGCTGACGGTCCTGCTCGTGCTCATCGGTGTGATCATGGTCTTCTCGGCCTCCTACGCCCGCGCGTACTACCTGACCGGCAACTCGACCTACTACTTTGCCCGCCAGGCCATCTTCGCCGTCGCCGGGATCGCCGGCATGCTCTTTGTCAGCCGGCTCAACTATCAGCTCTGGCGCAGCGCCTCGTTCATCATCCTGCTGGTCTCGGTATTTTTCCTCATGCTCGTGCCGGTCATCGGCTCTGCGGCCAACGGCGCCAAGCGCTGGATCGAGGTCGCGGGCATCCGCTTCCAGCCCTCGGAGCTGGCGAAGATCGCCATCATCATGACCTTCTCCGCCCTCATCTCCACCTACCGCGACAAAATGCGCACCTTCCGCTACGGCATCCTGCCGTTCGCGGTCATCATGGTCGTCCTGTGCGGCCTTGTCGCGCTCGAGCGGCATTTCTCCTGCATCCTCATCATGCTGCTGCTCGCGGCCGCCATGCTGTTTCTCGGCGGCGTGCAGCTCAAATGGTTCGCCCTCGGCGGCATCGCCGTCGGCCTGTTCGCCTTCATCTATCTCAAAACGCAGGGCTACGCCGGCAGCCGCATCACCGCCTGGCGCGACCCGGCCTCCGACCCCACGGACAACGGCTATCAGATCCTACAGTCGCTCTACGCCATCGGCTCCGGCGGCCTCATGGGCCTCGGCCTCGGCAAGAGCCGCCAGAAATATCTCTACCTGCCCGAGGAGCACAACGACTACATTTTCCCCATCCTCTGCGAGGAGCTGGGCTTTGTCGGCGCGGTCGTCGTGATTTTGCTCTTCATTCTTCTCATCGTGCGCGGCTATTATATCGCCATGCACGCGCGCGACCGCTTCGGCGCGCTGCTCGCCGCGGGGATCTCCACGCATTTTGCGCTGCAGACCTTCCTCAACATCGGCGTCGTCACAAATTTCCTCCCGGCCACCGGCATTTCGCTCCCGTTCTTCTCCTACGGCGGCACGGCGCTGCTCATGCAGCTGTTTGAGGCCGGTATCGTCCTGGCCGTGTCCCGGCAGAACGACAATAAACTCCTGTAAAGCAAAAGGGGAGAGCCTATGAACATCGTCTTTACCTGCGGCGGCACCGGCGGACATATCTATCCCGCCATCGCGGTCGCCCGCATGTTCCGCGAGCGCCAGCCGGACTGCAGGATCCTCTTCATCGGCGCGGAGGACGGCATGGAAAACAAGCTCGTCCCGCGCGAGGGCTTCGAGCTGCAGACCGTACAGATCTCCAACTACCAGCGAAAGCTGACCCCCGCCGCCATCTGGCACAATCTCGTGACCGTGCAGCGCATGTCCGCGACGTTCGCCAAAACGAAGCGGATCCTGAAGGACTTCCGGCCCGATGTCATCGTCGGCACCGGCGGCTACGCCAGCTTCCCCGCGCTCAAGATGGGCGCGAAGCTCGGCATCCCCACCTGCGTGCATGAGTCGAACGCCGTCCCGGGCCTCACCACGAAGCTCGTCGCGCGCACGGCCAGCCGCATCATGGTCTCCTTCGACGCCAGCCGCCAGCACTACCCGGAGCCGGAAAAGGTCCTCCTGACCGGCACGCCCGTGCGGGAGGAATTCCTCTACGCCAGACGGCAGCAGGCCCGGCAGGCGCTCGGCCTCGGCGACGAGCCCTTGATCGTCTCGTGCTGGGGCAGTCTCGGCGCGCGGGAGATGAACAAGAAGATCGCGCAGTTCATGCGCTGTGAATGCGAAGACGGCACGCCCTTCCATCACATCCACGCCACCGGCTCCTTCGGCTGGCGCTGGATGCCGGACTACGTCAAGGAGCAGGGCGTCGACCTTGCCGCGCATCCGGCGCTGGACATGCGGGAATATATCTACGATATGCCGCAGGTGCTCGCCGCGGCGGACCTCATCATCTGCCGCGCAGGCGCGGCAACCATCGCCGAGGTCTGCGCCAGCGGCACGCCCTGCATCATGGTGCCGAGCCCGAATGTGACCGGCAACCATCAGGAAAAGAACGCCCGCGTGCTCGAAGACGCGGGCGCGGCCGCCGTCGTCCGCGAAGCGGACTGCGACGGCAGAAGCCTCTACGAGACCGCGAAGGCGATCCTCTCGGATCCCGAGCGGACCGGCGGCATGCGCACCGCCGCCCGCGGCATGGCCGTGGTCGACGCGGCCGAGCGCATCTACCAGACCGCGATCGAGCTCGCCCGGGGCTGACACGAAGCGCCTCCGGCGCGCATAGGATGGGCAAAATCCAAGGTATGAAGGAGAATGCCCATGCCAGCAGCGCTGCTCGTTTCCAAGTCGCCGCCGCTCTGCGGCGAGCTGACGGTCCACGGTGCGAAAAACAGCGTCCTGCCCATTCTGGCCGCGACGCTGCTCTGCCGGACGCCCTGCGTCCTGCATAACTGCCCCGATATCCTCGACGTGACCCACACGCTGCAGATCCTGCGCCATCTTGGCTGCAGCTGCGAGCGCAGCGGCTCGACTTTGTACATAGACCCGCGCGGCTTTGCGGAAAACGCCGTCCCACCGGCGCTCGCAGGCTCCATGCGCGCCTCGAGCCTCTTTCTCGGCGCGCTCCTGGCCCGGACCGGCGCGGCCGCGCTGACGCTTCCGGGCGGCTGCCCCATCGGCGCGCGCCCCATCGACTATCACCTGCAGGCCTTCCGCGCTCTCGGCGCGTCCGCCGAAGAAGAAGGCGGCACGGTCCGCTGCCGGGCGGACCGGCTGCGCGGCGCGCGCCTCCGCCTGCCCGGCCCCAGCGTCGGCGCGACGGAAAACGCCATGCTGGCCGCCCTCGGCGCAGACGGCTGCACCACGATCGAAAACGCTGCCTGCGAGCCCGAGATCGCCGATCTCGGCGCGTTCCTCTGCGCCTGCGGCGCAGATCTCCGCGGCGCCGGGACCCCAACGATCGAGATCGAGGGCGGATACCCGCTCCACGGCGCGACCTACACCATCCTCCCGGACCGCATCGAGACCGCGACCTATCTCTGCGCCTGCGCCGCCTGCGGCGGCGCGCTCACGCTCCGCCGCGCCGCACCCGCGTCCTGCGCGGGCGTGCTCGACGCGCTCGGGCAGTGCGGCTGCCGCATCCGCAGCGGCCACGACACGATCTCCATCCACCGGCAGGGGCCTCTGACGGCCTGCCGCCCGGTGACGGCCCGGCCCTATCCTGGCTTTCCGACCGACGCGATGCCGGTCCTGCTTGCCGCCCAGCTCGGCGCGCAGGGGAAGACCGCCTTCACCGAGACCATTTTTGAAAACCGCTTTCTCTACGTGCAGGAGCTGCAGAAGCTCGGCGCAAAGCTCTGCCAGGACGGCCGGACCGTCCGATTGCAGGGCGCGGAGCCGCTGCACGCGGCAGACCTGCACGCCGGGGATCTGCGCGGCGGGGCCGCGCTGGTGCTCGGGGCCATGCAGGCCGAGGGTGAAAGTACCATTTTTGGAGTAAAACACATCCAACGGGGATATGATAATCTCGAAGCCGCGCTGCAAAGCGCCGGCGCTCGCCTCAAAACAGTGGAAATTCCCATAAAGGTGTGATATAATCTCTCCATTCTGTAGCCTCTCAAAGGAGGATCTGACATGCGCACGAAGCAAAGCAGGACAAATCAGGAAGCACGCGCCGCGGGCAAGGCCCGGCGGGTGCGCAGCGGCGCGATCGGCAAGCTCCTGATCATGCTGGCCATCGTGGCCGCGGTCGTCTTCGGCGTTGCGATCTTTTTCAAGGTCAGCACCATCGAGGTGCAGGGCAACGCCGTCTATTCCTCCGAGCAGATCATCGAGGCTTCGCAGATCCAGCCCGGCGACAATCTCCTGACCGTCAACAAGGCGCTGGCCGTCGGCAACATCAAGGCCGCGCTTCCATACGTCGAGGACGTCTCCATCGCCCGCAGCCTGCCGGACGGCATCATCATCCAGGTGCGTGAGAGCACCATCTCCTTCGCCGTCATGACCGACACCAACACCTGCTGGCTCATCAGCCCCTCCGGCAAGGCGCTCGAGCGCATCGAGCCCGCGGCCTTCAACGAATACCCGCATATCAACGGCCTTCTGCTCTCGAGCCCCACGATGGGCCAGAGCGTGGCCTCCCCGACGCCCACGGCGCTCGCCGCCGCGCTCGATGTGCTCAGCGAGCTCGACGGTACGGGGCTGCTTGAACATATCCGCGCGCTCGACATGGAAAAAGAATATGACATCACCCTCTGGTATGACGACCGCTATGAGATCAAGCTCGGCGGCACGGATGAGCTGGCCTACAAGATCCGCTACCTGTGCTCCATCCTCGATCAGCTCAGCGAATACCAGGCCGGGACGATCGATCTGACACAGGCGGCGCAGAAAAAGGCGACCTTCCAGCCCGCGGCCTGACGCGCGGACCACAAAATCCGCATTTTTGCTGATTTTTTCCGGAAATTCTATTGACGCACATCCTTTTTCGAGATAGAATAAAGTCGACATAATGCAAAACGATGCAGTTTTTACGGGCTGTGAGATATATAGGAGGAAGACAAATGGCAGATACAGCAGATAAGGTAGTCAAGATCAAAGTCATTGGCGTCGGCGGCGCCGGCAACAATGTTATCAACCGCATGATCGCGTCCGATGTCAAGGGCGTTGAATTTGTCGCAGTCAATACGGATAAGCAGGACCTTGAAAAGTCCAAGTGCAAGAACAAGGTCCAGATCGGCGAAAAGCTGACCGGCGGCATGGGCGCAGGCTCCAAGCCCGACATCGGCCAGAAATCCGCTGAGGAATCCAAGGCTCTCATCTCCCAGGTGCTCGAGGGCACCGATATGGTCTTCATCACCGCTGGTATGGGCGGCGGCACCGGCACCGGCGCAGCGCCCATCATCGCGCAGGTCGCGCATGACGCGGGCATCCTGACCGTCGCCGTCGTGACGAAGCCCTTCCGCTTTGAAGGCGCCAACCGCATGAAGCAGGCCGAGGCCGGTATCGCCAACCTCACCGACAAGGTCGACTCCATGATCATCATCCCGAACGACCGTCTGAAGTTCGTCACCGACCAGAAGATCACCTTCGCCAACGCCTTCGGCATCGCCGACGACGTGCTGAAGCAGGCTGTCAGCTCCATCTCCGAGCTCGTCGGCTACAGCGAGAACGTCATCATCAACCTCGACTTTGCCGACGTTTCCGCCATCATGCGCAACGCGGGCCAGGCCCACATGGGCGTCGGCTCCGCCACCGGCCGCGACAAGGCTGAGCAGGCCGCGCAGGCCGCCGTCTCCAGCCCGCTGCTCGAGACCTCCATCAACGGTGCGACCGGCGTGCTCATCAACATCGCCGGTTCCCACGACCTCGGCCTCGACGACGTCGAGACGGCCGCCAACATCGTTATGGAAGCCGCCAATCCCGACGCCAACATCATCTTCGGCGCCGCGTTCGACGATGAGCTGCAGGACGAGATGCGCGTGACCGTCATCGCCACCGGCTTTGCCGAGAAGCGGCAGTCGCCCGCTAAGCCCATCGGCGCCTACTCCGCCGCCCAGGAAAAGGCCACGGCCTCCAAGAACCAGGCGCAGGAGGATATCGACGATATCGACGAGATCTTCAAGATCTTCAACCGCAATTAAGCTGCGAAAAACCATGCCGGCGCAGACCCCTGCGCCGGCCTTTTGCGCGCGCCCGGAGCCGTGTTCACCCGCGGCGAACATCCTTCCGGTCTTTTCTGCTCAAAACGGACAGCTTTTTTCGTCTAAAGTGCCGAATTTCTTTTTTACTGCTTTACTTTCAAGCACTAAAGTGTTACTATCAATCTATCTGAGCCCTACCATAAGAAAAGGAGATCTAACATCTTGAACAACCGTAATAAGCGTTCCGACCCCGACAGCGAGCTCTACAGCGCCATTCTCAAGCTGCAGACCGTGGAGGAGTGCTACGATTTCTTTACCGACCTGTGCACGTTTTCCGAGCTCAAGGCCATGGAGCAGCGCTTCGAGCTGGCCAAGCTCCTCAACGACGGCCTGATCTATAACGACATTCTCGAAAAGACCGGCGCGTCCAGCGCCACCATCAGCCGCGTCAACCGCTCGCTCAACTACGGCATGGGCGCCTACCGCATCATCTTTGACCGCATGAAGGAAGACGAGCAGAAGCAGCAGGAGGAGCCGCAGGCGTGAGCGCATACGAGTCCCTTGCCGCCTGCTACGACGAACTGACCTACGATATCCCATACGAAAAGACCCTGACCTTTTTTGAGCGGCTGTGCGCGCGGGAGCATGTACAGCCGCGTTCGGTTCTGGATCTGGCCTGCGGCACGGGCTCCTTGTCTTTGCTGCTGGCCGAGCGCGGGTATCGGGTCATCGGCGCGGATCTCTCCTCCGACATGCTGGCGGAGGCGGAGCAGAAGGCGCAGGCCCTGCCCGAAAACCGCCCGTTTTTCATCTGCCAGCCCATGCAGCGCCTGCGTCTGGCCGAGCCGGTCGACGCCGTCATCTGCGCGCTCGACAGCCTCAATTACGTGACGAAGCCCGCCGACTGTCAGAAGACCTTCCGCCGCGTCTATGACGCCCTGACCCCCGGCGGCCTGTTCGTGTTCGACATCAATACGCCCGCAAAGCTCCGCGGGCTGGACGGCCAGGTCTTCCTCGACGAGACCGACGATGCCTACTGCGTCTGGTGCACCGAGTTCGACGAGAAAAAACGCCTGTGCTATTACGGCATGGACATTTTCCGTCTGGAAGGGGAGCGCTGGCAGCGCTCATTCGAAGAGCATATCGAATACGCCTACGAACCCGCAGAGCTGCAGCAGTGGCTCGCGGAGGCGGGCTTCACCCGCATCCGTTCGTACGGCGACCGCGTGCTGCGCGCTCCGAAGGAAGCCGAGCAGCGCATCTATTTTTCCGCAAAGAAGGAGTAACCCATGAAAGACCAGCTTGTGCGTGCCATGACGAAGGACGGCTTTGTCAACGCCGTCGCGGTCACCACGACCGGCATTGTCGAGCGCGCACGTCAGATCCATAAAACGCTTCCCACCGCCACAGCGGCCCTCGGGCGGCTTCTCACGGCTGCCTCCATGATGGGCAACATGCAGAAGGTCGACGACGGCTCCATCACGCTCCAGCTCAAGGGCGGCGGACCGCTCGGGCGGCTGCTCGCCGTCTCCGACGCCGAGGGCAACGTCCGCGGCTGGGTCGAAAACCCGCAGATCTCCATGCTGGAGAAGGCCCCCGGCAAGCTCGACGTCGGCGCGGCCGTCGGCGCCGACGGCACGCTCACCGTCATCCGCGACCTTCGCATGAAGGAGCCGTATATCGGCACCATCGACCTCGTCTCCGGCGAGATCGCCGAGGATATCACGGCCTACTTCGCCCAGAGCGAGCAGATCCCCACCGCCTGCGCCCTCGGCGTGCTCGTCGGCAAGGACCAGTCCGTGACCGCCGCGGGCGGCTATATCATCCAGCTCCTGCCCGGTGCGCCGGACGATATCATCGACAAGATCGAGTCTGGCATCCAAAACGCCGGCGCGGTCAGCCGTCTGCTTGCCGCCGGGATGGACGGCCAGGTCGTGCTCGAGACTGTCCTGCACGGCTTCGACCTCGAGATCCTCGAGACCCAGCCGGTCGAATACCGCTGCTACTGCTCGCGTGACCGCGTCACGCGCACGCTCATCAGCCTCGGCCGCACCGAGCTGCAGTCCATCGTCGACGACGGCAAGGACATCCACATCGACTGCCAGTTCTGCGACAAGATCTATGACTACACCCCGGACCAGGTGCGGCAAATTTTAAAAGAGCTTGACGAATAAACAAAAATGGCACGCCCGTGCGGCGTGCCGTTTTCCTACGGAGGAATCATTTATGATCGTTTCTTATCCGACCGGCGCGGAGTTTCTGCAGGCCAATCAGGCGCTTTTGCAGGAAAATCCGTATCTTTCCACGTTCTTCACGCTGGACGCCCCGCTTCTCAGGCAGGCGGATACCATCAATTACGCGCTCCGCTGTGAGCAGGGGGAGAAGCGCCTGCTGGCCCTGAAGGTCGAGCCATATAACCTGCTGCTGCTCGGCGAGGAGACCTGCGTGCCGGAGCTGCTGCGATTTTTGTTTGACGCCGGCTACGAGCTCAAAAACTACCTCTGCGCGTCGGAGCTTGGGCACGTGATGCAGCGCGCGCTGGAGTCCTATGGCCGCCGCTATGAGGAAGCTCTCGCCATGGACTTCATGGAAGCGCGGACCGTCACCGAGCCGTCCGCGCCGGAGGTCGAGACGGCAGGGGAGGGCGATCTGGACGAGATTTTCGCCTGCGCGCAGCGCTTCGTCGCCGACTGCGGCCTGCTCGACAAGCCGGAGAAGGAGCCGTTCCGGAAGGTCCTCGATTCGTTCCGCATCCTCCGGGCCGACGGAAAGATCGTCAGCATGGCCCGCATCGCGCCCGCCACGCAGGACGATCTGCGCCTCGTGCTCGTCTACACGCGGGACGAATACCGCGGCAGGGGCTACGCCCGCAATGTGGTCAACAGCGCGAAAAACGAGATCCTTGCCTCCGGCAAGCGCGTAACGCTGAACGTCGACCGGAAAAACCCGGTCTCCTACCACCTGTACCGGTCCCTCGGCTTCGAGCGCATGTTCTCGCAGGGCGAATTCCGGCGGGTGGATCACAGACCTGAAAACTGACAGATCACAAGAAAACAGCCACACCTGTACAGGCGCGGCTGCTTTGCTTATTCAAGTTCGAATGCGCCGGTGTAGAGCTGATAATAGGTGCCCTTCTGTGTGATCAGATCGTCGTGTGTGCCGCGCTCGATGATGCGGCCGTGGTCGAGGACCATGATGGCGTCGGAATTCTGCACCGTCGACAGCCGGTGCGCGATGACGAACACCGTCCGTCCCTTCATGAGCGCGTCCATGCCGCGCTGCACCAACAGCTCCGTGCGCGTGTCGATGGAGCTCGTCGCCTCGTCGAGGATCATGACCGGGGGATCGGCTACCGCCGCGCGGGCGATGGACAGCAGCTGCCGCTGGCCCTGCGAGAGATTCGCGCCGTTGGCCCGGAGCATCGTGTTGTAGCCGTCGGGCAGACGCGTGATGAAGTCGTGCGCGTTGGCGAGCTTCGCCGCCGCAATGCATTCCTCGTCCGTCGCGTCGAGCTTGCCGTAGCGGATGTTGTCCATCACCGTGCCGGTGAACAGATTCACATCCTGCAGCACGATGCCGAGCGAGTGGCGCAGGTCGGCTTTTTTGATGTGGTTGATGTTGATGCCGTCGTAGCGGATCTTGCCGTCGGCGATGTCATAGAAGCGGTTGATGAGGTTCGTGATCGTCGTCTTGCCCGCACCGGTCGCGCCGACGAAGGCCAGCTTCTGCCCGGGCTTGGCGTAGAGCGAGATATCATGCAGCACAGGCTTCCCAGGTTCATAGGCAAAGTCCACGTCGAAGAACCGCACGTCGCCGCAGAGCTTCACCAGCTTCCTGCTGCCGTCCTCCTGCGGGCAGTTCCATGCCCAGAGATCCGTTCGTGTCTGGCAGGGCGTCAATGTGCCGTCAACGGCTTCTGTGACGTTCACGAGCGTGACGCGCCCGTTGTCTTCCTCCGGCTGCTGGTCGATGAGTTCAAAGATGCGGCTCGCGCCCGCCGCCGCCATGACGATGGCGTTGATCTGCTGCGACACCTGCGAGACGTTGCCCGTAAACTGCTTCGTCATCCCGAGGAACGACGCGACGACCGCGATCTTCAGCGGCGCGATCATGCTGTCCGTCTCAAACAGGTTCTGGAACGACAGATTCGGCACATTGCCGCCCGAGCAGATCAGAAGCCCGCCGAGGAAGGCCGTGAGCACATACAGGATGTTGCCGATGTTGTTCATGATGGGCATGAAGATATTCGCGTAGCGCTGTGCATGGTTCGCGTCGTCAAAGAGCTGGTCGTTGATGGCGTCAAAGTCGCGCTCCGCCGCCTCCTCATGGCAGAAGACCTTGACGACCTTCTGGCCATTCATCATCTCCTCGATATAGCCCTCGACCTTGCCGAGCGAGCGCTGCTGGTTGAGGAAGTATTTGGCCGATCTGCCGCCGACGCTCTTTGTGACCCGTGTCATGAAGAAAATGCCGAGGAAGACAACGAGCATGAGAGGGATGGAAAAATAGAACATGAACAGCAGCAGGCCCAGCACCGTCAGTCCTGCGGCGAACAGCTGCGGCAGGCTCTGCGAGACGAGCTGGCGGAGCGTGTCGATGTCGTTCGTGTAGTAGCTCATGATATCGCCGCGGCTGTTCTGGTCAAAGTAGCGGATGGGCAGCTTCTGCATCCCCGCGAACATCCGCGTGCGCAGCTTGTGCAAAAAGCCCTGCGTCACATGCGCCATCAGCTGCGTATAGACGGCCGTGCAGGCGAGGCCCGCAAGATAGATGCAGACCATGGTGACGAGCGCATGGAGGATCTTGCCGCTCACGCCGTCCCAGCCGAGGCTCAGACCTTCTTCAATATAGCTCGTGACGGTCTCAATATAAATTGCCGGCAGAATGCCGACCACGGCACTGATGATGATGCAGATCATCGTGATGATGAGCATCGCCGGATAGTCGCGGAACAGCAGTCCGATCACCCGGCCAAGGGGCTTGAGATCCGCCTTCGCGCCCACCATCGGCGCACGGGGCGCTCTTCCGGGACGATTAGCCATTGTCTGCACCTCCCGCTCTGTTCTGAGAATAATAGACTTCCTGATAGATCTGATTCGAGGAAAGAAGCGTCTCATGCGTACCCATGCCGTTGATCGCGCCGCCGTCCAGAACCAGGATCAGATCTGCATCCTGAATGGAGGAAATGCGCTGGGCAATGATGAATTTCGTCGTTTCCGGGATCTCGGTGCGCAGCGCCGCGCGGATCTTCGCGTCGGTCTTCGTGTCGACGGCGGAGGTCGAGTCGTCGAGGATCAAAATCTTCGGCTTTTTCAGCAGTGCCCGCGCGATGCACAGCCGCTGCTTCTGCCCGCCGGAGACGTTCGTGCCGCCCTGCTCGATATAGGTGTCGTATTTGTCCGGCATCTGCTGGATGAATTCATCCGCGCACGCCAGCTCGCAGGCCTGCTGCAGTTCCTCGTCCGACGCATTCGCGTCGCCCCAGCGCAGATTTTCCTTGATCGTGCCGGAGAACAGCACGTTCTTCTGCAGCACGACCGCGACCTGATTGCGCAGCGTCTCCAGATCGTACTGCCGCACGTCCACGCCGCCGACCCGCACGCTGCCGTCCGTCACGTCGTACAGCCGGCAGATGAGCTGCACCAGACTCGTCTTTGACGAGCCTGTGCCGCCGATGATGCCGACGGTCTGGCCGGACTTCACATGGAAATCGACGTCTGAAAGCGCGCTGCGCTTCGCCGCCGCCGAATACTTGAAGCTGACATGGTCAAAGTCCACGTCGCCATTCTTCACATCAAAGACCGGCTCTGCCGGGTTCTGCAGGCTGCTCGTCTCATCGAGCACCTCGCAGATGCGCTTGCCGGAGGCCTGTGCCATCGTCAGCATCACAAAGATCATCGAGAGCATCATCAGGCTCATGAGGATCTGCATCGAATACGTGATCATGCTCGTCAGACTGCCGACGCCGAGGTATGTCGCGCCCGACGTGACGATGAGCTTCGCCGCAAAATACGAGATGAGGATCATCGACGTGTACACGCAGAACTGCATGACAGGGGAGTTGAGCGCCAGGATCTTCTCCGCCTTGAGGAAATCCTTCCGCACGGAGTCGGACGCGGCGGAGAACTTCTCCGTCTCATAGTCCTCACGCACGAAGCTCTTTACCACGCGCATGGCCTGCACGTTCTCCTGCACGGAGTTGTTGAG
>ERZ808240.4631-NODE-4631-length-11971-cov-3.938822_pt1 | contig 11971 bp, 13 predicted proteins | sample MGYA00521084_ERZ808240 | MGnify/ENA primary metagenome ERZ808240 (study PRJEB31516, sample SAMN03275571) | gut metagenome | biome: mammalia-associated habitat; material: feces | host: Papio cynocephalus | place: Kenya | collected 2012-08-06 ... | reverse complement strand
AGCAGCCACCCGGGCCGGCCGGTGCGGTCAGCCCAGAAACCCACCAGCGGCAGAATGGCGGCGGCGCACAGAGTGGTGACGCCGTTGAACCAGCCCAGCTTTTGGCCGTCAAAACTCAGACTCTGGCGCAGAAAGACGTTCAGGCAGGACGCCATGCACCCCTGTGCTGCAAAATAGCAGAAATAATAACCGCGCACCAGTGCCGTCCTGCTCCGCTTCACAGCCATCCCCCATTCCGCGCATAGTTCCATTAGTTTGGCGCGGATGGGCGCAAAAAATCCCGCCGATATAAATCAGCGGGATTTTTATATTGCTTTCCTCTCACGCCTCTCTTTGGGCAAGGGCGTCTACATTGCAGAAAATCAAAGCAGCTTGACCCCCGCGGCCTTGCATGCCTCGATCGTCTGAGGATCCCACAGAGATGCCTGCACTTCGCCGATGTGGGCCTTGCCCAGCAGCAGCATGCACAGACGGCTCTGGCCGATGCCGCCGCCGATGGTGTAGGGCAGTTCGCCGTTCAGCAGCATCTTATGGAAGGGTAGCTCCCGGCGGTCATCACAGCCCGCAATGGTGAGCTGGCGGTCGAGAGATTCGGGGCTGACGCGGATGCCCATGCTGCTGACCTCCAGCGCATGGCCCAGCGTCTCATCCCAGAAGAACAGGTCACCGTTCAGATCCCAGTCGTCATAGTCCGGGGCGCGGCCGTCGTGGGGCTTGCCGCTGCGCAGTGCGCCGCCGATATTGCGGATGAAGGCGGTGTGATGCTCGGAGACAAATTTGTCCTCCCGCTCCTTCGGCGTCAGATCCGGGTAGCGGTCCTCCAGCTCCTGCGTGGTGGCAAAGGCCACCTCCCGGTCAAGCTCGGTGTTCAGCTCAGGGTACTGCCATTTCAGCTCATCCAACGTGCCGCAGATGGCGGTGACGATGCGGCGTACGGTGTCCTCCAGATAGGCGGGGGTGCGCTCCTCCTTCAGCAGGACCTTCTCCCAGTCCCACTGATCCACATAGATGGAATGGATGTTGTCCAGCTCCTCGTCCCGGCGGATGGCGTTCATGTCAGTGACAAGGCCCTTGCCCGGCACAAACTCATAGGTGTGCAGAGCCAGCCGCTTCCACTTGGCCAAAGAGTGCACCACCTCGGCATCCTTGCCCACGGCGGGCACATCAAAGCGGACGGGCCGCTCCACGCCATTCAGGTCGTCGTTGATGCCAGTGGTCGGATCCACCACCAGCGGCGCGGTCACACGCACCAGATGGAGCGCGGCGCACAGCTTTGCCAGAAAAATATGCTTGATCCGCTCAATGGCCCGCTGGGTGTCATAGAGGGACAGCTCGGAATGATAGTTCTCAGGAATGACGGTCATGTCAGCTTTCTCCTTGTTCAATTGCACTGTAACGCATTTTATCATTAAATCATTTTTATGACAAGAGAAAGCTGCTCTCTCCGGCATAATTTCCATGCAATGGCCATTGTATTTTGTGCCCGGCGCTGTTACAATGTCTTTTGGAATATCTCGGGCTGTCGCTCAGCCCTGAAAAGAGGAACCTTTTTATGCCGGATTTTTACGCACATGAGGTGTTTGGCGCAAAGGTATTTGCCGCCCTGCCCAAGACGGTGCAGGACCGGCTGGAGCCGGAAAAGGACGCCTGGCAGTGCGGACTCTACGGCCCCGACCCGCTGTTTTTCTATCACCCGCTCTGGCCCAACCGCCCCTGTCACGAGGGCCACATTTTACATCGCCAGCCCCCCGCCGTGGTGCTGGAGCGCTATCACAGCGCTCAGGCCATGGCTACGCCTTATGCGGCGGCCTACGCGGCGGGTTACTACTGCCACTACGCGCTGGACGCCGCCTGCCACCCGCTGGTCAACCAGGCCTCCCGGAGCAACGCCCTGCGCCACACCATGATCGAAGGTGCCTTTGACCGGGTACTCCGCCAGTCCGGCACCGGCCATGAGCGCGCGCCGCTGGAGCTGCCGACGGACAGCGCGGTCTACACCGCCGCCGCCATGGGCTATCAATACGCCCAGCCGGAGCAGTACCGCGCCGCATTGAAGCGCTTCCTGCAGGCCTCCCGGATGCTGGCCGGCCTGCGCAGCAACACCCCCGCCCGGGGAAAATACCGCGCCACCGCACTGGAGCTGCAAAAGCGCATGGATCGTGCCGTTCAGCCCTGCGCCCGCATGGTCACACAGCTGGTGGAGAGCATGGAGCAGGGCGGCTCCGCCCACTATCTGCCCCGGGCCAACTTTGCCGGTGTGGAACACCACGCTTACAGCACCGTGCCCGCCGCCGAAACGTCCAAGTAACACCGTGTCTGCACAGGAGGAATGCCGCCATGTACTGCCGCATCTGTGGAAAAGAGATCCCGGACGACTCCCGTTTCTGCCCGCACTGCGGCCGTGAAGTGGTCACTGCCGTCCCGGCAAAGGCCCCTGAGCCAAAGCCCGACGTTCCTCACGGAGTGGGCGGCACCAAGCGGTTCACCTTCTCCCCCGACACCACCTACGATCAGGCGGCCAATGCCGTGAACGACTGGCTGGCACAGCGGCAGATCCGTCTGCTGGGAGCCGATTTTCAATTAGATGCCACTCTGCTGGCGGGTACCGTGATGCCGCTGGTCCAGCAGGTCGATCTGGACTGGAAGGAGGAGCCCGGCGCCGTTCCCTACCGCATGGCGGTCATGCTGGACTCCCGCACTGACTTCGGCCTTGGCCGAAAACAGGGCTCCAGGACTCTGCACCGACAGTACGACCACTGGCGCGGGGAGCACCCGGAATATGAGATCGCCGCCAAGCAGGAGAAGGCGCTCTCCCTCGGCTGGACCTCCGCATGGGCAACGCTGTTCTTTTATCGTTAAACCATTAAAAATCCATCCGCGGGACACAAGTCCTCGCGGATGGATTTTTTATATGTAGCACCTCTGCACTTCCGGGCTGACGAACATAGGATTCACCGGCAGTTCCACCCGGTCGCCCACATGGATCTCCGCGCCGGTGACGTCCAGCACTGTGTCGCACATCCCCACACTGCCCAGCACCGGAAACCGGCGTGTGCCGGAAATGGCCAACAGCTCCGGCTCCCGCCGCCCGGTCCTCAGCATCCGCAGAGCCGCCCGAAGACCGCCGCCGGATCGGCTGGTGCGCTCCACGCCGAAGCCGTGGGAGTAGCCCGCGCCCACCACCGCGATCCGGGTGGCTCGCCGGGCCACGAAGTGTGCGCCGTAGCCCACCGTGGCCCCGGCGGCCAGACTGCGCACCTCCCGCACACCGGCAGACAGACTGCCCACCCGTTCAAAGCCCCAGCGGTCCTGAAAGGGCAGGCGGCCCAGAAAGGCCGAACCCACCCGCACCGCGTCCAGGCGGATCTCCGGGGTGTTCAGCAGTCCGTAGGAGTCGGCCAGGTGGCGCAGTCCCGGCTCCACCCCGGCCGCCTTCAGCCGTTCGCACAGCCCGGTCAGCCGCTGATACTGGCACAGGCTCTCCTCTCCGCTCTCCTCCGCCCCACGGCTCAGGTGGGAATAGGTGCCGGTCAGGCGCAGGCGCTCCAGCGACCGGGCTGCCTCCCACACCTCCTGTGGATCATCCCATGGCAGTCCGTAGCGGCCAAAGCCGGTGTCGATGCAAAGCTGCACGTTCCCACCAACATCCAGACTTTGGGCCATCCGCTCCGCCGCGGCGGCTCCGGCCTTCGTGTCGATACACAGCGTCACCCGGCCCAGCAGGTCATCCTTCAGATCTGCCGGATCATAGAGGGGCGTCAGCAGCATGATCTCCGCCGGAATACCGTAACAGCGCAGCTTTAAGGCGTCGGACAGTTCGCTCACCGCCAGCGTGCGCACGCCGCTGTCCACCAGACGGCCGGCCAGCTCCGCCAACCCCAGCCCGTAGCCGTTTCCCTTGACCACACCGATCAGCTTCGCATCTCCCGCCTCCCGGCGCATCAGCCGGATATTGTGGCTCAGTGCCCGCTCCCGGATCGTCAGCTCGCACATCTAACTTTGCTCCTCTCCGCGTTTTGTCCTGTGCGCCTATCCTATCAGAAGCGTTTGACGAACCGGTTGCGAAGATGTGGAATAGTTGTGTCATTGGCAGATTTCTCTCGGGATCGACGGCCGCCCCACGTCTGTACAACAGCTTGGAAGCCGTCCATGCGCAAAATATGCTTCATTATGTCATGATGTCATTGCCATTTTCTCCAGTCTTCAGCCCGCGCCTTATGGAATGTTCTCCGTTCAAAAAGACTCCGCCGCATATTCTCCGGCCAGGAAGCCGCTGGAAAAGGCCCAGGCAAGATCGTTGATGATCTGCACCTTGACGCCGCCCTGATTGATGAACCGGCCGGAAGCGAAGTCGCCCGCCACATAGAGGTTCTCGATCACGCCACCGTCCGCCGCCATGGCCTGCATTCTGGCATTGACCGGCACGCCGCCGAAGGCACCGTCCGTGGCCATGGTGCACCGAAGCGCGTAGAACGGGCCGTTTCTCAGAGGCTTCAGTCCGTCCGCCGTCTTGCAGAAGTCCGTATCTGCTCCCGCGTCGCACAGGGCATTATAGTGTTCCACCGTGGCCGTCAGCGCCGCCGGGTCAATGCCGCACTGCTCCGCCAGTGCTTCGATCGTGTCCGCACACTTGAAGGCAAAGTCGTACTCCTTCAGCGCACCGTCCAGATCAGCCCGCCAGTCCTCCGGCAGAGGGGGCATGGGGAAGGGGCCGGCCTGCTCCCCCGAACGGGAGCGCGCCACTGCCTGCTCCACACAGCCAGCATCAAAGATCTTGAAGCTCACGCCGTTGGTCTGATCCCGCAGAGGGATCGCCTGACCGAAGAAATTACCGCGGCTGCCCATCTGCTCATTGACCCATCGCCGTCCCTGCTCGTTGACCTGAATGACCGATGGGTCAAACATCATGGCCCCGAAGCAGGCATAGGGCGTGCCATGGGGGGGCATGAAGAGCGGCCCCATGAGCCGCAGGCAGAAGCTGTCCGGGTCCAGCTTTGCCCCCGCCTGTTCGGCCAGTGTCAGGCCGTCGCCGGTGTAGGCGGCAGAGCGGTGGGCGGAGCGCACCTTCTTCATCCGGGCAAACTTCGGGTCGACCTGCTCCAGCACCCGCTGGTTTTCGATCCAGCTGCCCGTGGCCAGCACGCATTCTTTGCAGGTGATGCGCACCAGTCCGCCGTCATCCCGGCACAGCGCGCCGGTGACGCGGCCGTTTTCACTCATGAACTCCTGTGCCGCCGTACCGGTGAGCACTGTGACACCCCTCTTTTCGCACAGAGAGAGCATCTGATCCATGACAAACTTGCCTGTGCCGCCCTGAGCGCCGTGGCGCATCTTCTTGAACACTGGCACCACCGGGCCGCCGGGGCCGTCGAAGATGTAGTGTCCCTCCCGGAACTCGTCCTCCACATGGTCGCCGGTGTCGCACAGCCAGTCGAAAAACCGGCCGGTGGCCTCGAAGCAGCTGCGCGCCAGCTGGGGGTCCAGTCTCCAGTAGGTGGCGTCCATGGCGCGGATCAGTTCCTCTTCCATCACATCAGGGAGATTCCGCTCCATCTGCCAGCGGCTGCGGTACATTTTGAAGTCTGCCGCATACCACGCACCGCCGCCGGTGCGCCGCTGTTTTTCCACCACAATGACCCGGGTGCCCGGTTTCTCCGCCGCCCGGGCAGCTGCCACCATACCGGCACCGCCGCCGCCCAGCACCAGTACATCGCAGTCCATCTCGATGAGTGCGTGGGGCTGAACCGGTCCCGGAGGCGCATTCAGGTCGATGGGCGCGCATTCTTTACACACCCGGGCACATTTGCCGCAGGAGATGCACAGCTGCTCATCGATCACGGGCCGATCCTCCGTCAGGCGGATCGCCCCTGCCGGGCACTCCACCCTGCACTTCAGACAGGCCACACAGTTATCTTGAATAAAATAAGCCATATTGTTCTTTCCTCAATCAAATTCTTCCTTGTGATGCTTCAGCCGCAGTCCGCATACTGCCAGCAGTGCCGCCAGAACGGCGATACCGGCCACAAGCAGCCAGCGCGGGAACATCCCCACGATTGTGTTTTCCCGTGCTCCGAGCACTGTGATGCGTGCCTGTTCTCCCTCCGGCAGTTCAGTATGGGCTCCCACATAGTCCCATAGCGCATCCACGCACGTCATGTCCAGTTCCTGCGCCTCAAACCCATCCAGCAGTGACGCCGGGGCCGTCACAGAAATACTGCTTGTCCCATCCTGCCGCTCCAGTTCCGCGCCGTCGTCCAGCCGGACACTGACCACGCGTTCCCCCGCAGGAGCAGATGCGTCATACCGGAACGTAAAGCCGGAGATCTGGCAGAAGTTCTCATTCCGGGGGCTGTCCTGCGCAATATGCTCCGTCTTGGGATCCACCCGAACCTGGCCGACGGCATGCTCCAGCAGGGCATAAAGCTGCTGCGGTGCGAGCGCCGAACGCACAAGGGGTTCGTCCGCGGTGAATACCCGCTCAACATCCGCCCGGGTCAGCTCTCCCTGAGACAGATCATTTGCCAGCATAGCCGTCTCCACCAGTGCGATCTGTGTGTCTCCTGCGATTCGGAAAGCGTCCGTCACAGCGCTGCCCAGTTCGCACTGGGTGAGATAGGGCGTCTCCTGTCCCATTGCGCGGGGTGCCTTATCCAGAACGGCAGTCTGCACTTCCGGCGCTGCCAGCGCAGATCCACTCAGGGCCGCCGCCAGCAGGAGCGCTGTGACGGCGGCCAAAAGTCTCTTTTTCATATTACAGGTTATTGATCTCGCGCACATAGTGGCAGGCCACAAAGTGCTCCGGCAGCACCTCTTCGTACTCCGGAAGCTCCTGATGGCAGCGCTCCTTCGCGTAGGGGCAGCGGTTGGCAAAGCGGCAGCCCGGCTTGGGATCCACGGGACTGGTGAGCTCGCCCTGCATGATGATGCGCTTTTTCTCCCGGTGGATAGAGGGCACGGGGATGGCGCTGAGCAGGCCCCTGGTGTAAGGGTGCAGCGGCATCTGGAACAGCTTTTTCGCCGGAGCCTTCTCCACCATGCTGCCCACATACATGACCAGAATGTCATCGGAGATGTGCTTGACCACGGACATATCGTGGGTAACGAAGATGTAGCTGATGCCCTTCTCCGCCTGCAGATCCTGCAGCAGGTTCAGCACCTGCGCCTGAATGGACACGTCCAGCGCGGACACCGGCTCGTCGCAGACGATAAACTTGGGATCCACGCTCAGCGCCCGGGCAATGCCGATGCGCTGACGGCGGCCGCCGTCCAGCTCATGGGGATAGGAATAGGCAAATCGGCGGGCAAGGCCGACGGTGTCCATCAGCTCAAACACCTTTTTCTCCACTTCCGCCTTGCCGTGACACAGGTGGAAGGTGTGCAACGGGCTGGCGATCAGCTCAAAAACCGTATAGCGGGGATTCAGCGAGGAGAAGGGGTCCTGGAAGATGATCTGCATATCCTTCTGCAGTTCCCGGCGCTCCCGGCCCTTGGCCCGGGTGATGTCTCTCCCCTCAAAGAAGATCTTGCCGTCGGTGGCGGGCAACAGGCCCAGCACTGTGCGGCCCAGCGTGGACTTTCCGCAGCCGGATTCGCCCACGACGCCGAGCGTCTTTCCGGCGTCCAGCGTAAAGCCCACATTGTCCACAGCGTGGAGCTTGCCTCTGGGCGTGTCAAAATACTTTTTCAGGTGCTCAACGCGGATCAGCTCTTCGCTCATTTTGCGTCACCCGCCTTTCCGAGAATATCATTGCCGGGATTGGAGACCGGGAACCCCTTGTTATAGGCCTCCTCATTGATGGCCTCATCCGGGAAGTAGAGCGGCACGTCCTTGTCGCAGTGATGGCAGCGGCACAGGTGGCCCGGGGCGATCTCCTTCAGCTCCGGCTCCTCACTCTGGCAGTGCTCATCGGCGTAGGGGCAGCGGGGGTTGAACTTGCAGCCCCTGGGCAGATCCGCCGGGTCGGGCATCAGGCCGCGAATAGGCTTCAGCCGCTCCACATCCTCATCCAGCGAGGGCAGGGAGTTGAACAGGCCCTCCGTATAGGGGTGAGAGGTGTGGTCGAAATGGAGCTGATGATGTTATACGCCGTGATAAAGGGAATGCCGACAAAGCAGATGGTCAGGTACGCCACAGTTCCGCCCACGGCTTCTGTCGGAGTGGACATTGCCGAAACTATGGGGCGAACCAGCACCAGCAAAACCACCATCAGCGTGACAGATACCGCCATAAAGAGCGTCACAGTATTGCCCACATCCTTTGCCGCCTGTTTGCGGTCACCCATACCGATGGCTTGCCCGATGCTAACGGTCGTTCCCATTGCAAGGCCCACGATCATCACCGTGAGCATATGCATGACTTGTGAGCCGATAGAAACAGCAGTTGTGCTGGCGACGCCCTCAAATTGACCGCTGATGAACAGGTCAGCCATACCGTAAAGGGTCTGCAAGAAATACGAGAGCAAGTACGGTAGCGAGAACAGAATTACATTTTTGAATACGCTGCTGGTTGTGAGATTACTTTCCATGAGCATTTGACCTTTCTTTGCTGAACTCCCCATATTATAAAGTCTACAACAAATATAGAGTCAAGGGCAATTTGCAAATTTCTCGCTTCTACTAAAAACCGGGGGCTCATGGAAGTGCATTCAAAAATCACTTTGATCGGCGGTCGGAAAAAATCCTATTTTGTTGCATATTTCACGCATTGTGCTGACCGTCAAATAATACATCCTTGTCTTTTCTCACTGCCTGATGTATCGAAGAAGTCCTTGTTCTTCCAAACGATTTCTATGTTGTCGAGATCACAAATGTAGACCGTAGAAATGGATGGGCCGGGCAGCTCATAGGTTAAATTGACTCCTCCACACTTTACCATATTTGCTGCAATCTTGCTATTACTACATTTATATCTACATCCAAGCAAATAGTTTGCTGCTCAATCTCCACCGGGCAGACGGCCTGTCCTTTGTTAATGCAGGCAAATACCGCCCGCGGATTGGCCGCAGTCATCTGCCAGAAGGGATATTTGATGATCCCGGCGGTATTATAGCCTACGCCCAGCTCCAGAAAGAGTATTTTCTGCCCCGACCGGGTGCGCAGAAAATTAGAATACCGTTCCGCCGCAGCGTGCCAACCCTCGTCCTCTACGAACTTATCATTGCACCGGAGATTCATGGTCATGGACTTACCGCAGTGGGGACAGGTGGGCAGAAGCTCGGTCGGGATTTGCATATTCTCCTGCCGCTTGACCATTTCACGAATCACGGCTTCGTTATCAAATGTTTCCTGACAGCACGGCTCACTGCACTGAAACAGGCCATAATCTCCCTGGGTGTAGAACAGCCTCTTCTTGTCAAACTCGGCCTTCTGAAAACAGTGATCCACGTTGGTGGTGAGCACAAAATAGTCTTTCCCGTCTACCCGCTTCAGAAGGGTGTCATAGACCGGCTTCGGCGCGTCCTGATAGCGGTTGATATAAATATAGCGGCTCCAATAGGCCCAGTACTCTTCCGGCTCTGCGAACGGATAGAACCCGCCGGAGTACATATCCCGGAAGTGATACTTCGCCTTGAAATCGGCAAAATAGCGTTCAAAACGTTCCCCGTCATAGGTGAAGCCCGCCGAGGTGGACAGGCCGGAGCCTGCGCCGATCACGATAGCATCAGCGTCCGCTAGCGCTGCCCTCAGCCGCTCGATCTACTCCGAGAAGCTGAGCGTAGATTTCTTTGTCCAAATCTTTGAAAACATTGAATATTACCTTGATCCTGCTTTTGGTTTCTTGTTTATACTGCCGCACGGTCTCCACGGCGATCTCTGCCGCCCGCCAGTTTGGAAAATGGAATACGCCGGTAGAGATGCAACAGAATGCAACGCTCTCCACCCCATGTTCCTCTGCCAGTGCCAGACAGGAGCGGTAGCAGGAGGCCAGCAGTGTCTCGTCCTCCGGTGTCACTCAGTGTTCAATGACAGGGCCGACTGTGTGCAGAACGTAATCACAGGGCAGATTGTAGGCCTTTGTGATCTTCGCCTGTCCGGTGGGTTCCTCATGCCCTGCTGTGCCATCAGTTCAGCGCAGTCCAGCCGGAGCTGGACTCTGGCGAAAGTGTGGATGCAGTTGTCAATGCAGGCATGGCAGGGAACATAGCACCCGGTCATACCGCTGTTGGCGGCGTTTACGACGGCTCCGCACCGCAGCCGAGTAATATCTCCCTGCCAGAGGTATAGATCATCGCAAATAGGCTGCAAATCAGCCTAATCAGTGATGCCCTTCTCCGCCAGCACCTGACGCAGATAAGCATCCTGCACCGCCAGGAACTCCGGCTCCGCGGCCTTCGGTGCGCGGACATTCATCAGCGACCGCAGAAGCCGCCGCTGGTCGTCCGCGTCAGTTGGAATACCCATGTCCCGATATTCGGGCCGCTCTTTTAAAAGCGACTGGATCAAAAACAGCCGCTGCTCCGCCTGATTCATGGTCAAAACCTCTTTTCAATAACCTGTTCAGGACAAGCTTCCACACACCTGCCGCAGTGCAGGCAGTGGTGCTGATCGATCACTACCGGCTTTTTCGTGATGGCGATGCACTTCTGTGGACAGACGGAATAGCACAGCTTACAGCCAGTACAGCCTTTGCCCACATAGTAGCCCGGCCCTTCCCGCACCGTTTTTCCGATGGTGATGCTGTCCCGGACAATATGTGACGGGTCGCTGATGTCAAAGTATTCGCCCTCTGCCTCATACAGGCAGAACACTTCCAGCGCACTGCGGGTATCTCCGGGATAAATGGACTGCATATAGACATTTTTCTCAAAGATCTCGTCCAGCTTTTCGCTGCCGATATTTTTGACCCTGCCCCGCAGAGAGATGGCGAGCTTGTCTTTGGTGGCGGGCAGAGCGATGTATCTCTGCTCCATAAGCTGGGTGTAGAATGCCTTACCCTTGGCCGTCAGAAAGTACACGCCCTGCTCATCCCAAAGCATCATGTCGATGGCTCTGGTCTGGGGATGTCCATCTGCGCCAATAGTGGCAACAGTGGTAGAATGAATGTCCTCTACCAGCAATTTCAGATAATCATTTTTTGTCATGGCGCTCAGCCTCCTCCAAGGAATTATACCACACAGAATGAGATAACGGATAACGCTTGCTCTGACCAAGAGAAATGCTCTCGTACCGCTCGGCGAGGGTATCGTACACGGTTTCAATGACCATAGCCGACACGCTGACACCGAGCAGCGAATGCCGGATGGTGACGGTATCGCAGAGGTTGACCCGCTCCAGCAGTGCCGAATACTCCGGCTGTTTCCAGAGCGGTTCAAAGGACACCTTCACCGTGGGGATGGTCGCTCCCAGCGGATTGGCTTTGATGTAGCTGTTGGCTTTGGCTCTGAGGGCTTCTTCGGTCACAACTCCATCAAACTGGTCGGAGAAATCCATGATGAGCGTTTTTGCCCGGACGATCTCCGATGTCACAATGGGGAGCGTCACCTCCGGCAGCGTGACTACAGTTTCGGTGTCCGCACCTTCCGGGGTGTACACGGCATACGGGAGCAGTGCGGTATATACGCCGCTGTTGTCCTCGTCCTGCTCCAGAGCGGTGAGGTTCTTGCCGTATTCAATGACCACGCCGGTTTTCTGCCCACGGTGCGAATGTAACTTCACCGTGAAATTGTCCCACTCAAACTCGCCGTGCCATTTGGAAAGCATAGCGCCTTCCGTACCGCCGAGACAGGCACGGACGCTTTTCGGCTGCGTGACGGAAAACGCCTTTGCATCCGAGTAGTCCGTCCAGCCGGTGAAACGTGCATCTCCGGCAAGGAGCTGCGAGAGAATGAGCTGCGGTGAGCGGCTTTCGGTCGAAAACGGCAGCACCGGCACATTGGCAAGGTCATAGGAGATGTGCTGACCGTAGATGGTGACGATGCCGTTCAATGGCTTCGTGATGCGGTAAATGCGGAATGCCTGGTCGGCGGCGGTG
>ERZ808240.4630-NODE-4630-length-11972-cov-6.255182_pt1 | contig 11972 bp, 7 predicted proteins | sample MGYA00521084_ERZ808240 | MGnify/ENA primary metagenome ERZ808240 (study PRJEB31516, sample SAMN03275571) | gut metagenome | biome: mammalia-associated habitat; material: feces | host: Papio cynocephalus | place: Kenya | collected 2012-08-06 ... | reverse complement strand
TACTCATAATCCATAAAAAGAAGCTGCGGCATACATTCTCCATCATCCGATATCTGAGATGCTATTGCAGCATTCTGTATCTCTTCGCATGTGACCGTAATACTTACTATTGCCTTTACACTTATTTTCCTTGAGTTAACCGGCTTGATTGTGAGGTCCTCTATATGTGCCTTACATGTTACGTCGGTATCTGCTGCATCACATGACAGATTCACATTTTCCAGAAAATGCAGACTTCCATCCATTTTTACTGGCATAAGCCTGTTATCTTCCTGTCCCTTGCCCATATATAATACAGCATACTTAAGATTGCCCTCAACCTGTGCTTTATCCTGGTTTACCCTCACTCCATCAAGCACGACCATACCTGAATCTTTTATGATACTTTCTATATCTGGCTTGCTGTCAGCTACATTATAATCATCATCCAGTGTTATCTGTGTTGTGTTAGAACACTTTATAGTGTATTCGTGTATATTATCAACTTTAAGCTCCAATTCATGAACCTCCCCATACTAATGATTGTTATAAGCTTTTGCAATCCTACATTATTCTATGATTAAGTTTCTTCTGTTATTCCCTGTTATAGCTTGAATATTAAAAAAATATACTTTGCCATTAACTGATATACAAAGTGAATATCAAAATTTATTTTTAACACTTACGTCATATTATAACTACTACATCTTAAATACCACTGACTCATCCCTTTTTTCGTATTTTAATACTATATATGGTGTTGTTGATACTTCATTAACAGCCTCATTTTCCGCCGGTCCCATAAGTGTAAAATCAGCATATATAGCATTACCGCTCTTATACACATCATTGACTTTAATACTGTATCCTGATGTCTCCTTTGTACCAAAGCCTGCAACAACATATGTATAATCTTTTGTTGTATATGTCATTCTTAATGTATTGGCTTTTTTATTATCTATAAGCTTTTTTAACTCTGTTGGAAGATCCTCATTCTCAACTACTGTATAATCAATCACCTCGTGCTCTTTTGATTCATTCTTACTGCATCCGGTCATAGTCATGATGCTTAAAACTACTATACATAGAATTGCTGGTAATATATATATGTATCCTTTTAAAACACAGATATCTTCCGTATTATATCCACATAATCGAAGCATAAAAAAATCCCCTTGTTAATAAGACTACTAATATCTTATTAACAGGGGAATTGCTTTATTCTTGTATTTATTAATGTTTTAACAGTATTTTATGCGGCATTAAAATCAAAGCATTGATATGGCTGCTAAACAGACTGCTTATGCAATCAGTCAGCCACATAACCTTTGCTCTTAATGACATCTATAACATGGTCTACATATTTTTCGCACTCATCATGTGTACCAGCTTCAACCATAACTCTGATAACAGGTTCTGTACCACTTTCTCTTACGAGTATACGTCCATTTTCACCGAGTGCGTCTGCCACTGCTGCCACTGCTGCCTTAACATCCTCGTCATTCTGTGCTGCGGACTTATCGTATACACGCACATTCTTAAGTACCTGTGGATATATATGAAGTGGTGCTGCAAGCTGTGCGAGCGACTTCTTCTTTGCAATCATAACTTCCATCATCTTAAGTGCTGTTATGATGCCATCACCTGTTGTTGCATACTTACTGAATATGATATGTCCTGACTGTTCACCGCCAAGACGGTAACCATTCTTAGACATACATTCATATACATACTTATCACCAACCTTAGTCTTCTCATAATCAATACCCGCTGCATCGAAAGCCTTATACAGGCCAAAGTTAGACATAACGGTTGTAACAACAGTATTATCTATAAGCTTTCCTCTCTCTTTCATATAACATCCGTATATGTAAAGAATGTGATCACCTGTTATAACCTCGCCATTCTCATCTACACAAAGACATCTGTCGGCATCACCATCAAATGCGAATCCGGCATCCAGATGCTCTCTCTTAACAAGGTCACATAATCCTTCAATATGTGTAGAACCACAATTAGCATTGATATTAGTTCCATCTGGACTTGCATTAATAACATAAGTCTTGGCACCAAGTGCATCAAACACCGCCTTTGCAAGTGTCCATGCGCTTCCGTTAGATGCATCAAGACCTATACGCATACCCTTAAATGAATATATGGCAAGGCTCATAAGATAACCCATGTATCTGTTACGTCCTGCTGTATGATCAACTGTACATCCTATCTTTTCCTTAGTGGCATATGGAATATCTCCCATCTCTCCATCAAGATACTTCTCTATCTCATCAATGACATCTTCTCTCATCTTCTCGCCCTTGCTGTTGATGAGCTTAATACCATTATCATAGAAAGGATTATGGCTTGCTGATATCATGATACCACAGTCAAAATCCTCTGTTCTTGTTACATAGGCAACACTAGGTGTTGTTGTTACATGAAGAAGATATACATCTGCTCCTGATGCTGTAAGACCTGCAACAAGTGAATACTCAAACATATAACTGCTTCTTCTTGTATCCTTGCCGATTACAATCTTAGCCTTTCCATCTTCCTTTTCCTTACCATAGAACCATCCAAGGAATCTTCCAACCTTGAACGCATGGTCTACTGTTAATGTAACATTAGCTTCTCCACGGAATCCATCAGTACCAAAATACTTTCCCATTATTCTGCCATCATCCTCTCTGTTGACCAGACCTCAACCTCATACTTGTTAGCCTTGTTATATCTTTTTCTAAGATCCTTAAGCTGCTTAAGGTATTCTAATGTAACCTTACCAGAAAGCTTTGATTCGCCCTCTGTTCTCTGTTGGAACTTATAAGGTATCTCTATGACCTTCTTATATGAACCCATAGCAAGAACTTCAACCATGATCTTCCATCCTATAGGCTGAAGATCTGCATGCTCTATAACTTCACGTCTGAACATGAAAAGACCGCTTGTAGGGTCTGATATCTGTCTTAAGCAAGGAAGCATCCACTGTCCTATCTTACGTGCTGTACCAGATACGAACTTTCTGTACCAGTTAAGTCCACCATCATCTCCACCTGGAATAAGACGGCTTGGTATACAGAAATCTGCGCCACTCTCCATAGCCTTATACATATACTTAAGCACTATAGGTGGGTGCTGCAGGTCAGCATCCATACATGCCATATACTCACCCTTTGCAAGCTCAAAGCCCTTAAGAACTGCTGTTGCAAGACCAGTTTCACCAGTCCTGTGTTCCATTCTTACCTGTGGAAAGTCTTTGGCTACTTCCATAATAACCTCTGGCGTATTGTCTTTACTGTCGTCCACGAATAATATCTCGTAATCTATTCCTTTAAGTGCATCATTTATCTGTGTCACCAGATTTCTAATATTCTTTCCCTCATTAAATGTAGGTACAACTACTGATAACATATTTTTCTCCTTCTGATATCTATAACTTTCTGTAATTCATTCACCCGTAAAGTTCTCTGCAATTATATATAGTATTATACAGTAACTTATATAGTAATTCTAAAAAGCGTGTTAATTATAATACCTTTACGTAAAGTTCGCAAGTATTTTCACAAAGTATACACAATGACCTTATCACATCAGCAGCCCATCCCAGAAATACCATGCTGATATGCATATAAGCTCTGCAATTGCAAGAAGGATTATAATAACACGTCTCATATTCTTTCCTGCAAGAAGCAATGTTTCTGTCACACCTATATACACAACAAAAGAACCAACTATGAATCTTAATGTACTCATGACACTTGAAGTAAGTGGAATCATAAGTGCGATTATACCAAACAAACCACAGGCATAATGTTTCCTTACTATCATGATCACATATAGCAATAATGTGAACACACATAACCATCCAAGTATAATACCATTAATCTGTTTAACATCAGACATAGCACCAAGTCTTCCTGTACATGACTTAAAAAGCACTTCTATAACAGGAAACAGTTTCTGTGTCCTCCACGCTTTCTGCACATGATAAAAAGCCCAGGCATCACCACAAAACCATCTTAAGAATGTCATATAAACAAATATTCCCAATGGACATATTGCCAGCGACACCAGCTTCTTTGCATCTGATAGAACATCTTTTATCAGACATTTTATGGATGTCAGCACTCTGCCTTCTTTATCTTCCTGTTGTCTGTATACATTAACATACATATCTGTAAGCAGAACAACTATAAGGGTACAGCCAACAATTCTTGTTGCACTCGCCAGTGCTGCAAACACTGCCGCTACCATATAGTTTTTCTTTCTGGTGTTATAAAAGCACAACACCACACACATAGTAAACAGACTTTCTGTATACATGGAGCCATAATATACGGCACATGGTCCTGCAAGCATAAGAAATATTATTATATTCTCTATATCAGTCCTGCCATACCTATTCACATCAAGCTCTAGCCATGCAAATCTTACCGCATAATATACAGCTATTATTATGCATACATTAGACACAAACATGCCAATTGCATATGTATTAATATAGCCACATGTAATAACCCTTAGCAACGCACACAGCATCGGATACAATGGAAAGAAAGCCCAGTTTGCCATTCCTGTTGCTCTTGGGAACTTATATCCCTCCTCTGCCATTTCCTTATACCATTCTGCATCCCAAGGGTTCATATAGTACAGTATATCATGAGGTGTGTCTGCTAAAAGATTCATAACCGGCACCATGGCAAGCATTACAAGCCGCGACAGCATCCACACAACTATTATTTTGGTAAATAATCTGAATTTTTCATTATTTTTATAGTGTTTTACTAATACTGAAAACATTTACATCCCCAATACGTATCTTATATTAACTACTATACTTGCAACAAGAGGTATTGCAAACATAAGCACTGCAAGCACTACTATAATAGCCAGATATATACCACTTGCACATGCCTGCATCCATCCTGGTATTCCTATATTCTTATAATGATTAACAACCATAAGTGCAATCATAACAATAAGCACAAGAACAGATATAAGCAATCCTTTATCCTTAGCCGCTGGTTTAAACGTAAATACTATCTCGTTCTCACCTTCATTAACAGAAACACCTGTAAACATTCCGGCAATATCCTTAGTTTCACGCTTTTCACCATTTACTGTTACTGTCCAGTTATCACTCTTAATTATAGGAACCATAACATAATCATCTGTTCTGCTTCCATTAACCTTTACAGTAACTGAATTGTTTGTATATGTCACATCACTCTGCTTATTTTCATACTTCTTACAGAGTGAAGCCATCTTATCAAGGTCTATGCCACCCATTGTAAATATATATTTGTCTACTGATACATCACCATTGTTATCAAGTGGTCTTGCATAATCAAGCTCAACCTCTACATCTTCGTTTTCATATGTTCCTATATATATAAGTCCATTATTATAATCGGTAGTATAATACTTGTTATTAACATTACCTATTGTTGGTATGTCTATCTGTTTACCATTAACCTTAATTGTAAGACTCCTAAACAGGCTTGAAACATTAGCATCTGATGTACCTATGTTACAATCAGCAACACTCACATATACCGCTGCCTTTCCATTTATCTTATCCTTATAAGTCTGTACTACATGTGTTGCCTGTGTAGTCTTTTCCGCTGCTGCATTGTCAGATTCCTTATTGATATCGGCAATCCTGTCAGCACTTACTTCATATGTCCTCGTTCCAGAAAGCTTACCATATTCTGTTACAAGATTATCTGAATCACCACTTAACTCACTGTACATAAGATTATGCAGATATATCCAGTCCCTCGTTGTTGTGTTCCAGTTGTATTCTGCCTCTGTGCTGTCACCTGACCTTACTGCATCAATCTTTGTAAAGTCTTTACTGAAATCTATAGAAGCTAACTTACTGTTTGTAACCATGGCAAAAGGAAGCTGGTAATTAGCCTTGTACAAGTCATATTCATTATCACCTGTTCCTTCTTTCTCCAATGTATACAATGAACTGTCAAGCTTATTAATATTAACTGCTTCTGTTACATGTATAAGCGCATCCGAAAATACTGTACCGCCTGAATCAAGTGCCCAGAGGAAATACTTGGAATGTCCCCATCTTACTGTTTCTTTCTGTGTGTCCTTCTGAAGCGCTGCTGTAAAGCTTGAAAGCGAACCTCTCTTCATAACAAGTGGATAATTCGCATTCATACTAAGGTCCGGGTTAGTCACCCTGTCTATTGGAGATGAACTTATATCAAGATTATTCGTTGCATTGACAGCAAGCTGTACATAGTCGCCATACTGATATGGCGCATATGTATAAAACTTAGGTGGTCCTGTCATGGCAAATGCTCCTATAAACACTTCAACTGCAACAAGGCTTATGACAATACTTACCTTATATCCATTCTTCATAACAGTTACACCTATAATGTGTATTACAAGCATAACAACAAATACAGCAATAAAGAATATAAATGCAGATACATATGAGTTTACCGGAAGCTTATCATATACAACCGCCATAACCGCACATACAACAACTGTCAGTACCGTCTGTATTACAGCCTTCTTTTTATCCGTCTTATCATTTACAAGCACCTTATCTGCATACGCACACGCAAGGCATATAAGTGTAAATGCTATAATGTATCCATTTCTTAACGTGTAACCATTATATGAACCAAAATGCCACATAATGTTGGTACCCTCTGCTATGGCCTGTACCATAACGATAACTATAAGTGATATAGCATACCAGTTGAACTTTCTTGCAATAGTATCGTTCTTATATCCGGCAGCTTTCATGCTTCTGTGTATTCCTGTGAATATTATTACAAAGAATAATCCCATGCCGTAAAACATCATTATTCTTTCAAACTCACCAAGGCTGAAGCTTCTGAAAGTAGGATTAGATATCCATGAAAGATACTGGCTTATAAGTGACTCTGTATTACCTGTTCTTTGTGACTGCGAAAGCTGTGCAAACACAGGTATAAGCATAAAAGCCGATAGTGCGATTCCTGTAAATGTACCAATACCTACATTCCAGGCTTTCTTGCGTCTTCCATTCTTATCACATCTGAATATAAGATACATTCCACCAACAAGAAGAATGTATACAAGTGACATGGCAGCAAGATAATAATTGATTATAAACATAACTGCTACCATAAGTATATAGAAAAGCTTCTTTCCTGTCTTTTCCATAACATCAAGTGCCATCATAAGAAGTGGGAAAAGTGCAACTATATCCATCCATGGTGTGAAGCATGAAGCATATAATAATACATATCCACAGAATGCATATACTACCGCAAACAATGCCTTTATCTTATATGACAGCGAATTATATCTTCTGTTAATAAAAGCATACATTGTAACTGACATAACAAATGTCTTTATAACAGTAAGTATTGATATGAATTCAAGTATATAATCTCTTGGACATAAATATAAAAACAGATTGAAAGGACTTATCATAGAGAATGCCGACATACTCATAGATACATTAGTTCCAAGTCCTGTATACCAGTCAAACCATATACTGGCATCCCCATGCATGGCATCCCACAGATGGGCATACAATGGTGCAACCTGCTGCATATTATCAAAAAGATCAATTCTGTTACTTCCAAAAGGCCATATACCCTTAGCAACAAGAACTATCAACATAACAAGTAGTGTTATTAATCCCGGAAACAGATAACCTAGTATCTTTTTTCCTTTATTACTAGAACTGTTATTCATATATTTCTCCATTTCTGCCTGTATCGTGATATTTTATTATTATGATTACGTGTCAAAGTCAGTCTTTTCCTGCTTATGCCAACGAATTGCGCAGACAGCCCTTACATGCTGTCCACGCAATTCTGTTAACATCCACAATCAGCTGTTTATATGGTTAAACAGTTACTTTATTAAATACTTATACATGTGTTACTATGCAGGTTGACTTACCCTTAACTATAATATTTCTCTTACCCGCACTTATAAAGAAACTTTCTCCTGCCTTGAACTTCATCTCTTTATCATAATCATCTGTCATGATAGTTCCTTCACCTTCAACTACTATAACTGATACGAAAGAGGTTTCATCCACAGGAATCTTTGCTTCGTCTGTAACCTCGTATTTTATTACTTCAAAATATTTGCACTGTACAAGACGCTTTGACATATAATGCTCATTATGTGTAAGCATCACATTACACTTATTATCTCTTACATACTTAACCGGATTCACAACATCAAGTGACTTGGCAATGTGAAGTTCACGAGGATTACCAAACTTATCTCTTCTGTCATAATCATACATACGGTATGTGCAGTTGGAATTCTGCTGTATCTCACATATGAATATTCCGGCACCTATGGCGTGTATTGTTCCGGCCTTAACCATAACAACATCGCCTTTCTTTACATCTATTCTGTTTAGGATCTCTGTTATTGTATTATTCTTTATACGCTGTTCTATCTCTTCCCTCGATGAATCTCTTGAAAGTCCGCAATACAGATATGCACCCGGCTCTGCATCAAGTACATACCACATCTCATTCTTTCCATATTCATTCTCATTCTCAAGGGCATATTCATCATCCGGATGAATCTGGATGGAGAGTGCCTGTTTAGCATCTATAAACTTTATAAGAACAGGGAATCTGTCCTGTGCCTGACACTTCCAGCCAAGCGCTTCCTTACCGATGATTGTAAGATAATCATTAAAAAGCATACCCTTATAATATCCATCTGCTATACGGCTCTGACCATCAGGATGCGCTGAAAGTTCCCAGCTCTCACCTATGACTTCATAGTCACATTTCTTGCCAAACACATCTCTTATCTTGGTTCCACCCCACAGGTTATCCTTGAATGCAGGGTCTAACTTAACTATCGGACTGTTATCAGTTCTTACATAGTTGCCCTCATTAGGGCCATTATCATGTCCATATATCTTAACAAGATCATTCTCAAGTATAGAATCACCTATACCTACTTCTATGATTACAACATTCTTATCTGTCTTGTTGGCAACTCTGTGCTTTACTCCTACTGGAACGAAAACACTCTCATATTTGTGATAATCCCTTGTTTCGCTTCCCAGTGTTATAGTGGCTGTTCCTTCAACTACTGACCAGTATTCAGCCCTTAACTCATGCTGATGAAGATTCATCATCATACCTGGGAATACTGTAACTTTCTTAACCTTATATCCCTTTGAATAGTTAAGAAGCTCATGAATTCCCCATTCCCTGTATGATATTCTGTTATAGTCAAAATATGTCTCATATTGATCCATATTATCCCTGATTATCTCTTTAATATTATCAGCTGACTTCTTTGATGATATATATACAGCATCCTCTGTATTAACAACAACCATATCCCTTAAATCATTAGCAACGACAAGTTTTTTTTGCGCGTTGTTGATAACTGATACATTGCTGCAGTCATTTTTTATGACATAATCTGGCTTATCCTCATTATGCTGTGGTTCTATATCACATACGTTATCTATATCTTTCCATGTTATATGCGCCTCAACGACTTTTAGCTTCTCACAGTTCTTAAGAATAAGTGACTCTATGCTTCCACTTGGAATATCTTTCATGATATTCTCTGAGAAACGTATTGCCCTTCTTATAGCAGGAACTTTTCTCTTGGCAGTCCTGCATGCACCATAAAGCTCAGGCTGTTCTTTTCTTACGATATTAATCATATCACCAGCCCTGAATACAAGCATACCGCTGTTCCACAGATATCCTTCATCATATGAATAACAATCTGCTATCTCTGAAGAATCCGAATCAAAATCAACCTGTGGTATAAGAGATTTCACATCACAGCCGTTTCTTAATATATATCCCAGATTCTTAGCCTGATATTCAGGCTTAACACCAAGTGCAACTATTGCACCTGACTTAGCCATTTCTTTTGCACTTATTATTGCATCCTTATAGCCATCTCCATCTATGAAATTATCTGAATTGACTATAAGCACAAACTCTGTTGGATTGGCAAACATTGTTCCAAGTATGATAGCCGCTGCTGTACCTTTAGCTGTTCCCTCAAGAATCAATCTGTACCTCAGGCTCTGAAACGCTTTCATCTGTCCGTTGACAATATTCTTATATGACTCATTAGTTACTATTATGAACTCGTCACAATATGGCATATTTCTTACAACAGTTTCCTGTAACAGTGAACGTCCTTCTTTGAAATTCATAAACTGTTTAGGATAATTTTTTCTGGACAATGGCCATAAACTGTCACCACTTCCACCTGCCAGGATAACACACTTCATATAAATGTACCTCCCAAAATACACTAATTAACCTGTTTTATTGTTTACATCATCGTATTATTATTCCGCCGCCCATATTCTTATCATCATCACTTGATGATGTTGTTTCGTCATTATTACCGGAACCTCCCTTATTATCATCGCTTGATGATGTTGTTTTCTCATTATTGTCGGAATCTTCCTTATTATCATTACTTGATGGTGTTGTTTTCTCATTATTATCGTCATCACTTGATGATGTTGTTTCGTCGTTATTATTAACCTCTCCACCACTCTTATCATCATCACTTGATGATGTTGTTTCGTCATTATTACTATTACTGTCATCATCGCTGTTACCTGCTGGACGTTTCTGTTCTGAACCATCAGAGTTATTGCTGTTCTGCTGGTTTGCAGCCCTTGCTTCTGTAGTGGCTTCTGTTATAACCTCCTTTGAAGCTTCTGTCTTAGTAGTGGCTTCTTCAGTTTTTGTTTCATCTTCTGTTCTTTGCTTCTTGGTTGCTGACTGTCTTGTTGGAGCCTGTCCACTTGTATACTGCTGCATATTCTTATAGTCATAACTGCTGTTTACCTTTTTTCTGCTCCTGGCAGATACTACAGATACCATTAATACTGATACTAATATTATGACAACAACACATCCAGATATCCATGATACAGTTTTTCTTGCTGATAATGAAAGATCTGGGAACAATTTCTTTATAAATAAAGTTACTGCATTCTCTTTACCTTGCTTTCTGCTGTTGTATACAGAACTTACTGCACGTTTTTCCTCATACTCATCATTATGTTCATCTTCATCAGACTCCTCATCGTCATCTGATATATCCTCATCTGATTCATACGCATCCTGGGCTGTGTCTTCATCTGAATCCACATCATCAGCGGCTGTACCATCGTCTGTATCCTCTGCCACCGAAGCACTGGTACGCACATCATATCCTAACACCGCAGCTTTTATATCAGCTATCCAGCCTGCTATATATGAACTGTCAATATCTGTCAGCTGTTCTATATCATCAACTGACTGCATCTCATATGCATATAACTCGAGTAATGCCATATAAACTGAATTCAGTGAATCCAGCTCACCCTTCTGTTCATCATATAACTTAGGGCTTCTGAATACTCTGGCTTTTTTCTTCATATACTCAAGTAAATCTTCATCTTCTCTTATTCTTGAGTATTCATATTCATTCATCTGTGAAGCAGCGTGTAATTCACTTTCATGCTCTTTCACTGCACTGACCATAAAATATGATGATACAATAACAGCAATCTGCTTATGCACATTCTTTGACAGGTTGATATCTTCAACTTTGTTACATACCTCTATAAGTGCCTTCTTAGCCTCTGTCATACTCTTTTCTTCGTCCCTGAAAACAGGATATGAAAGGGCATATACTTCTTTGTATATCTTGTTACATAACTCTTTTTTCTGCGCTTTTCCTTCCACAACAGCTTTTATAAGCTGAATAAGCTCTTCATCCTGATTATTATTCATACATATCTCCTATATTTTTATAATACAAGTACTAACTTACCATTCACTTACATTAAACATTAATACTTTTTGTTCATCATTGCGGTGTATCTCCGCCATCTGGCTGCGCCAGATATTGAATCATCTTGATATTATAACACCATGTTACATAATTGTCACTATCACACAGAACCAACAAAACCGGGAGCTCTGCATGAATACTTTTCATACAGATATTCCCGGTTA
>ERZ808240.4629-NODE-4629-length-11972-cov-42.010909_pt1 | contig 11972 bp, 6 predicted proteins | sample MGYA00521084_ERZ808240 | MGnify/ENA primary metagenome ERZ808240 (study PRJEB31516, sample SAMN03275571) | gut metagenome | biome: mammalia-associated habitat; material: feces | host: Papio cynocephalus | place: Kenya | collected 2012-08-06 ... | reverse complement strand
AAGAGTCTCCCACAGATGGCACAGATCAACACAGATTTAGATGCCTTGCGGCATGAGCTGAAACATTTGGGGCTTTGGAAGTTTACGGGGGCGGTGATGTATGTGCTGCATGAGGTGTTCGGGCTGTCGGAAGATAAGATGATCGCGCTGATGGATGAACAAGAAGGCAAGTTCTTGCTGGAAGAAACCATGCGTGGTGGCAACTTCGGACAGTATGATACTCGGCTGGGAAGCAAGGAGGATGAAGGCAAGTTTCATCGCTATCTCAGGATGAACTTGCGAAACTTGCGTTTTGTGAAACATTATCCTACCGAGGCGTTTAGCGAACCATTGTTCAGAACTTGGTTTGCGGCATGGAAGAAGACACATGGAATAAGATAACAGACATATCGGGCGAACAGCTTCTCTCCCCTTTTATATGAGCTAATTTTCGGGGAACTTAGAAACTCGATATTTTGAAAATATTACCTTACGAGATAGCAAGAGCTGGGTGGAAGAGAGGATTGTCGTAAGAAATCCACAAATCGGGTGGACTAATTATATTGTTAAATTTAAATTTCTTAGACAAATGAAAAATTTAAAATTAAATTAGGTCGGGCATAAAGTAGCCCGACTCATTAAAAAAGTGAAAGGGCAGAGTTTTGAGGAGTCTGCCAAGTGTGTTATCGCAATTATGGATTTGTCAAGTATTGCTATTAAGTTGTACTTTGGTATTCCAATTGACCTTGTTGACATGTTCAACGCTGGTCAAGACATTATGTCGATTGTGTAGTACATCAAACAGGTGATTCAAACTCATGTTTGACACCGGGGAGGCGGTTCGCCGTCTCCTTTATTATGTTTTTTTGCAAGAGTTCATTATGAAATATTCCATTGAACAATCAGACAATTTTGCATTTCCGAATAGAATGAGTCCTGCAGGAACATCAATGTTCTATGCTTCGTTTGAAAAAGGCACTGCTACTAATGAGTGTGTCGGAGGTGATTAAAATAAAGAGGCATGGAACAATGAGGAAAAACTATGTAATTTATCAACAACACAAACACTGAAATGAAATAGAAATGAGAGAAGTACCTATACTTTTACCTGTGTTTACTACGAGTGTGCCTTTGGATTTTCCATCTGAAGGCACGTTTGCGTTCAACAAAAAGACCAACAAGCAGTTGGAAGTGACGGTGAGAATCAACGAGCACCAGTACTTCAACATGAATTTCTTGAACCATGACGGTTATATCATGGCATGTTGCCGTTGGGCGCATGTACTGGACTTCACGGAGAATGGGCTTGACCGCATACAGATGATGATCAAGCGACATTTCCGGAAGAAATATCCTGTCATCAGCAGCTTGTATGGTCAGCATACTGATACGGCTGAGGACATCCATATATCGACTATTGGCTTTGAGGGAAATCCGAAGGAATGGTATATATCCATGCGCATCTATGGAGAGAAGTTCGAGGATTTGATGCATGGCAATCTGCTGATAAACGTAACGTTTGCCTCTGCTGTCGGCAACCTGTGCATGGCAAGCGTGGATGTATTCAAGGAAATCATGAAGAGCGATGCCAAGCAGCCGAAGATATTGCTGAAGGAGTTGACAGGTATTGACGAGATAGACAAGAACTTTGACTTTGGTAATTATCTGGATGCAAGAAATCCAGAGACAGGCGAGATTATATCGACTGCGAGGGAGGACGGTAAGGCTTCGGGAGTGGAACTGCCAGAGGAAATAGAAATGCCATCTTGCATGGATACATATCCAACGAATATTTACATATCGGCATTTATGAATTCGTTGAACGAAAAGGAATATGTCACATTCAGTAATGCCATTTATTTTGAAATCATGTCAAAACAGCAAGCCTTGAAGGATTTAGGCTTTGCCAAAGACCATGACTTTCAATACTTGGAGGAATATGTTCCTACCATCGGTGATAAATTTATAGCAGTAGAAGAAGCCAAAACGGAACGACTGCTGATAACCTCTACGGTTTTACTTATGATGTCGAGCATGCGTAATTCTTTGTTTGATGAATTGTACCAAGTTAAAGATACGGGGACTGAGGAAAATAAACTCGCCATGGAAATGGATGGGTATGTCAAGAAGTTGGTATGGCGCAAATGGGATACCAATTACTTGGAGGAACTTGTAGAGCAAGTAACAAGGAATGAAGGAAATCAAGCTCTTTGATTACCAGGAGGACATGGTGAGGCGAGTGTGGAAAGCATTCAAACACCATGATGCCGTGATGGTGCAAATGCCGACGGGAACGGGAAAGACGATGGTCTTGTCGAACATCGTCTTCTCGTTCTTGGAGAAGAGTAACAAACCGGTTTGGATTGTTGCCCATCGTAGGGAGTTGGTTTCTCAGATTCGAGAAACTATAGAAAGAGTTTTTTCGAATCACCCCGTGAGGGTGCGTCATGGACTTATGACACACCCTCCTCGATTATAAACTAACTAACAAATTCTTACATTTCCACTACCACTTCGTGCTTGCCTGCTGTGCAAGGGATGACGGTGCCCTCGATAGCCTTGCCGTCCACGGTAATCTGCTTCACCCCCTTCTCCTTACCGTCAGGGTTCTTCACGATGATGTGATATTCTCCGCCACGGAACTTACGGGTTACCTCGTACTCCTTGGCGGTGCTTGGCAGACAAGGGTCGATGTTCAAGCCATCGTAATCAGGTTTGATGCCGAGGATGAACTCAGAAATGGTGTACCACATCCAAGCGGCTGTACCAGTCAACCAAGAGTTCTTGCCCTCGCCAGGCTTGGCGGCATCCTTGCCGGCTACCATCTGGCAGTTTACGTATGGTTCCACTTTATGCAAGGTCTGGTATTTCTCCTCCACGTAACTTGGCAGAATCTTGGTGTAGTGCTTCCAAGCATCGTTACCACGTCCTGCTACGGTTTCGCCAATGATGACCCACGGATTGTTGTGGCAGAAGATGCCGGCGTTCTCCTTATAACCTTCTGGATAAGAGGAAATCTCGCCCATCTCCACATGGTAGGTGGTGTAGGCTGGGTTGTTGAGTACCATGCCGTGCTCGCACTCCAAACGCTCCTTGGCACTGTCCAAAGCCTTGTCGCAGAGTCCGTTCTCCAAACCGATGCCAGCCATCGTACACCAACCCTGGCTCTCGATGAATATCTTGCCCTCCTCGTTCTCGTCGCTGCCGATCTTGTTGCCGAAGAAGTCGTAGGCGCGGAGAAACCATTTGCCGTCCCAGCCATGCTTCTTCACAGCCTCGCTCATCTCATCGACAGCCTGCTGCATGCGCTCGGCCTCGGCGAGATAATCTTCCTCTGCCAAGCCTGTCACGATACCCTCCCGGCTGTTGGCGGTTTCCTTGGCGAGTTGGTGACAGAGTGCCACGTAGTCCTTGCCTGTCACGACGAACAAGCCGGCAATCATCAAGCTCTCAGCCTGCGAGCCTTCGCCCTTGTTCTCGGTAGTTTGGAAACTTTCGTTTGGATCCCAAGAGAAGCAGTTGAGGTTGAGGCAGTCGTTCCAGTCGGCTCTGCCGATGAGCGGCAACTTGTGCGGACCGAGGTTATTGATGACGTGGTTCATGCTGATCTTCAAGTGCTCGAAGAGGCTCACCTCGCTACCTGGCTGGTTGTCGAATGGCACCTGTTCGCCCAGGATGGAGTAGTCGCCCGTCTCCTTGATATAAGCGATGGTACCGAAAATCAACCAGCAGGGGTCGTCGTTGAAACCGCCGCCGATGTCGTTGTTGCCACGCTTGGTCAATGGCTGGTACTGGTGGTAGCAACCTCCGTCAGGAAACTGCGTGCTGGCGATGTCGATGATGCGCTGGCGGGCACGCTCGGGTATCTGATGAACGAATCCTACCAAGTCCTGGTTGGAGTCGCGGAAGCCCATGCCTCGACCGATGCCGCTTTCGAAGAAACTTGCTGAACGAGACATGCAGAAAGTTATCATGCACTGATACTGGTTCCAGATGTTCACCATGCGGTCGAGCTTGTCGTTGCCGCTCTTCACGGTGAAGATGTTGAGGAGATTATCCCAGTACTCGTTGAGTTTGGCGAAGGCTGCATCTACCTTCTCGGTGGTATCGAACTTCTCCATCAAGGCGTACGCCTTCTCCTTGTTGATGACCTTCTTGGCTACGAACTTCTTGTCCTGCTCGTTCTCTACATAACCCAAGAGGAAGATGAGGTCACGGCTCTCGCCTGGCTGCAAAGTAACCTCTATGTAGTGGGAGGCGATGGGACTCCAACCATGGGCGAAACTATTGCGTGGCTTGCCTTCGAGCACAGCCTCTGGTTCGGCAAACTCATTATAGAGACCGATGAAAGTCTCACGGTCGGTATCGTAACCCTGTATCTCGGTGTTGACAGTATAGAAAGCATAGTGGTTGCGACGCTCGCGGTACTCGGTCTTGTGGTAGATGGTGCTGCCCTCTACCTCCACTTCACCGGTAGAGAAGTTGCGTTGGAAATTCTCCATGTCGGTAGCGGCATTCCAAAGACACCACTCTGCGAAAGAGAACACCTTCAAGTGCTTCACCTCGGATGATGTGTTCTTCAAGGTCATCTTCTGCACCTCAGCCCAAGTATGGAGCGGAACGAAGAAGAGCACGCTGGCCTCCACGCCGTTCTTGCTGCCGGTGATACGAGTATAGTTCATGCCATGGCGGCACTCGTAGCTATCGAGTGGAGTCTTGCAAGGTTTCCACCCTGGATTCCAGATGGTGTCGCCGTCTTTGATGTAGAAGTAGCGACCGCCGTTGTCCATCGGCACTCCGTTGTAACGATAACGGGTAATGCGGCGGAACTTGGCGTCCTTGTAGAAGGAATAGCCACCTGCTGTGTTTGAGATGAGCGAGAAGAAATCCTCGTTGCCCAAATAGTTGATCCAAGGCCATGGGGTCTTAGGGTCTGTAATCACGTACTCGCGATTGGCGTCATCGAAATGACCATACTTTTTTTCTGCCATTGTCTTTGTGATATTTTATTGGTCTTTACTTATTTGTTGCGTAGAACTGAAGTCTTACGAGAAACTGAATGCTATTTTTAGATTATTTGTACGTTTTTGATGCAAAGTTAGTAAAAAGTTTTAGTTGTAAAGTTATATAACTGATATTTTTTGTATTTTTGCAATAGATTAGGTTTTAAACCAAACGGTTTGTTAACATTTCATGCACTCGGCTTATGAAAAGAAACATTATGGCACTCGTCGTAGCCCTCTTTGCCATGGCGCAAATGTCGGCGCAGACCTATGAAAACTTGTGGAGACAAGCTCGATCTTTTGAATTGAAGGATTTGCCTAAGAGTGAAATCGGCGTGATGAAGAAGATTATCTCCAAGGCGACGGTTTCCAAGGACTACGGGCAACTCTTGGCAGCGAAACTGAGAAGCGTGGTGGCTTGGGGACGAATCTCTAATGATTCCATCGCTCCAGCATTGGAACGTATAGAGCATGAGGCAGAGCGAGCATCCGATCCTGTGCAGAAGGCGGTGATGTATGCCGCCTTGGGCAGGATGTATGCAGACAATGCCAATGTCTTCAGTATCGGAGACGAGTATATGGAGAATATGAAAAAGGCTGATAGCTTCTTGGCTAAGGCTTTGGAAAATCCGTCCTTGTTGGCTCAGGTGAAATCTACGACCTACGAACCTTTGGTACTACAAGGCATGGATGGAACTTCGTTCAACCATGACCTCTTGCATGTCATCGGCTTTGAGGTCAACACCGCGGAGGCTTACCAAAAGATGGCTACCTATTATAAAAAGGTGGGCAACCGAGGTGCGGCTTGTCTTTGTGAATATCAGTTGACCCAACTCGACAGAAAGGCGGACATCAAGTTGGTCAAGAAATCGAAATACTTGCAAACCATAGATTCTTTGATTCATGTATATAAGGACATTCCAGAGGCAGGCGAGTTGGCTGTGGAGCACTACCGCTTCATGGATGGTGCAACCGATGCCAAGGCAGCCGATAAGCTCAATTATATCAACTATGCCCTGAACCATTGGGGCGGTTGGTCGAGAATGAATGAACTTCGCAATGCGCAGAAGCGTCTCACCGAACCGATGTTCTTGATGCTCAAATTCCCAAAGGTGATTCGCCCATCCCAAAAGCAATGGCTCATATTTGACAAGGTGCGCAACTTGGGGAAGTTGACGGTGAATATCGCCCGATTGAACATAACGGCAGACAACGACTATGATGTCGAAGACAAGAACGACTACAAGGCCTTGCTCTCCAAGACTACGGATTTGCATAAGATCAGCAAGTCTTTGAACTTTGTCGGGCATCCTGCTTATGAGATTTTCAAGGATTCCATAGAAATCTCTGATTTGCCATTGGGGGCGTACCTGATGGAGATTGTCTCAGACAATCCTCTTGTGCCTGCTCAACGTGACCTCTTTTATGTCAGTGACTTGAGCTTCATGGTACAGCAGCTACCGGGCGATAAATGTCGTTATATCGTGGTCAATGCCACCAATGGACAGCCCGTTAGCGGTGCCACTTTGACATTCAGCGATCGAGGCAATGGCAATAAGAAACAGAAGAAAACCAAGAAATATGTAACGGATGCCAATGGCGAAGTCATTTGTGGTAAGTATCGTGAAGATGTCTTGGTGACCACCGATGAAGACAAATATACACCAGAATGTAGCGTCTTTGCTTGGAGTGCCGATGGTGTTCGGGCTAAAAAGGACGTTCATTCCACGTCTGTATATACAGACCGCTCCATCTATAGACCAGGGCAGACGGTACATTCCACAGCTATTTGCTTCGTGAAGAATGGCGATGACGTTCGTGTGGAGTCGGATAAGAAAGTAACATTCAGCTTGCTTGATGCCAGCTATAAGATGGTAGCAGAAAAGTCTGCGGTATCTGATGCTTACGGTAGTGCAAGCATAGATTTTGAACTCCCTGCAGGTGGACTTACTGGCAATTACTCTTTGCGAGTTAATGATGTGTATAAGTCCTTCCGTGTCGAGGAATATAAGCGACCTACGTTTGAGGTGACCTTCCCTAAGGTGAATCAAAAGTACACATGGGGTGATACGGTTATCGTAAAGGGTACAGCCAAAACATACGCAGGAGTACCTGTGCAAGGTGCCAAGGTCAACTATCACGTGACAAGACGTTCTTCGTGGTGGTGGTCTCGCTCCATGAACCGTACTATTTGTGAGGATACGGGTGAGACGGATGCTGATGGCGCATTTGAAGTCAAGATACCTTTGAAACCAGACTTGAAGTCGGGTATGACGGAGACTGAGTTCCTCAAGGTCGCACGTTTCTATAACTTTGATGTCTCAGCGACTGTTGTCAGTGAGAGTGGAGAGAGTCGTGAGGGTGAGATGAGTTTGCCTTTGGGTACCAAACCAACGGCTTTCACGGTCGATTTGCCTGGGCAAGTGGAAAAGGATAGTTTGAAACAACTGACTTTTGGGTATAAGAATAGCGGTGGCATGGACATCGCAGGACAAGTGCGTTATCGCTTCGACGGTGGTGAATGGCAAACAGCCGCAACAAACACTCCAGTCTTGTTGACGGAGGGTATGTTTGAACGGAAGTCGGGCGAACATCAGGTAGAAGCTATCTGTGAGCAAGATACACTTCAACAGAAGTTTGTGCTCTTCAGCATGGAAGACGGTCATCCGATGGTATTTACCAAGCATTGGAGTTATCAGAGTGCCAAGACATTCCCAAGTGATGGAAAGCCTGTCTATCTGCAAGTTGGCTCATCAGAGAATGGCGTGTATGTGGCTTACTCTATTGCGGCAGGAGGGCGCCTCTTGGAAAAAGGTGCTTGGGAGTTGGGAGACAGCATTGTCACTCGTTCCTTCACATATCAGCCAGAGTATGGAGACGGACTTACTCTGAATTACAGTTTCGTGAAAGATGGCGTATGCTATAGCAAGGACTTGATGATAGGGAAACCTTTGCCAGACAAGCGATTGAATCTCTCTTGGAAAACATTCCGCAATCGTCTGACACCTGGACAGAAGGAAGAGTGGACCTTGCAGGTGACAACGCCTGACGGGAAACCTGCCAAGGCACAACTCTTGAGTGTGCTTTACGACAAGTCGCTTGATCAGATTGAGCAGCATCAATGGAACTTAACCCTGGGCTTATATCGCTACTTGTGCAATTATCCTTGGTCTTGTAATATCAATGGCTTCTATCCACTCACCTTGTCGGCTCGTTATCCTACGAAATACTATTTGGCCAATTCCATGGATATTGACCATTTTGATGAAAGTAAGTTCTTGACCTTGGGCTTGGGAAGTTACGGTGGTGCTTTGGAAGAATGTGTAGTTGTCGGATATGGCGTGCAAAAGAAAAGCTCATCAACAGGAAGCATCCGTATAAGAGGCATGGCGGCAAAGGAGAATCGCATGCAGGCTGCTCCTATGACAGCTTTGAGCAATGAAAATGTCAGCATGAATCTTGCTCAGGATGAAGCTGCAAATACTGATACTCGCACCTCAGGTAAGGAGGAAAAGGCTCTCGACAATGTTCTGGTTCGTGAGAACCTGAATGAAACCGCCTTCTTCTATCCAGCCTTGGAGACGGATGCCAAGGGCAATGTGGCTATCAAGTTCACCTTGCCAGAGAGTGTCACAACTTGGAAGTTCATGGGCTTGGCTCATGACAAGGAGATGCGCAACGGAACTTTGATTGATGAGGCGGTGGCTCAGAAGACAGTGATGGTACAGCCTAACATGCCTCGCTTCCTCCGTGAGGGCGACAAGGCAACCATCGTAGCGAAACTTTTCAATACTTCAGATAAGAAGGTGGGTGGCAATGCTCGTATGCAAATCATCGATCCAGAGACCAACAAGGTGGTTTGGCAGAAGAACGAGAAGTATGATGTGGATGCCAACGGTACAGCAACCTTGTCTTTCTATGTGGAAGGACTGAAAGAAGGTATATATATAAATAAGGTAGTGGCTACGGGCAATGGCTACAGCGATGGCGAACAGCACTACTTGCCTGTGCTGAGCAACCGCGAACTCGTCACCAATACCTTGCCTTTCACTTTGACGGAGAAAGGAACGAAGGATTTCGACCTCTCTTCTTTGTTTGCAGGGAATGTCACTGATGCCAAGATGACAGTCGAATATACCAATAATCCCAGTTGGCTGATGATTCAGGCTTTGCCTTCTCTTAGCAATCCAACGGATGACGACAATGCCATCTCCTTGATGGCGGCAATCTATAGCAACAGCATTGCTCGCCACATCATGCAGTCTTCCCCTGTCATCAAACAGGTAGTAGAACTTTGGAAGAAGGAGATAGCTTCGAATGGTACTTCTGCTTCTTCTGCATCAGGCAATACCGCTTCTGGCAAACCAACTTCCTCCTTGATGAGCAGCTTGGAGAAGAATCAAGAACTCAAGAATCTTATTCTCAACGAGACTCCTTGGGTGATGGATGCCGACAAGGAAAGCGAACAGAAATCAGCGCTCGTCAATTACTTCGATGAATCGATGAATAGCCAACGCTTGAGTTCCCAACTCTCGAAGTTGAAGGGATTGCAGAACAATGATGGTTCCTTCTCTTGGTGGAAGGGGATGATGGGCAGTCGCTGCATGACTACCGCCGTAGTCAAGATGATGGTTCGTCTCGACCAGATGATTGGTAATCAGAGCGACATCAATCCTTTGTTTGCTCGTGCTCTCTCTTATTTACGGAATGAGACTGCCAAGGAAGTGAAGGAGATGAAGAAGGAAGAGGCGAAAGGTGAAAAGCATCTTCGCCCAAGTGAGGATGCGGTTGATTATCTTTATATCCTCGTTTTGGATGGCAAGAAGTTGAGTACTTCTGCTTCTTCCGACAAGGAATATCTCTTGAAGAAGATGGTGGATAAGAATGGCGAGTTTACCATCTATGGTAAGGCGATTGCCGCTGTGGTTCTTGCCAAAAATGGATACAAACAGCAGGCTACTGACTATCTGCGGAGCATCAACGAGTATTCTGTTTACAAGCCAGAGATAGGACGCTACTTCGATACTCGCAAGGCTTATTATAGTTGGCGAGACTATAGGATACCTACCCAGGTGGCTGCGATAGAGACAATGCAACTGTTGGGCGATGAGGCTAAGAAGGCTTTCATTTCTGAAAATATTTCAGCCAAGCAAGCTATCAATGAAATGCAACTCTGGTTGCTCCAGTCGAAGCGTACCCAAGCTTGGGATACTCCAGTGAATACCGTGAATGCGGTCTATGCTTTCTTGGACGGCAAGGAAGAGGCTTTGAAGAAAAATGCCGAGAACGCCAACTTGAAGTTGGATGGTAAGAACTTGTCTCTTCCTAAGGCCACCGTAGGACTTGGCTATGTGAAGGTAGGCAAGCTGGGTGCAGCCAAGACGCTGACCGTGGATAAAAAGAACGACGGCACTTCTTGGGGAGCGGTCTATGCACAGTTTACCCAGCCATCTGCTGAAATCACTTCTGCTGAGTCGGGCATTAAGATAAGTCGTAAGGTTACCGCTGCCAAGAATGTCAAGGTGGGCGACAAGGTGACGGTCGTCCTCACCATCACCACCGACAGAGACTACGACTTCGTGCAAGTGATGGACAAGCGTGCAGCCTGCTTGGAGCCAGTCTACCAAACCAGCGGCTACCAGTGGGACATGGAATGCTATGTGTCGCCAAAAGACTATACAACAAATTTCTATTTCGACCGTTTATCTAAAGGCAAGCATATTGTCGAGATGGAATACTATGTAGATAGAAAGGGCGATTACCAAAGCGGCAGTTGTGCGGCACAATGCGCCTACAGCCCGGAATTCGGCGGTAGGGCAGAGGCTTACGGACTGCGTGTGACGGAGTAATGCTTCTTGTCTTTTCATAATAGGGCATGAAATAAGAAATAGAATATACAAACCGTTAAATACAAAGTGAACAGATGAAAAAGATGAGTGTATGGGTGATGGCATCACTGATGACGGTTTCGGCATCAGCGCAAGAGATCACTACTCAGCAAGAAACGATAGATTGTGGACAGGTGTTGTTTAGAAATCCTGTGACGGTGGATTTTCCATTGATGAATGCTGGCACCAAGGCTTTGCGTATCAGTCAGGTACGTAAGAGTTGTGGATGCACCGAGGTGAAATATCCTGAGAGAGAAATCGCTCCGGGCGACTCGTTCCTTGTACGGGCAACCTTTGATGCCAAGCAGATGGGGACTTTCATCAAGCAGATAGGACTCTTCAGCAATGCAGGCGAAAAGCCTTTCGTGCTTACCATGCGAGGAAAGGTGGTGGAAAGAGTGGTCGATTTTGCAGGAAACTACTCCTATCAGTTGGGCAAGTTGAAGGTCGATGTACAGGACTTGGAGTTTGATGACATAAACCGAGGCGACCGCCCCGTGCAGCGTATTCACATCATGAATCCTACCGACGAGGTGTTGCGGCCTGTGGTGATGCACTTGCCTCCTTATCTCACAGCGCAGGTGTCGCCTTCCAAGTTGGCACCACGTCACAGCGGTGTGGTTACCGTTGTGCTCGATTCACGCAAGTTGCGCGACTTAGGACTGAATCAGACTTCCATCTATCTTGGGGCACATCTCGGTGACAAGGTTTCGCCCGAGAACGAAATCGGTGTGTCGGCTGTTCTCTTGCCTAACTTCGATAACATTACTGCAGAAGGCAAGGCAGAGGCACCTAAAGTGAAACTTTCAACCACTACGCTCGACCTGGGTAGCTTTGGCACCAAGAAGAAGGTGAAGGGAGAAATACTGATAACCAACGAAGGAAAGTCGGTGCTTGAGATAAGAAGCATGCAGATGTTTACCATGGGACTTCAGGTTTCGCTCAACAAAACTAAGGTTCGTCCTGGCGAGACAGCCAAACTCAAGGTGACAGCCATTGCCGCAGAATTGAAGAAGTCGCGCTCGAAGAATCCTCGTGTGCTCATGATTACCAATGATCCTGACCATGCCAAGGTGGTGGTGAAAGTGAAGGTTAAGTGAAG
>ERZ808240.4628-NODE-4628-length-11976-cov-12.607332_pt1 | contig 11976 bp, 13 predicted proteins | sample MGYA00521084_ERZ808240 | MGnify/ENA primary metagenome ERZ808240 (study PRJEB31516, sample SAMN03275571) | gut metagenome | biome: mammalia-associated habitat; material: feces | host: Papio cynocephalus | place: Kenya | collected 2012-08-06 ... | reverse complement strand
AGTAGTTACAATGTAACTATTCAGCCCACCCCAACATTCACAAAACCGCACGATAAATCGTGCTTTCTCGCTGCAGCGCAGCTAATTTTGCTCATGTATGGGGCGGTGACTCTATTCGAGCCACCTTACGGATAAGAAAACTGCTACTTGCATGCAAGCATGAAGTATCAGTCTTCTTATCCGAAGGGGTTCTGAATAGTTACATTTTGACAACAAAAAAACACCTTCTCTTCTCAGCACCAGCGGTTACGCATAGCTTCAAAGGTCAGTCACTTCTGTGGGATTCCGGTCAGTGGATCGTTCGTCACGCTTTCCGGTCTCCGTTTCCTTCGTTGCCGTTTGAGTGTATCATAAAAATGAAAAACTTACCAGCATGAAAATAGAGCCCATGCTCATACTAATACCAAGATAAGTGATCACAAAAAACGCTTATCTGAAACACGAAAACCAATTCCAAACGGAGGTGAACGAAATGGCAAGTAAAACCAATAGAGTAGAAGTTCCCGAAGCCAAGGCAGCAATGGATCGTTTCAAGACTGAGGTTGCATCTGAGCTGGGTGTTAATCTGAAAGAGGGTTACAACGGTGACCTTACTTCTAAGGAAGCAGGAAGCATCGGCGGTGAAATGGTTCGTCGTATGATCAAGAAGCAGGAAGAGCAGATGAAATAAGCTCTGTCTGATTCTTCGAAATCGGCAGGATCCAAAATTCAAAATTCAAAAAAGAAGCTGTACAGGGGAATACCTCTGTACAGCTTCTTACTGTGTATCTGGGGCTTTGGTGAACTACGCGTTTCTCCGTGCTTCGCACTCTCGAACCGCTGCAGCCATTCGCATTCCGGGCTGTCGCCCTCCTTGCTCATGTCTGTTTGCCCGTCTAATACATAGGCGTTCCTGCCTGCAAGCAGTCGTCCCGCCTATGTGTTGACGGTCTATTCACCAAAAACAGCCTTGTAATCTGCCTGGAACTTGGCGATACCGGCATCGGTCAGAGGATGCTTCACCATCTGCTCGATTACGGAGTAAGGAACGGTAGCGATGTCCGCACCTGCCAGTGCGCAGTCGGTTACATGGATGGGATTACGTACACTTGCTGCGATGATCTTGGTATCCAGGTCGGTTACCGAGAAAATATCCGCAATATCACGGATCAGATCTACGCCTCTCGTGCTGATGTCATCCAGTCTGCCCAGGAAAGGAGATACATAGGTAGCGCCTGCACGTGCAGCTAACAGTGCCTGGTTCGCGGAAAAGATCAGGGTCACATTGGTCTTGATACCTTCGGAGCTTAATACCTTACAAGCCTTCAGACCTTCTACGGTCATAGGAATCTTAACGACCATGTTGGGATGAATGGCAGCAATCTCTCTTCCTTCCTTGATCATGCCTTCTGCATCTACGGTGGTAGCCTTAACCTCACCGCTGATCGGTCCGTCTACGATGGATGCGATCTCTTTGATTACTTCTACGAAATCTCTGCCCTCTTTTGCGATCAGGGAGGGATTGGTAGTTACTCCGCAAATAACCCCCATGTCATTTGCTTTCTTAATGTCCTCTACTTTTGCAGTGTCAATAAAAAAACGCATAACTCTTCTCCTTTTGCTATGTAAATTTGCTTGCTGCAGGTTCCCGAAAATCTCCCCGTGAACCTTTATCTACAGTATACTCATTTCCCTTTCAGACGGCAAGCACTTTTTTGTAAAATTTCTTGATTGTGTTCGAGCACGGAGTGTACAACTACGGACAATACAACTTCCGGACATAGTAAAAATCTGCCGTCCCTACAGCCCATCTCCGCTCCCTTACGCCTGCATCTGTCGCAAGAAGCAGTCTCCTTAAATTATTCATATCCGGCACTCTCCTTTTCCGGTCCTCACAGGTGGTCATCTTCACGATTCTGCGCAGCCACTTTTCTCCCCGTCTCTCCCTGCAGGTTATCTTCCGACAGCTTCCTTCTCCCAGCATCACTTCCAGAATCTTCCCCACCGCATAGACATCGCTTTCCTCTCCCGGCAGTTCCCCCGGGGAGAACTGTTCCGGCGCACTGTAAGAATAATTTCCCGCACCAGACCACGCATCCTCCCGGTTCCACAGACATCCCAGATCCAGGATCCCCACTCTGCCGTTTTCACGGATGCGGATATTTTCCGGCTTCAGATCCCGGTAGAGAAAAGGATGCTCCCGTTCATGCAGATACTGTAGTCCCTCAGCGATCTGCAACGCCACTTCCTGTGCTGTGGCAGGGGACAGTCTTCCCCGCCTGTCCAGCATTTTCCGCAAATCCATTCCGTTCCAGTATTCTATGATCAGATATCCCGTTCCTCCTTCCGTCCAGTGCTCCCTGTACGCCGGGAAAAGCGGATGTGCGATCTCCTGCCAGTTTCTGCATTCCCTCTCCCACTGTCCTGAGTTCTCCGATACTCTGCATGCCCAAAATCGTCCTTCCCTATCCCTGACACGATAGACCTTTGCAAAGCTGCCTTCCCCGATAAATACCGGATCTGCATATCCATGTTCTGCTATAGTTCTCTCCATATTTTCCCTCCGCTTACCGGCAAAATCCACACAGCTCCCATATGTCTTCCGCCCTGTGCTGCCGCCTTTTTTCCCAGTTCCTTCAAGCGTTTCTCTGCCCGCTTCTCACAGACTTCAGCGGAAATATTCTCCGTAATCTGCGGCTTCAGACACTCCGCCAGTTCCTCTTCACAGAAATTCAGAAAAGCATTGTCTGCCATCAGTATCGCAGTTCCCGGTTCCACTTCTCCCACCATGCATTTTCCGTCTAATGTCTTCCATCCCACTTTTCCGAATCGACGGAAAAACACAAAATTCCGCATTCTTCCGTGGCTGAACAAAAGTACCCGTTCTTCCGCGCACAGTATTCCCGCATAATTACAGTCTTCTCCAAGCCTTGACAGTTCCTCCCTCCAGCACTCCTGCAGGAAGTCTCCCCCTTCGGTCTGCCATAGCAGCTTCCCCGACAGCTCATCATCCATTCTGTCCTGCAGATATCTCACTATTTTGCCATCGTCGGATATGCAGGCGCTTACCGCGTTCCGCCCGCTCTTACGGTATCTGCGCTGCTGCAGAGATAAAAACAGTCCTGCCTTTTCCTCTTTTTGCCAATAACTGGCAGTCACATACTCCATACACGATCCTCCTTTTGATTTTAATCTTTAGTATTCATTCTGTTCTTAATTCAGGGATCTTTTGCCGATAGGCTGAAAGTTTAGAATCACGTCCTATGTGAACGCAAAAAGAGCATACCATGCGGTATGCTCTTTGTCAACGGATAGATGTCCGTGGATATTCTATCCGAAGATATTTACCAGATCATTAAATAATAAAAACACCATCAGTACCATGAAGAACATCAGTCCGATGAAATGTACGATGCCTTCCTTTTCCGGAGGTACCGGTCTGTGGGTAATGGCTTCCCAGAGCAGGAACACCAGTCGTCCGCCATCCAGTGCCGGAACCGGCAGAAGATTCAGGATTCCCAGGTTCACCGTAAGCATCAGAGTAATATTTAACATGCTTAACAGCACACTCTGCCATCCGTAATCCTTGGCAGTCTCGTAAGTCTTGCCTACGACATTCACGGCGATTCCCACCGGACCTGCCACATCCTGTCTGGATACCTGCCCCTGTACTAACATCTCCAGGCTCTTCCAGGTCATCTTCACGCAATAACGCATCTCATACCAGGCATAACGGAAGCTGTTCAGTCCGGACATTTCCACAAAGTCCGCATTCATGATTCCCATCATGTAATATCCGGCACTCTCATCATAATGTGGTGTCAGCGTGGTCATTCCTTTTACGCCATCTCTTTCGTACTGTACCGCCACCTCGCCGCCGCGATAGGTCATGCAGAATAACTGTATCTCTTCGAAGAGATGTATTTTACTGCCGTTTAGTGCAAGGATCCGGTCTCCCGGCTGCAGTCCTGCTTCCTGCGCCGCTCCGCCGTCCACGACCTCTGTCGCCACTGGATCTCTGACCGCCACGAGCATATTTACCATAATAAGGGCGACGATAAATCCCAGGATAAAGTTAAATACCGGTCCTGCCAGCACAGTAGATATTCTCGCCCACACATTGGCATTTAAAAACGATCCGCTGTGATCTTCCCCGTCTTCTTTTTCATTCAGACCGTCTTCGCCTTCAAACATGCAGGCTCCGCCGATGGGAAGAAGCTTCAGGGAATATTTGGTGTCTCCTTTTTGAACGGAGAACAGGTTGGGACCCATGCCCACAGAAAACTCTATCACATGAATTCCATTGGCCTTCGCCAGCAGAAAATGTCCGAATTCATGTGAGACTACCACCACCCCAAAGATCAGTACAAACAAGATCAAAGTAACCATTTATTGCCTCTCATATCAAGCTCTTATTTTTTAGGATCAGAATCCCCTGCCGTCGATATAACTGTAGACAGCAGCCTCCGCCTCCAGAATCTCTTCCACGTTCGGGTTCTCGATCACCTTATGCTGCTCCATGGCTTCCTGAATCAGCTCCGGGATCTGAAGGTAAGCGATCTTGCGGTCTAGGAACAGCCCTACCGCTTTCTCATTAGCTGCATTGTACACCGTAGGCATACTGCCGCCGATGCGCTGTGCATCATAAGCGAGCTTCAGTCCGTAGAAAGTCTCCATATCCGGCTTCTCGAAAGTCACCTGTGCCAGTTCGTAAAAATCCAGCCGCTTCCCCGGCATCGGACGCCGATCCGGATAGAACAGTGCATACTGGATCGGAAGCTTCATATCCGGTGTACCTAACTGCGCGATCACCGCTCCATCCACATACTGTACGGCAGAATGGATAATGCTCTGCGGATGTACGATGACCTGAATCTGATCCAGATCCACGCCAAACAGCCATTTTGCTTCCATGACTTCCAGTCCCTTGTTCACCAATGTAGAAGAATCAATGGTGATCTTACGTCCCATGGACCAGTTGGGATGTTTTAAGGCATCCTCCACCTGAATATTTTGCAGTTGCTCTCTGGTTCTGCCCCGGAAGGGTCCGCCGGACGCGGTAAGCAGGATCTTCTCGATCCTACCCTTCGGCTCCCCGTTCAGGGACTGGAAGATTGCGCTGTGTTCGCTGTCCACCGGCAGAATCTTCACGCCCATCTTCGCCGCCAACGGCATAATGATATGCCCTGCGGTTACCAGTGTCTCCTTATTCGCCAGGGCAATATCCTTCCCTGCCTCAATGGCCGCAATCGTAGGTCTGATACCAATCATGCCCACAATTGCCGTCACTAATACCTGCGCCTCGGGCATCACCGCGATCTCTAACAGACCATCCATACCCGTGACAACCTTCACCGGAAGATCCGCCACACGGCTGCGTAAGTCTGCTGCCGCTTCCTCACTCCACATGCCTGCGATCAGAGGATGGAATTCTCTGATCTGCTGTTCCATCTGTTCTACGCTTTTTCCGGCTGCCAGTGCTACCACCTGCAACTCAGGATTATTGCGAACGACCTCCAGAGTCTGGGTTCCGATGGAACCGGTAGAACCCAGGATTGCTATTTTTTTCATAGTTCTATGCTCCTTGTACATTTCCTTCGCGCTTAGCGAAGTCCCATCATAAGGATGGTCAGGAAGTAAGTCATGGGTGCGGTCACCGTCATACTGTCAAAACGATCCATGATGCCGCCATGCCCCGGAATCAATTTGCCGTAATCCTTGATATTATGATTCCGCTTGATTGCCGAAGCCGCCAGATCTCCCACCATGCTCATCACCGCGCCAGCTGCGCAGATAAAGGCAATGATCCAGGTAATCGTCTGGTCCGGAAATGCTGCTTCCACGAAGAAATGCGCATACAGACCACCGATCAGAGCCGCTCCCACGACACCGCCGATGCATCCCTCCAGGGATTTATGAGGACTCAGCTCCGGGAAAATATGTTTCTTACCAATCAGTTTGCCTACCACATAGGCACAGGTATCACATCCCCAGGAACTGATCAGGATCAGCCATACCAGGTAGATTCCGTTATCGCACTCACGGGTGAGATAGACAAAGGACAACAGCACCGGTGCATACAGGAAGGAAAACACTGCTGCCATCACCTGACTTGCCTGATATTTCGGGAATGTCGCCACATAGCAGAACATTTCCGCCATGAACAGAGCCACAATGCACATGAGCAATAATGTATGATCCCTGGTGAAAAACAGCGTTGCATAATATGCTGTCACACCCACGAAGCCGATCCATTCCAGCGCGTTAAATTTTTTCTCGTCCGTTGCGCATTTTAATGCCTTGGTAAGTTCTCTGTATGCAATCAGAGAAATAAGCCACAACGGCACTGCCAGAAATACATTGCCGAAGCTGAACGTAGCCAGTGCGATGATAAGTAACACGATACCACTGAGCAAACGGGTCCAAAACATAAGCTATTCCTCCTTCAGGCCGCCATATCTTCTGTCTCTATGATTATATGCTTCCACAGCCCTCAACAATTCTTCTTTTGTAAAATCCGGCCAGGGAACCGGGGTAAAATAAAATTCTGTATAAGCCAGCTGCCACAACAGGAAATTGGAAATTCTCTGCTCATTGCAGGTACGGATCAGCAGATCCGGATCCGGAATGCCTGCGGTATCCAGATAGTCCTCCAGGGTATCCGCCGTAATATCCGCAGGATCCACCTCGCCGCTCTTAACTTTCGCGGACAGTTTTTTCACCGCACGGACGATCTCATCCCTGCCGCCGTAATTGATGGCGATCTGGAAATGCAGACCGTCATTGTTCTTCGTCGCCTCTTCCAGTTCTGCGATCCTCGTCCGGATGTCTTCATCCAGTCTCGTCTTGTCTCCCAGAACTCTGACGCACATACGGTTCTTCTCCGCTGTCTTCAGACAGGTCTTCATATAATTCCGCAGCAGCTTCATCAGGGCATCCACTTCATCCTGCGGGCGGTTCCAGTTCTCTGTGGAAAAAGCATATACCGTCAGGTACTGGATTCCCATACGGTATGCCTCTTCACAGATCACTTCCACTGTCTTGGCGCCCTGGACATGCCCATAGTTGCGGGGCATTCCCTTTGCTTTTGCCCAGCGGCCGTTACCGTCCAGAATGATTGCTACATGATTTGGAATTTTCAGATTTTGTTCCATACTTTATGCCTTCTTTTAAGCCTTTCCAAGCTTATTAAACTGTCATGATTTCCTTGGACTTGCTGTCGATCAGAGCATCAATATCCTTCACATACTTGTCGGTCAGCTTCTGCAGTTCATCCTCCAGACCCTTGATCTCATCCTCGGATACTTCGCTCTTAGCCAGCTTCTTGAATGCATCGTTGCCGTCTCTTCTGATATTACGGATAGCTACTTTGCCTTCCTCACCCTTCTTCTTTACTTCTTTTACTAGATCTTTTCTGCGGTCCTCGGTAAGCTCAGGGAACACCAGACGGATCACACTGCCATCGTTGGAAGGATTGATACCGATATCGGAAGTCATGATGGCTTTCTCGATCTCCTTGATCAGAGACTTCTCCCAGGGTGCGATCTGGATGATACGTGCCTCGGGAACAGTTACGTTACCTACCTGCTGGATGGGGGTAGGGGTTCCGTAGTAATCTACTCTTAATTTGTCCAATACGTGAGGATTTGCACGTCCTGCACGGATGGCAGCGAAATCTGCTGCCAGGAATTCATAAGCCTTCTGCATTTTCTCACTATATACCTGTACTCTTGCGTCCATATTTTCCTCTCTTCTGCGCTGTGCGCCTTTCCATTATATTAGTTTAATGATATCGGTTACACGGTTACTTTGGTTCCGTTGAATTTGCCCTTCATGGTATTCACGATGCTGTTCTCTTCGTTCAATCCGAATACCCACATAGGCATCTTATTGTCTCTTGCCAGGATGGAAGCAGTCATATCCACTACCTGAAGATTCTTCGCAATGACTTCATCGATAGATACTTCATCGTACTTCTTCGCTGTGGGATCCTTGGCGGGATCCGCATTGTAGACACCGTCGATAGCCTTAGCCAGCAGAATAACATCCGCCTCTACTTCAATGGCGCGAAGGACTACACCGGTATCGGTGGAGAAATAGGGATGTCCCGTACCACCTGCGAAAAATACTACCATGCCTTTTGCAAAATACTTATTGGCTCTGTCCTTGGAGAACAGCTTGGTAAAAGATCCGCACTCAAAAGGTGTTAAAATGTTGGTCATCATGCCTACGGAACGGAAAATCTCGGAGACATAGATGCAGTTCATGATGGTAGCCAGCATGCCGATCTGATCCGCCTTGGTACGGTCGATATTCTCACTGGAACGTCCTCTCCAGAAATTGCCGCCGCCGATAACGATTCCCACCTGAATGCCATCGTCTATCAGTTCTTTTACCTGTAATGCGACCTTTCTGACAGTTGCTTCATCAAAACCGGTCTTCTTCTCTCCAGCCAGTGCTTCTCCGCTGAGCTTCAGTAATATTCTCTTCATTGTTGTCTGCTCCTTATTTTGCTTTTCTTTTCTCGGGCTTGTAATCATCAAAGAAAGAAGTAGGGCTGACATCAGCATAGCACTGAGAGCACATACCTTCGATGACTGCACCGTTGTTGATCTGTACGGACTTGGACTTGATATTGCCCATGACAATAGCGGAAGAGTCCAGGATGACAGGTCCCTGTACATCAATATCACCCTTCACCGCACCCGCGATAGCTGCGCTGGTAGCGGTAATGTTGCCGATAACAACCGAGCTTGCTCCGATCTTCACAGAACCTTCGCTTACGATCTCGCCGTTGATCTTCGCACCTTCTGCAAAAATCTCAGCTGCCTTGGAATTACCATTGATATATCCGGTAATATTCAGTTTGCCCAGAATATCAATATTTCCGTTGATCGTACCTACCAGATCCATAGATCCTTCGGAACTTACATCACCGGTGATCACCATTCCGGCGGTGATAACTGCTGTTTCATCTGATGCGTTTTTTACATCCATTCTCTTCTCTGCTCCTTTGTTCTTCTCTGTATTTTCCTGCTCCAGAACATTTCCTACGGTCATATCGTTCTGAAGTACACTGTCTAAATCCAGTTCCGGTGTAGCTGCTTCCTCAGTTTCTGCCTGAGGTGCTTCTTCCGGTGCTTCTTCTGTCACTTCCTCTGCCGGCTGTTCTTCTGTGTTCTGTTCCTGTGGAATCTCAATGGAATCCAGGTTCTTCAGCATCTTTTCCAGTGCCGCGTTGTCATTCGCATCCTCTGCGGTCTGTGCTTCAGGAATCTCTTCCTGCGTATTTTTCACCGGCTGTTCCTTGAGTTCTCCGGCAGCCGCCTGATCCAAATCCTCCTCCGGCATCAGTTCATTGACCGCCTGAGACAGATCTTCTTTCAAATCTGAGAAAAATCCCATGGTTATGTACCTCCGTTTATTTCTTTAAATTTGCTTTTTATAATGAATGTTTCTATTTTTACTGGTGATGCACCGGTCTGGTATTCTCCGTAATCGGCAGAATCACCGTATCCGGTCTCGCCAGAATATTCTCTATAATCTCCGGCAGTGCCTCCACTGTCGTAGGCTTCTCCGCGGAATCATGCAACAGTACGATGGAGGTATCTCTGGTATCGATATCCTTCGTACAATTCTCCAGCAACATATCCGTGGGCAGTTTCATACTGCCTCCGTCTCCGGAAGATACGTTCCAGTCGTAATACTCCACGCCCTGGTCCTCCAGATAATCAATGAATTCGTGCATGTCGATCTTGCTGACCGTGTTGGAACTTCCTCCCGGAAAACGATAATAAACACTCTCCACGCCGGTCGCCTGATAGACATAATCCCGGATCTGCTCAAAATCCTGCGCGAAGCTGTCCATGGATTCGTATAGTTCCTTATATTTATGACTGTAGGAATGCATCCCTAACGTATGCCCGTCTTCCACGATCCGCTGCAGCGCTTCTTCCGCATCTGCGCCTTCCTTGCCCACCACGAAAAAGGTAGCCTTTACCTGATACCTGTCTAAAATATCCAGGATATCATTCGTATAAATGCTGGGACCATCGTCGAAAGTCAGATATACCTTGTGGATCTGTTCCTGCCCGGAATGCTCCTCCGTCGCCGGTTCCGCTGTTTCCTGTACTGATGTATCGGTCGATATCTGTGAAGTCTGTCCGGTCGTCTGTGCTTCCTCCCGCAAGAGCTGCAGTTCGGTCTGCAATCTCTGATTCCCGGCTTCCAGTTCTTTCAGTCTCCGATTCAGATCTTCCAACGTTCCGTCAATGCTATGCAGCCTGCAGATCAGATACACACAGCACAGGAGCGGAATCACCAGTCCTGCTGCCACAATACCCACGATCATCTTCTTCAACCGCTGCACTCTTCTCCGCCGGTTCTCCGGTGATGTCTGTTGAAGTTGTTCTCTTGCCATGAATACTTTAATATCTCTCTTCCTAATTCCGAAGTCCTCCCTGACCTCAGACAAGACTTCTGTAACAGTATAGCATATTCCACTTTTTTGGGAAAGAGATTTATGCAAAACTTTAAAAGCCGCAGCGGATCCCCCTTATCCCTGCGGCTTTCTTACATTATATTGTTCCCCTTTTTTGTATTCCCTTCGTATGCTGCGATTCCCTACGCATTCTCCTGCATTTTTCTCTCCGGATAACGACCCATAATAAAATTATGGAAAAAGAACTCCGGAAGGGGGTAACTCCGAAATCGGTACCAGATATCTTCCGGCACATTGTCAAATTGCCATATCTGACCGTCACTTGCGAACTCGATCTCCAGCATTTGTTGCTGCGCATCGTAGCCCGCAGACTTTATCATCGGATTACCCCATTGTAGCCTTCTCATTTTTATAATATTCTCTCTTTCTTTTTCTGCTTTTGTCAACCCTGACATAAATGTCCTTTAGCTGTAAGGCGTTCAGCTATATCTTTTCCTGAAAGATTTCCCCTTTATACTTTCACGTGAAGATTTTTGTCCCACCCTCTATGACAATCGCAGTTTATTTTATTTTTCCCTTCGTTTTACCCTTATGCAGGTTATTAGCATACTTTTGAATACTCACGATCTGTATCCCACCCCCGTGGTACTACTTGCGGCAGATTGAAATTAACTCTGCCACGATACATTATTCAGTTTTTGAAGTGTAGCAATTAAAAGTTTCGTTGGTTAATGATTTATTTTAGTATGTAAATTTGAAAGCACCCGTGTCGTTTTCAGCTTCTTCATAGCCGTCGTAATCGGCGTAATGGGTACAAATAACACGGTAGGTTTTATCCTTGATGGCGTCAGGATATGTTAAATCCGCTGCGAAGCTTGCTCGATCAACCGATTCTGCTCCATCAGAGACAAGTACTGTCTTCCATCCGTACCACATCTTTTGCTGGACTTTAATATCTTTTACCCCGATCACTTTTGCTAGCCCCGCGCAGGATGTTGTAAACGTCATAACAAGCCCTTCGTCTGCGCTAAATGCCATAATAATTTGGCAGTTAAACATAGTAGTCCTCGGCTGTACTCCTAAAAAATCATATTCCTGTGCCTTATTGGTTACAACAACTTCAATTGTTGAGTTTCCAATGTTGTATTCCTCTGCCTGCACCTCCTGTGTCGGTGCACTTACTGCAAAAAACAGCGCTAGCAAAAATGCAACAATTGTTCTTCCTTTTTTCCTCTGTTTCTTTTTTTTCACTCACATTTTCCTTTCCATCATAAGATTTACTGCTACACTATTTTGAGGCTTTAACTATCCCTCTATATAGTTCATGTTTTCTAGTAACGAAATCTTACAAAATAATCTAATTTATTTTAGAAAAAGTTTTAGAAAAGTTGGCCAAAAGTTATTTTAGAAAAGTTTTAGAAAATATTATTTTGTGAAAAGAAAATGTTTTTAGCACAAAAAAAGAAGCTGAATTTTTAGACTCAACTTCTCTTTGCATCTCTATTTAGTGTCTGCTGATTAAGCTAAAGCACTTGATTTTACTGACTTTTTCCTCA
>ERZ808240.4627-NODE-4627-length-11978-cov-9.134782_pt1 | contig 11978 bp, 4 predicted proteins | sample MGYA00521084_ERZ808240 | MGnify/ENA primary metagenome ERZ808240 (study PRJEB31516, sample SAMN03275571) | gut metagenome | biome: mammalia-associated habitat; material: feces | host: Papio cynocephalus | place: Kenya | collected 2012-08-06 ... | reverse complement strand
TGCATCAGATGGCCTACTCCACTCTGATGGAGCAAGAAGTATATCTGCGTCTGATCAATCCGACCAAATGCAGCAAGGACAAGTCGTGCAGTTTCTATCGCGACAGCAAGCCAGTAACCTATGCCCGTGGATTCACCCAATTCCAGAAACGCATGTTCCCCGACCAGTACAACCGCTTCATGTCTATTTGCATCCATCACTGGAGCCGCAACCCCTATTTTGAGCGACGCCGTGGCGACCGTTCTCTCCCACCCGATGAGCAAACTTTCATCCTCAATACGCTGAAAATGGTGGGAGTAACCGAAGAGATGAAATTCGATCATTACGAAGAGAAAATCAACTGGTACGACTAGCTCTCAGTACTTGCCATAAGTACCGTAGTAATCCTATATAAGTACCGCAGTAATCCTTACTAAGTACTGGAGTAATCTCATAGGAGTACTATAACAATAAAATAAGCAAGGAAAAAAGTTAAACCATAACTTTAAAAAGACAATATGACATCAAACGATATAAACGACATGATGCTCTATGGTGAGCGCATAAACATAGAATATAAGGAAGCTACTAATGAACTTCCAAAGTCGGTATGGGAAACCTATTCTTCCTTTGCCAATACCATTGGTGGAACTATTGTACTTGGTATCAAGGAACACAGAAATCGTACAATCGAGCAAGGACGGTTCGAAGTGACAGGAGTTAACGATACCGACAAAATCCTGAAATCATTTTGGGACACTATTAATAGTGATAAGGTAAGTCGTAATATTCTCATGGAGAACAATGTGGAATGTATTGACTATAATGACAAAAACATTATAGCTATACACGTACACATCTTTGATAGAAATACGCATCGCGAGGGTTTAACCGTTGCCAGACTCATGATGTTCGGCAACGGACTTCCCGTGCGTGACCGCTTCGACAACATACGTATGGACTATATAGACAAGACCAACTTAGAAGCTGATAGCCGTTGGAGCGACCGATTGACATATGATGGCACATGGGAAAACAACCTTTTCAACTTCTTTATGCGAGTAATTGCCAAACTCACGCAAGATTTGAAACGCCCATTCAAACTCGAAGGCATGGAACGTATAGATGACACACCTATACATAAAGCCGTTCGTGAAGCTCTGACCAATATGATTATCCACGCTGATCTACTCATCACAGGAGTACTGAAAATAGAGAAGTACGAGAAAGAATTCCTCTTCTCTAATCCAGGCTCGCTTAAACTGCCAATGGAGGACATCTTGCATGGTGGTAATTCTAAAGCAAGAAATCCACGAATACAAAATATGCTACGTATGATTGGCTATGGTGAAAACATCGGTAGTGGATACCCAACGATATTAAAGACATGGAAGGAACAAAACTGGCGCAAACCAATCCTGATAGATCGAACTGAATTGCGTCAGGTAGATCTCACTCTGCCTATGGTAAGTCTTCTGCCAGCATCAACATTGGCAGAAATGAAAGCTTATTATGGCGAAGATACATACAATAGCTTTACCGCCAATGAGCAACAAGTAATGGCATACGTATGGAAGGGTGATAGCGTAAGCAATATGGAGCTGCAACAAATGCTTGGAATGAACTCTTTGGAAATAGGTAAGTTACTGCATAGTATGGTTGATAAAAATCTGCTTAACCAAGAAAGCAAAAACCGCTGGACCACATATAATATAAATAAAGAAATCACTCCTGAAAACAGAAGTGAGGTAAAGAGTGAGGTAAAGAGTGAGGTAAAGAGTGAGGTAAAGAATCAAACAGAAACCCTTACAAACTCTGAAAAAGAAGCATTATCCCTCATTAAACAAAACACCCAAATTACATATGAGCAAATTGGAAAAAGCTTATCATTAGGTGTAACTACTATCTACAAAATAGTAAAATGTTTGAAGAAAAAGGAACTAATCCATCGTGTAGGAAGTAGCGCACATGGTTATTGGGTAGTAAATAATAGTGAGAGTTCCGAAAAATAGAATGAAGGCCATGAAACAAGAGATACCAACACCAGCATCCATCCGCAAGGCTTACGTGGAAGAATATCTGAAACGCAGACCAGATGCAGAGGAGTTTGCCCGATTCACGGAATCAGAGCTGGCTGACTTCATCCGAAAGCATGAGTCGCCAAACTTTGAAAGCATCTATACGCAGCTCGACCATAACTATTATGACCGGGTACGCCATGACATGGCCATAGACGGACAGATGAGAACAGAAGACAATGCTGCTGACAACAGGTATTCCTTACATCTGAAAACATGGTCAGGATTCCTGGAATCAAAAGCATTCCGCAATCTCTTCAAAACAAAGATTGCCATCGAGGATTTGCCATCTGATGCGGAACCATCAGCACCTTCTGCTCCATCATTCCGGGAAGAAACCGAGGGTGAACGGAAACATATTCTGAAAGAGATGGATGTGATAAGGCGCAATCCTCAGCTCCGCCAGAAGTGCCTTGACAAGTATGGCTATCAATGTCAATGCTGCGGAATGAATTTTGAGGAAACTTACGGCAAAGAACTGGGTGCCGACTTCATGGAAGTGCATCATCTTAGAATGATTTCCACATACGAGACCGATGGCGTACCCAAGGACTTTCTGGAGAATCTGGTTCCGCTATGCAGCAACTGCCACAGTATGATTCATCACATCAAGGATTCGGAACATCCGTTAAGGGATTTGCGTGAAGCCTACCGAGGCATCAAGAAAGAAATTAAAATATGGAAACAAGACTAAGCAAGAAGCTTGCAGACAAAATAGCATCCCTGGACATCAGCCATCCATACGTATGGAAGCTGAAATTGTCGGAGGCTGATTACAATGAACTTGAAGTCTGCCTAAGCGCTATTGTGTCTGATTATGGAGTAGCAGCGTTAGCAAAGCCCGGAAACGCCATGACAACCATTGTCTATATGGCAGAATGGTATAAGCGTAAATACCAAAGCGGCAACAGGAACCTACTGATAGAGAATCTGGACCTTGAAACACTTTGGACCAACTCAGGCATCAGCAAGAAACGCTATCTGTATCAGGATGATAGCGGACAGAAGCGATGGCTCTACTCCATCTATGTGCTTGGTGGTCTTGCCATACAGCATGAGCTGAACCGACATGACAAGATGAAGTTTCTGAAGGGACTTTGCCGTATCTATCATGGCGAGAACTATACATTGGAAAATCTGGATGAAGCATCAAGAGCTGCAGCCTTCAGAGAGAGCATCAAGCGCCAACATTCCCTTTATGAATACATGAAGGAGATTCTGAACGGCGAAATGCCCTTCCATGTGGATGACCTTAAGGATGCAGCATCTGACGTGAACCGATTCGTGGCAACCATCAAGGCTGCCAACGATGAGATCTTGAAGGTAAAATTCCGCTTTGAATGGCAAGTATTATTCTCGCCAGACTATACCTATATGACACGCCGACTCAACCTTTGGCTGAAGCCAGAAGAGGTTGGTGGAGGACAGCACCAGTATCTGCGTTACGATCGTGTGCATCTTTGGGGTGTGCCTAACCCAGAGAAGCAATTACACCTATTTATATATATAAGGTTCAAAAGAGGCGATGAGGTGATAGAACCATCGACCATGGACAAGCCGATCATCACCTATCTGAACCATAGCGTTAATGACTTCGTTGCCTTCAGCGTAGAAAAAGGAGTACAGATCAAAAACATCCCTACATCAAGATTTGACAAGATAGAAATCGTGGTGAAGGATGATGAAGGTAATGAATATTTGGCTCAAACACAGAATACAACAGAATACATCCAACTCTGGCGGCAGGGAGACTATGGGGAGGCATGGTCTTCTACCCAGAACACTCAGAAGGAAACGGCACTGCTGTTTTCAAACCGCTGCAAGCTGAAGGATGAGACCATTGCCGAAGCTGTGTATCGCAAGCGATTCCGTGACCAGAAGTTTGGAACCACCGAGACATGGAACTGGATTTACATCTATGATTGCGTCAGTTTTCTGGATGAACATGGCAAAGAGATCAACCTGTATAACCGCATAGGCTATGACCAGGTAACCACAAGGCTTTATACCGACACCATCCGATATGTGGGTGGTGGCAAGGTGAAGCATTATTATATAGACGACCCAGACATCAGCGACGAATATGAGGTTGATGAACTGCCGCTGATATTTGGATGGGAAGATGTGATAGTTCGTCACTTTGCCACCAAGGACGATATTCTCCATGCTCAGCCAGAGGAGGAAACCGAAGCAGAGATGATAGAATTCAAGCAAGAGAACGGCAGATATACAGAATGGACAAAGATGGATGAACCTCCGTATGGTGAGGTGACATTAAGGGTGACAGTAAAAGGAAATCCTTTATTGTTTACTGTAGTTTATCTGCCAAGATTGGGAAAAGAATCGCCTATCAAGCGAGACTTCGAGCAGGCTCTCATCAGATACAAGAATGTAGATGGAACAGAGGCAGAACTTCAAGATGAAATCCCGATGGATGGAAATCCTCTCTACCCTACACTACCCGTGAGATTTGGAGAAGGAGAAAGCTACTATGAAGTAGATGTCTATCGACCAACGCTATTGAAAGAGGTTATGCTTGACGGCAAGATCATCGCCTATCTGAATGATGAGGAAAAGCTCAATCTTCCTTACATCTTCAAAGACCGGGTTCAGCTGAATGACTTCAGCGAGAAAGGTTATCAGGCATACGAATGCAGGAATCTGCGTAGTATTTATTCGCAGGACTTCATCAATATCTCTGGTAATCCTTCGATAGGCGAAGCTGCATTGAACGCCTGGCGAAGCGACAATCACTATGTAGGAAAGCTACTCGACAGCATGGCTCCAGAAAGCCTGGTAGTCTGTTTCGGCAATGACCAGGAGCACAGTTCATGGAAAGATGAGCAAGCTCTATTCTGGAACTATGACGAACATACAGAACCAGAGCCTATCCATCCAAATGAAGATGCAGACACAAAGGATGTGGGAGTGATATTTCAAGACATCAGCACGACAGAAGATTTACAATGCAACTTAGGAATGGACATCGACAACGACCCTTGGGCATGGGACGACATCACGGAATCTATCCTAAAATGTTTCGAAGTGGCAAATCATTATGGAACATACTTTTTCCTGATGAAACCATTACGAGATATGGACAAGGGGCTGGTCGTGACGGAAATATATGAACCTTTACTCGAAAAGAGAAACGGTACATTAACGTCAGAAGACAAACAAGGACTGCTCCGCTTGGCCCAAGAGCAAGGTTTTGACTGGCAAGAGTTGAATATACACATAGATAACGAAATATAGACAAGAAATATAATAAGATTATGAACTTCTCTGAACTATATAATAACAATAGAACTGCGGTGGAAAGAGCCCTCGTTGCGATGTGGTGTGGTGAGTCGAATAACGACAGTCAACGCTCGTACATCAAGCAAATGAAGACTCTTATCGGCAATCTATTTGCGCCAGAAAATGCCGTGCCTGTTGTTCAATGCATGAACTCATATATCCCAGTTGCGCCTGAGAAAGCTGAGGAAGCCAAGGCTTTGGTGGGCAAACTGTGGAACTTTAAATATTCTCCATACGAGCATCAGTATAAATGCTGGGATGTATTGCTCAGACAAAGAACGGCAGATGATAAGCCGAAATCGATTGTCGTGACCACGGGTACTGGTTCTGGTAAGACGGAGTGCTTTATGATGCCATTGATTTATGACCTCTCACAAAACGCACTGCCAAATGAAATACAGGCTCTCTTTCTCTATCCGCTCAACGCCTTGATGGAAGACCAGAAGGAGCGTCTGGAAGAACTTCTGACGGTTGCCGAATCATCTACCGGCACTCGCCTGACCTATACTGTATATAATGGTGACTTACCAGAAATGGAACCCAAGAATACAGACAAGTCGGATGATGCAGAGAAAATGCGCCGTCGCATAGAGCATGTGACTGGAGGTAAATATGAATGGGTGAAGAATGACCCTGACGGACGAGGACATTACGAGCTGAAGAACTCGAAATATCCTCACATGGTCTATACCCGTAAGGATGTTCGCAACAATCCTCCACATATTGTATTGACCAACCCAACCATGCTGGAATACATCTTGCTAAGAGGAGCCGATGCAAAACTGATTGTTGCAGGAAAGCATAGTCTTCGCTGGGTTGCCATCGATGAGACCCACTCTTATACGGGAGCAGGAGCTGCTGAACTTGCCATGCTTCTTCGCCGAGTGCTTCTCGCCTTCAAGGTGGATGCACAGAATGTGCGTTTCGCAACATCATCTGCTACCTTCGGAAATGGTGAGGACAAAGAGAAGGATGAAAGGGAACTGAAGGAGTTTATTGCCGGTATCACTGGCGTAAGAGCTGACCAGGTGGAAGCTATTGGAGGTAAGCGTATCGGAGAAACAGAAATTCCGAAGGGTGAAGACGAAGAACGATGGAGAAAGATATTCAAGGCTGACTATATCTCTCTGGATGAACTATATCCAGAGAAAGCATCTATCAGCCAGAAACTGCAATGGCTCGACGAGATGTGTCAGCGTGAAGAAGACCGCTGCAAGGCTGAAGGACTAAAGATGCCTGTATGCAAATTGAAGGTACACTATTTCTATCGTGTACCTAACAATGGACTCTTTGTCCGCTTGAATGAGTTTGCTGATGGTTCTTTCAAGATATATACAGAAAATGCCATCGGAAAGAAGATAGGTGAAGATGCTCAGACTTTGGTTCCCATCGAAGAAGCTCCGTTGCTGGAACTCAGCCGATGCAAACATTGCGGTGAGTATGTAGCGTTAGCTTCTGTCAATACTGAGGATTGGACTTATGAGGCGATCGCAACTGATGATAGCGATATGTTCGACCTCGATATGGCAGAAAGCAATGACAACTCAACGAAGAAGTATGCCATCTTCGGACTCTCTAATGAAAAGAACATGAAGGGAGACGGTAACGTAAAATTCCGTTTGGTTCCTGGAGGCAAGCTCCAGCCATTAACTCCTGCAGACGAAAAAGAAGTGGGAAGTTGGCATGTTGTTGGAAATATACAAGGATGCTGTCCTTACTGCAATGCCAAGCAGACCAAGAACCACAATACAGACCAGGATGTGGAAGGTGATGCAAATGGCAATATGGAAGACAACCGCCTACAAAAGTTCCGTCTCTCTGCCGACTTCATCTCACGCATGATGGCTCCAAGCATCCTTGACCAGTTGGATAAAGGTGATTCTAAGACAGGTGGCATCGTGCTGCATGATGGTCAGCAATATATCAGTTTCGTGGATAGCCGTCAGGCTGCAGCAAAGGCTACATTGAAACAGAATCTGGAACAGGAACGTATGTGGTTCAACAGTACCATATACCATGAACTGTGTCGCCGGAAGGCAAATGGTCTGACCAAAGAGGCTGCCATGGCCCAGATTATGGCTGCCGTACAAGCCGACCCGATGTCGATGATGAAATACGCTCCGATGATGAGCAATCTCCAGTCGCCCGACCCTAAGGTGGTTCAGAAGCAACTGGAAGATATGTCGTGCCAATATATGACCTGGTCGGAGATAGCAGAACTCCTGAAAAATGATCCATACTGTTCGGTATTTGCATCAGTATTCGTGAAGCGTTCGGGTGATAGCGATGAAGTGGAAGACGGTCTTCCATCTGATGAAATCATCGACAAGTATATCCAGAGCATCATGGTGATGTATCTGGCACACCGTCCTGCATCAGCAGCATCTCCAGAAACATTGGGTCTGTTTGAGACTTGCTACCCTCAACTAGAGAAAGTCAAGTTGCCAAAGGCCGTGGAAAACTTCAATGATTTGCTGGACAACCCAGCTAACCAAATTACAGAAGAAGACTGGAGAAACCTGATGCAGGTTTATCTCGACTATACAGTACGAAGCAACCAGTCTTTCTATCTTCGCATTCCTGGAAATGACAAGATAGACATCTTCTCTACGGTACGTTTTGCTACAGAGAAGCCTCGTCGTCGTCCGTTCAATAAACCGAAACTGGAAGAAGGCAAGGTATCAACAGCACGTATCGTGCGTTATCTCTGTGCATTGATAGCCCGTGACGACCATACATTAACCATGAATGATGCCCAGCGCCAATATTTCCATGAGATTTCTGCCGTGATAGATGCACTTTGGGAAACACTGACTGGCGATGAGTATAAAATATTACAAGTGGGCCAGCGACTGGATGACTCAGGACACTTTGTCAATGAAAAAGACAATGCGCCTCGTTTCAATCTGAACGACCTCTGTTTCAAGCTCTATGATGACGTTTATCTCTGCGATACTAAAGCAGACGGAAACCGCCATGCTGTCTGTCTGCGCCCTATCGGAAACAACTTCAAACGTTTCTCTCCGTATCTGGAAGGTACTACACCTGTGGAATTGCGTGAGGATTTGCATGAGCAATGGGAGGCTTTCCCATACTATAAAGGTTCAGCAAAGGAAGGAGACAAGAAGACTATAGAATCCTGGGCTAAGACGCATAGAGCTTTACTTTGGGACAATAACATTTGGGGAGAAGACGGTGTTTTCTCAGACCGTCTGGAGGATATTCACTTGTTCCCTAACCTCTTTGTGCAGCAGGAGCATACCGCTCAGGTAGATAAAAGTGTGGCTCGTGGATTGCAGTCGAAGTTCAAGGATCATACCATCAATATCCTTGCCTGCTCTACAACGATGGAGATGGGTGTGGACTTGGGTAACCTAGAGGTGGTATTGCTGTCGAGTGTTCCTCCACAGCCAGCCAACTACAAGCAACGTGCAGGTCGAAGCGGACGTAACAATAAGGTTCGCAGTGCCTGCATAACCCTTTGTGGCTCAGATGTGATTGGTCTCAGGACTTTGAGTAATCCTATTGATAAGATTATCAGCCGACCAGTAAGAGTGCCATCTGTAGATTTGAAGAGTCCACAGGTGATTCAGCGTCATGTGAACTCATTCCTTGTTCGTGCCTTTGGCGTATTTACCGATGGTGCCAATGGTGGTCGTCTGACACAAAAGGTAGCAGACTATTATACCCCATTTGAAGTGAAGGTAATCAACGGCAAGATTGAGCTTGTGAAGGACAATTCAAGTAATGCCGACCCTAACGACCTACTTGGCGCCCCAGAAGGAACCATGTATGAGAAATTCAACATTCTTTGTTCCAAACCGCTTGAGACGGAAGTGCGCAATGACTTGGAGAAACTTTTGATTGGTACAGTTTATGATGGCCAAATCAATCAGGTGGTCAAGAATGCTCAGGAAGCCAACGAGCGTTGCTACTCTGAACTGCGTAACAAATTGATAGACTATAAGACTGCATTTTCGGGAGGTGGCCCTATCACGGACAAATTCCGCATCAAGCTGAAAATGCAATATATAGAGGTATTGTATAAGCGATTGTTGAACTTCTGGGCAACCAGTCGTTTCACTCCGAATGCCAATATGCCAGTCAATGTGCTCACGCTCGACCTGAACAGCAATGGCAAGAAGGACTTCTTTACCCCTATGACATCATCCAATCCATCCTACTCATTGCGTGATGCCATCGCCCAGTATGCACCGGGCAACAGCGTGGCTGTGGATGGTGTGGTATATATCGTTCGTGGTATAGAAATCACCAACATGTATGATGACAACCACAAAACATACAAGACCATCTATCGAAATAGTGACAAGACGGTGATTAATGATTCTACACTCAGCAATCAGATTAAATGGACGGTAAATGATAACTATGGTCTGGAACTGATTCAGCCTGTTGGTTTCATGCCTGATATGAATGAGGACAAGACCCGAATCATGGACAGTAATGTCTATACACGAGTTAGTGCTCAGCTGATTGATGCTGACGACTGGGCAAACAATGTGACGGAACCACATCTTTTCTCTGTTCGCCCTAATAGTGACTCTGGCAATGCCAAGATTCTCTATTACAACGAAGGTAAGGGATATGGATATTGCTTCTGTCCTAAGTGTGGTCGTACCGTATTGGAAGAAGACGTAGCAGACAAGGATGAGCCATTGAAGTTCCCGTATGAGTTTAACAATATAAAGCCTGAAAAGAAGGAAGGAAAGCCAGAGAAGCCAAAATTCCATTTCGCCATCACCGGCAAGGAAATGCGCAAGGCTTGCGGTTGCTCACATGATGCCACGAGGGTGAAACGCAATGTCATCATCGGAGACTTGATACAGACCGACTATAGCGAGATTCGTATTCGCCATAAGGGAAAGAACAAGTGGATGTCTAACCGTGATGAGGAAGAGAACCTGCTCTTCACATTGGGCATAGCCTTTACCCAGACCTTGGTGGACATTCTGGGCAAAGAACGTGGAGCCGTTGACTTCGCTATCATGCCAAACGGTCATCTCTGTATCTTCGACTGCAACCCAGGAGGAGCTGGCTATGCCAACCAAATGGCTAACATTCAGGTAATGAAGGATGTCATCAAGGCTACGAAGAAACTCCTAATGGAAGCTCGCGAGAAGAAATCCAAGGATATGCTCCTCGACAAGTTTACACTCAGATATGCCAAATACGTTGATGTGGATGCGGCTTTGTCCTGGATAGAAGAAGAGGAAGAGGTGGGTGATACCGTTCCACGAAACATCAAGGATGCGTTCCCTGGCACTTCGCCATCACAGACCACATTATATGACTTGGAAAAGGCATTTGTAGCATCCCATCAAGAACTGGTTCTGTTTGCAGACAATGACTATGCCGAATGGGATTATGAGGATAGAGAAAACGGATGGCAACCACAGTTCATGAATCGTTTTGTGATAAAGAGCCAGACTACGACTTTCTGTCTGATGGAATCGGAACAGACAGCAATAGTGGAACCTGTTGTGGCAATGTGCCGTGAGCTCAAAGCATGGGCTAAAGGTAGCGATGTCAAGAAGATGAAGAATCCTTGGGCAAGCAAAGACCTCTACCCTATTGCTTACATCGATGGCAGCCTTTACTTCATGAGTAATAAGGAACATGCACAACTGAATGCGCAATGGGGCAACGACACTATGTTCTTTGTTCGCACGGATAATCCTATTACTTCTGCGAAGTCTATGGACTTGTCTTATAAACCATCGGCCATGCTGTTGAAACTGGCTGGTGATGAGTTCAAGGAAATTCATACCTATCAGTTGGGCGAAATACTCCAGACAAAGTCGAACGGTCTCATTGATGAGTTCATTTCCTATGCTAAGCAGAATGGTGGCAGTTTGAAGATTAGTTATCAAGACGAACATCTGAAGAGTATCATGGGTATGATGATTACCATACAGACCGTATGGCACATAGTGAAACAGATTGGTTCAAACTTCGACATTGAGTTCAAGGTTGAAGCTTACAGAGACGACAAGGGTAATGCCAACAAGATATGCACTAACATGCCATCTTCGGAAGTGCGTGACAAATGGTTGACAAACTTCACAAATGCATGGATAGATGACCTCAAATATGATCAGAACATTGAAGGTCATTTACTCCCTGTTGTTTCCGTTCCTAAGCGTACCCTCACCCATTGGCGAGTCTTGTCAATAACTTGTGGTAACAAGAAGCTCTCAATCTATCCAGATGGAGGTTTCATTAACGAGTGGAACATTGCCCGCCAGCCAAATGGCGAACGATTCGAAGTAGCAACAATTACCTACGATACAAAGATTTATCTCTACCGTAATAAGGATATCAAGTTTGATATAGCAATAGAAAACAGCTAAGACCATATATACAGCAAAGCATATACGTATGAAAGAAAAGCTTATAGATATAGTACAATCCATTGATACGTGTACCAATATGAGAAAAGGTACACGTATCGTGGTTGTTGCCAGAGTACATTGCTTGTACAATGGGAAGGAAAAAACTTTCTGGTTTACTCAAGGACTCGCAACTGCTACAAGACATGGTATTCCTGAGGAAATAGGACAATTCGTACCTAAGAATGCGCCCATCGCTGTTAAATTTCAG
>ERZ808240.4626-NODE-4626-length-11979-cov-3.598876_pt1 | contig 11979 bp, 8 predicted proteins | sample MGYA00521084_ERZ808240 | MGnify/ENA primary metagenome ERZ808240 (study PRJEB31516, sample SAMN03275571) | gut metagenome | biome: mammalia-associated habitat; material: feces | host: Papio cynocephalus | place: Kenya | collected 2012-08-06 ... | reverse complement strand
GGCGTTACATGCACCTGGCCTTTGGGCTTGCGATAGCCGCCGCCCGTACCGCGATAGCCTTCGCCCTTGCGTCGGCGGTCGCGGTATTCGCTGCGGGGCGCGTCGTCGTCGACAGAGGCGGCGCGGCGGTCATCATCGCGGCGCGGCTTGAAGTCGCGCTTGTCGTCATCGAAACGTTTCCTGGGACGGTCGTCGAAGCGGCGGTTGTCACGCGGCTTGAAGTCGCGCTTATCGCTGCGCTCGAAATTGCCGCCTTCGCGCTTTTCGAACGAGCACCCATCCTGCGGCTTGCGATCGAAGTCGCGCTTGGGACCGCGATCGGAACGATCGAATTTGCGGTCGTCGCGCTTGAAGTCCTTCTTGAAGCCGTCTTTTTTGAAGTCGCCATCGCGGCGCGGCTTGCGGTCGAAGTCGCGGTCCTTGCCACGGAATTCGCCATCGCGCTTGGGGCCGCGGTTGCCTCGGTCGCTGCGGCCTTTGTAGCCGCCCTGGGACTTTCCGCCCTTATAGCCACCACGGTTGTCGTCGCGATCGAACTTCCGGCCTTCGCCGTCGCGCTTCTTGTAGCCGCCCTGGCTCTTCGAACCATGGAAACCGCCCTTGCCGCCATTGTGGCCTCGGTTGTAGCCGCCTTTGCCGCGATAGCCGCTATTGCTGCGGCCCTGGCCGCCTCGGTTGCCGCCCGCGCGATGATCGCGATTGCCCGAGCCGTTGTTGTCGTATGCCATTTAGATAGTCTCCCACTCAATCGTACCCGACTTGATGTTCTGAATGCCGGCCGCGAACGATTTCGCGTCCATGTCTTTTTTGCCGTCGGGCTTTATTTCCACAATCTCGAATGCGCCGTCTGCGCACCCGAGGAACAACCTTTTTTGAATGAAGGCAACTTTGCCCCGCTCAACCGTTTGCGCCGCATAGAAGCACGAATCGTCTTCCGAAACCGCCGACGCAACGACAACCGTGACGCCCTTGCCTGCGATGGAGCACTTCGAAGGATGCTGCTCCCCCGACGCCTGCACGCGGCGCAGATTATCGACGCGCGAAAGCTCGGGGGCGATGTTCAGCTCGCCTTTCTCGATCTTCGGCGCCCACGTCGCGTCTTCGTCGGACTGCTTCGTCCAGCGAATCGACCCCTGCTCTACCGCGTAAAGCGCCGACAGCAGCGCGTTCGCGCCCTTGTCGGCGAGTTCGCCGGTAAGATGCTGGGCGCTCATGCCCGCAATCTCGCATGAGCGCGAGATGCAGTAATCGCCCGTATCGAGCCCCGCTTCCATGCGCATGATGCACACGCCCGCTTCTTCATCACCATTCAATATGGCGCGTTCGATGGGCGCGGCACCGCGATACTTGGGCAGAAGCGACGCATGCACGTTGAAGCAACCATACTTCGGAATGTCGAGCACGGACTGCGGAAGAATCATGCCGTACGCGGCAACGCAAATTGCTTCGGGAGCCAGCTCGCGCAGGCGCTCGACCTCGGCCTGCTCGCGCAAGGTGCGCGGCTCGAACACGGGGATGCCCGCTGCGAGCGCCACCTCTTTCACAGGCGAAGGAACCAGCTTCTTGCCGCGCCCGCGAACGGCGTCGGCCCTGGTGTAAACCGCAACCACATCGTGCTGCTCCTTCAATTCGATGAGGATGCTCGCGGCGAAATCGGGGGTTCCCATGAATACGACGCGCATGGAATCACCGCCTTTCGTGATAGCTTGCTAGTCGATGCTCGTCTCGCCCGGCTTAGCGCCTTGGGCTTTCGCGATTTCGTAGTCTCGAAGCGCTTTAATGCGAGCGGCCGGGTCGGCGCTCTCGAACAGCGTTTTGCCGTTGAGGTGGTCGATTTCATGCTGCAGGCAGCGGCCCAGCAGCCCGTCGCCTTCAATGACGTACTCGTCGCCGTCAAGGGCGGTGAATTTCACCACGGCGTACTCGCGGCGTCGCTCGGGCACCGAAATGCCAGGGCACGAAAGGCATCCCTCTTCCTCGGTGACGAAATCGCCCTTGAGTTCAAGAATCTCTGGGTTGATAAGGGTAATGGGGTCTTGGCGGCCGTCTTCTTGGTCGCAGTCGATGACGATGATGCGCTTAAGCACGCCCACCTGCGGCGCGGCGATGCCGCAGCCGTTGTTCTTGTACATCGTTTTGGCCATCTGCTTGGCGAGCTTCTTCAAGCTCTTGTCTTTGATGTCGCATTCCTCGCACACCTGGCGAAGAATGGGGTCGGGGTATTCAACCACCGGAAGCGTGTCAAAAGCCATATTCAATTCCTTTTATCGAAAGGGCCGCGATCGCGACCCGCTTTCATGCAAAGTTTGCAGGCGTGAGTATAGCAAACGAAGCCCGCGCTCGGCATAAATGCGCAGATGACACACAAGAAGAGAGATTGCTACAGCAGGCTGTATGGATCGACATCCACCGCCACGTTCACCTTTTTGTTCGCCTTTCGCTTGCGAATGACAGGTTCCGCCAGCTTCGAAATGTCGGAACCGGCGGGCGCCTTTATGAGGATATGCCAGCGATGCTGCCCGCGCAACTTGTCGATAGCGCAGGGCGCTGCGCCCAAATTCTGCCATCCGGGCCCCATGATGTCGACGATTGTCTCGTTCACGCGTTCGGAAAGTTTCATCGCCTCGGTGCGGACCTCGGCCTCGTCGGCGCCCCATACCAATATGTTGGCAAGCCTTGCGTACGGCGGATACCCGAGCATCTTTCGCTTGGGAAGCTCGTCGCGCAGGAAGCGGCCGCGGTCGTACGCGGCGGCGGCGCGGATGGCCGTGGCGTCGTGCATGTACGTCTGCACCAATACCAACCCATCGAGTTTTCCTCGGCCGGCGCGTCCAGCCACCTGCTCCACCAGGTCGAACGTGCGCTCGGCCGAACGAAAATCAGGCAGGCGCAGCTGGGTGTCGGCGTTGATCACGCCTACCAGCACCACCTCGTCGAAATCGAGCCCCTTGGCGATCATCTGCGTGCCCAGCAGCACGGCAGCACCCGGAGCGCCGAATTCTGCGAGCAGTTTTTCATGCGCGTCGCGCGTCGAGGTGGTGTCGGAATCCATGCGCACGATACGCGGCATGGTCGCGCCCGACGCCTCGCAATGCTCCCGCAGCAAGCGCCGCAGTTCCATCTCGACGCGCTGCGTGCCTGCGCCGAATTTCTTCAAGTAGGGGCTGCCGCATACTGGGCATGTGACCGGCGCCGTCGTTTCCTTGCCGCAATGGTGGCATACGAGCTTACGGCCTACCTCGTGATACGTCAGCGACACCGAGCAGGTGTCGCACTCGGGCACGTATCCGCATTCGCGGCACAACAGGAAATTCGCGAAACCGCGCTGGTTCAGCAAAAGCACCGCTTTATGCCCCGCATCGGTGGCGGCAAACAATTGGTTTTGCAGCTCCTTGGCGAACATGGAGCGCGACCCGTGACCGAATTCCCGCGCCATATCGAGGATGCGCACGTCTGGCATGGGTTTCCCGTTCGCGCGCGCGGGAAGCGACACGCGGTGCCAAGAATCGTCGACCTTCGTGCGGCACAGGGTTTCGATAGAGGGGGTCGCGCTGCCCAGCACCAGCGCGGCGCCCGTGCGTTGCGCCATCCACGCGGCCACGTCGCGAGCATGGTAGCGAGGCGCGCTTTCCTGTTTATAGGTGCTCTCGTGTTCTTCATCGATCACGACCAGCCCCAATGACGGCATGGGGCAAAACAACGCGCTTCTCGCCCCCACCACGACGCGCTTTCTTCCAATGCGCACCGCTTCCCACTGATCATAGCGCTCGGCGCCAGTCATGCGCGAATGCATCACAGCTACCGTGTCGCCGAAGCGGTCTTCGAAGCGCGACACGGTTTGCGGCGTAAGCGCGATTTCCGGCACCAGCACGATGGCGCCGCGACCCAGTTCAAGCGCATGACGGATGGCGCGCAAGTACACCTCGGTTTTGCCCGAACCCGTAACGCCGTCTATGACGGCGACCTCGCCCGCGCACCGATCGATGCACCCTTGGATAACCTCAATCGCCTTCGCTTGCCCATCGGTAAGGTCGAACGCCTCGCGTGCTTCCGCAGCCTCGGCGATGTCCTCATCGAGCGGCGGCTCGGGCTCGGCGACGTGCTTCTTGCGACGTCGCGCAGGCTTCTGCAATTCCCACACATCGCCCCGTTTCACAACTTTCGGAGCACGACCGACGGGCGTGAGCAAATGAACGCATGAACTCAGCGGCGCCACGTATTCGTGGGCAATAAATTGGATTAACGCCGCGCCATCCTCGTCGAAATATGACGCAGAGAGCACCTGCAGCAACGGCTTCAGTTTTGCGAACGATTCGGGAGCCACGTCAGCCTCGTCGTGCTCGATTACTTCCATGATGTAGCCAATCGCGCGGCGCGCGCCGAATTCCACAAGCACAGCGCAGCCAACCTGAACGCCCGTGAGTTCATCGGGCACCACATAGGTATACAGGCTATCGAGCGATTGGGTTTGTATGTCAAGCACAACGGAAGCGGTTCTCATGGGCATGAGTATATAAGAAAAGCGGGCCTCTGAAGAAACCCGCTTTCAAAAACCAACAAATGTTCGAAACATAGAGAGCATTGCGGACCGTTGGGACGGGGGACATTCAACCGTCCCAACCTGGTGGATCGAACCGCCATGACCCACGATCATCCTGCCTGGCAGCTATTCCAAGCCGCAAGCTTTGCGCAGAGCCTCGGCCTTGTCGCGACGCTCCCAGGTGAATTCGGGAAGCTCGCGGCCGAAGTGGCCATAATTGCTCGTAAGGCGGTAAATCGGACGGCGCAAATCGAGCGCATCGATAATCGCGGCGGGGCGCAGGTCGAACACATCGCTCACCGCGCGCTCGATATCGGCAACGGGAACATGCTCGGTGCCGAACGTGTCCACCATGATGCTCACGGGGCGGGCCATGCCGATGGCGTACGCGATTTGCACCTCGCAGCGGTCGGCCAGACCGGCAGCCACCACGTTTTTGGCAACCCAGCGCGCCGCATATGCGGCCGAACGGTCGACCTTCGTGCAGTCTTTGCCCGAAAACGCGCCGCCGCCATGGCGGCCCATGCCGCCGTAGGTGTCGACGATAATCTTGCGACCGGTAAGGCCCGTGTCGCCCATGGGGCCGCCGATAACGAAACGACCGGTGGGGTTGATGTAAATGTCCATGTCGTCGGCGGCCTTCACGCCTTCCGCATCCAACACGGGACTAATCACATGTTCCACCAGGGCCTTCTGGAGCTGATCGTGCTCGACACCTTCGTCGTGCTGCGTAGAAATGAGCACCTTTTCCACCTGCGTGGGCTTGCCGTCGACGTAACGAACGGAAACTTGCGTTTTGCCGTCGGGACGGAGGAACGGCAGCGTGCCGTTCTTGCGCACCTCGGTCAGGCGCTCGGACAGGCGATGCGCCAAATAGATGGGCATCGGCATAAGCGTGGAGGTGTCGTTGCAGGCATAGCCGAACATCATGCCCTGGTCGCCCGCGCCGGTTTCATCTTCCTTGTCGGCCGCTTCGCCGTGCTGGGCTTCCCAGCTTTCGTCAACGCCCTGGGCAATATCGGGGCTTTGGCTGTGAATGGCGTTGATCACGCCGCACGTGTCGCAATCGAAGCCGTACTTCGCGCGGTCGTAGCCGATGGAACGCACCACGTCGCGCACGATGGTGTCGACGTCGACGTAGGCCTGGGTGCGAATCTCGCCGGTGACGAACACGGTGCCCGTGGTGGCCACGGTTTCGCACGCGCAGCGAACCTTGGCCACGTCGGCGGGTTGGCCGTTCGGCGCGGTGTAGCCAGCCTTCTGCAGTTCGATTTCCTTAGCGAGGATGGCATCCAGAATGGCATCGGAAACCTGGTCGCACAACTTATCGGGATGGCCTTCGGTCACCGACTCGGAAGTGAACAGATAGGAATTATGCTCGTTGGGCATTCGGAATATCCTTTCTTCATCGCTGTTGGCGGGACCACCGTGGGTGTTGCCCCCGGTTGGTACCGGGATCGACGAGCCAACCCTCTCCCCCGGATCTTGATAAATACTGGTGCGCATGCAAGCGCACGAGTGTGCATACTAGCGGAAATACCACACGCCCGATGTGGGCTAGCCTTCCTTCACCGAAATTCCGCCGTTGTAATGTATGGGGTAGCCATTGTTTTGCAGGCGCTCGAATTTATTCATATCGGCCTGCGCCATGCCCTGCGTTTCGGTCATGCGCTTGCCGTGCATCGGGTCGCACGGGTTGTTCCACAGGCGTTTGGCCACCGGCGCCCATTCCCTGCTGAATTGTTCGGTTTTCGAGCACAGTTCCTCGGCCGATTCCTCGTGCACCAAATCGGTCGATTTCGTGCCCGAACGCGCGACCATGTCGGCCAGCATGCCGGAGTTTTCCAAAATGGGGCACGGACGCAGGTAATTGGCGTTGAAAGGCTGCTCGCGGTAGTATTCCATGAAAATGGGCGAGCGCAACGCGTCAAGCAGGCTTGTATCGTGGATATTCGCGTTGGAGTAATGCGCGAATACGCACGGCTCAACGTCGCCAGCCGCGTTGATGTGCAGGTAGCGACGCCCGCCCGCAATGCAGCCGCCCACGAATTCCCCGTCGTCTTGGAAATCGAGCGTGAACAGGGGCTTGGTCAAGCGCATCTCGCGCACGAAACGGTACAGATGCTCGCGCTGCTGCGCGCTGGGAATGAGGTCAGGCGTGGAATCGTGGCCAACGGGCATGAACGAGAAAATCCACGCGAACAAAGCGCCTTGGTCGATAAGCCAATCGAAGTACTCCTCGCTGGCAATGGAATTGGCGTTTTGCGAGGTGTAGCAGCACGAAACGCCGAACGGCAGGCCATGCTCGCGCAGCAAGGCCATCGCATTGGACACTTTTTGGAATACGCCTTGGCCGCGGCGCGAATCGGTGGCTTCCTCAAAGCCTTCGGCAGAAATGGCGGGCACGAAATTCGCCACGCGAATCATCTCTTGGCAGAATTCCCCGTCAATCAGCGTAGCGTTTGTGAAACACAAAAATGCGCAATCGGGGTGCGCCTCGCACAAGCGAATGAGGTCGCGCTTGCGCACAAGGGGCTCGCCGCCCGTGTAGATGTACACGTGAGTGCCAAGGGCCTTGCCCTGCTCGATGATCGAGTTGATGTCGTCGTAGCTCAGATTCAGCTTGTGGCCGTATTCCGCAGCCCAGCACCCCGTGCAATGCAGGTTGCAAGCGCTCGTGGGGTCGAGCAAAATCGCCCAGGGGATATTGCATTCGTACTTGTCGCGGTTCTTTTCCTGCTCGCCCCATACCATGAGGTTCGAGTCAACGAGAAACGAGTTGATCAGGCGGTTGCGCACTTCGGGGTTCAAATGGGCGATACGCATAAGCAGCTGATACCAATTGTTTTTCGAGGCGATGGCGTTGCGGAACGCTTCGCGCTGGCTGGGAAACAAATCGTGCGGCGCGGCTTTGTCGACCATTTCCATCGCTTTCGGAAACCTGTTTTCAGGATCTTCGAACAAGTAGTCCACCATCTTGCAGTAAGCCGCGCGCTTCACACCGTCTATAACCGTCATAGCCTTCCCCCTTTGAGTCGAATTCCATATATAAACGCAATTAATAGGTACTCATATGAGTTCTACACCACACTTGTGGTTTTTTGCTCATGTGGCTATTATTGGGAAAAGATTTCATGACGACAATTGCCAATGTGGAAGATATTGAGCATTTAGCCCCACACACAGCGCAAATGGGGTTAAACCAAAGTCACAACGGTTTGAGATATAGAGAAGGCGTGCACTATGGCGGATAAAGTGGACCGACGCGTTGCCAGAACGAAGAAAGCGATAGAAGACGCATTCGAGAAACTCGTCGCCGAAACCGACTACTCGAAAATCACGGTAAGCGCCATCGCGAAAGAGGCGAACATCAATCGCAAAACGTTCTATCTGCATTACTCGTCCGTGGAAGACGTGCTCGACAGCATGACGAAGCAGCATGCGCAGCGCACTGTGCAAACGATTGCGGAACGCGGGCTTTTCGAGAAACGGCCGCTCGACGCAGACGCCATAGCGCAGGCATTGGGGGAAAGTTACCGCGAGGCCAGGCTGTTCAATCCGCTGTTCATGCGAAAGCTTCCCATCTCGCACCTCATCGACGCCGCCCAACCTCAGCTCGAGAATTTCATAGCAAAGGCCCGCGAAGAGCAGGGGCTTCCCCCGAAGAAAAACCTGGGCTACTACGTGCGATTTTTCTTGGGAGGCCTGTTCCAAGCCTACGAAAGCTGGTACAACGCAGGCGACGACGTGCCGTTCGAATCCATCGCGAAAGACATATCGCTGGCCTTGACGAGCGGCTTAGATGGGCTGCTCTCGAAGTAGACCTGGGTCGGATTGACCTACGTCAAGCGGGCCCTGCTCCCATTCCTTCACAACGTTCCAGGCGTTCAGGAATAGGAGCAGGGCCCGCTTGTCGCTGTTCTGCCGTATTCGTCACAGCGAGCTTTTCGCCATATGGCTCGACCCGAACGCCTGGAACGTTGTGAGGGGCGGGGTATATGGCGAAAAGCTCAGACGACAAACGAAATCTACTCGTAGTCGGCCAAGTCGGGTTCGATTGCCGACTTGCCGGGACCGTCGGGCATAAGGTCGGCGAACGACGCCTCGACCAGCTCGATGGCATTGCGCGGACACGCCGCCTCGCACGCGCCGCAGCCGATGCAGTAGCGAGCGTCGTATTCCAGATGCCCTTCCTTCGTGGCGATGCGTGCACCCGACACGCACGCGCCCACGCAATCAAGGCACTCCACGCATGAAGAGCGGTCGGTAGCGCTGACGTCGATATCGACGTTTTCGGCCATATTCGGAAGCGCGGCGTACGCCTCGAGCAGCATACGGCGACGGGGCGGCATTACACGGCTCGACCTGCCCTTTTCAAGTGCGTCGCTGAGGTATTCGCCATCGGTCAGGTTCAAAGCGTCGCGCATGCGCGCCCGCTCTTTTTTGCGATAGGCCTCTTTCAACGTGTCGGACTGTTTCAGGCGGCGTTTGCCCGAAATGATGTCGACTGCATCGTCTTTCACGCTGTCGAATGCCGCGCGACGGTCGAATTCCTCATCGGTAACGGCCTGCACCGCATCGACGAGCTCGGGGATTTCGCGATCGAAATGCACTTCCCCGCCCGTTTGCGCCTCGGCCACCTCTATGGCGCGCGTGAACAACAGCTCGCCACGTTTCGAGGCGCGTCGACAATCTTCGCAATACTTCAAATCACACGCCACGCACACGGGAACGTTTTGCGCCAGAAGCAGCGTCCACAACTCTGCCGGCATAGCCGCCAAGCAAGGCAGCACTGTGACGTTTTTCGCGGGCGAGAAACCTGGGAATATATTTTCCTCGCAGGTCAAATACACGATTTCGCCGCGCATCGCAACTTTGCGCAGATGCTCGTACAAACGTTGCACGGTGACCGACGACGTGGAGAACGCATCGCAAACGCCCATGCACACCGCGCATTTGGTGCACGCGGACGCATCGATGACGGGCTCGTTCGATTCGTTGAACGCTATGGCGTCCGCAGGGCACGCAATGCGGCAACGTTGGCAATCGGCGCCATGAGCACGTGCGCACAACTCGGGAATCGTGATTATTCTCATAGCTGCGAGAAACCCCCTTCATGCAGCAAGCAGGACGCAAAACGCCTGCATTGAAACAAGGCGGGCCAAAAGGACAGCCCCTTTGACCCGCTCTGCCGATGTTTTTCCTAGAACGCGGCGGCAAGCGTCGCGTCGATGCGGGCAAGCACATCTTCGCGCGGCAGCAGTTCGATGCTCTCGAACAGCGGCGGGCTCACCATGTTGCCGCACACGGCGACGCGCAGCGGCTGGAACATGAGCTTGGGCTTCATCTCCATGGGCTCGCAAAGCGCTCGGCACGCTTCCTGCAGCGGGTCGCATTCCCACGTCTCGGCATTGGCAAGCACCTCGCGGCACGCACGCAACGCTTCGTCGGCGCGGGCGCCTTCCTTTTGCAGCACCTTCTTGACGCTTTTCGCATCAAGCACGACGTTTTTGCCCCAGAACATATACGGCATCTTCTGGGCAACGTCGGAAAGCGACGTCTCGCGCTCGGCGAGCAGCGGGTAAAGCGCCTGATAGAACGCAGGACGCGCTTCGATGTCGGCCGCAGTTTGCTCTATAACGGCAGCCTTGGCATCCTTATCGAGCTCGAAGGGCTCGGCCTCGGCGGCGTCAACGATGTGCGCGCCAACAGCTGCGGCCTGGCCGGCGGCGCGGGCCTCGGCGATCCACGGCGTAGACAGCTTCACCCATTCGGCCGCATCCATATTCTTGATGTATTGGCCGTTCATCCAATCGAGTTTCGTCTCGTCGAACACGGCGTCTTTCTTCGTGATGCGCTCGAGGCTGAACTTGCTGCACAGCACATCGCGCGGAATGATGGTCGTCTCGCCGTCGAGGCTCCAACCCAGAAGCGCCAGGAAGTTCACCATCGTATCGGGCAGATAGCCGCGGGCGGCGTATTCCTCGACGCTTGTGGCGCCGTGGCGCTTGGAAAGCTTCTTTCCGTCGGCGCCCAGAATCATGGACAGATGCGCAAAAATGGGCGGAGTAAGGCCCAAGGCTTCATAAATCAGGATCTGGCGCGGGGTGTTCGACAAGTGGTCGTCGCCGCGAATGACGTGCGTGATGCGCATGTTCGCATCGTCGCAGACCACTGCGAAGTTATACGTGGGAGTGCCGTCGGTGCGCACCAGAATCATGTCGTCCATCACGTCGGCCGGGAAGCTCATGTGTCCATAGACCGCGTCGTCGAATTCGATGGGGCCATGGTTTTCGGGAACCTTCAGGCGCCACACATGCGGCTCGCCCGCATCTATGCGCCGCTGCGCTTCGACCGGGTCGATGTCGCGGCACGTGCGGTCGTAGCCCGAGTAGCCGCCCTCGGTTTTTTCGGCGGCCTCGCGCTTGGCGTCGAGCGTTTCCTTCGTGCAGAAGCACGGATACACCGCGCCCTTTGCCTTCAGCTGCTCCAGCGCGGCGGTATAGGTGTCGAAGCGCTCGGTCTGCTTGTACGGACCGAAATCTCCTCCGACCTCGGGACCTTCGTCCCAATCCAAACCAAGCCAGCGCATGGCGCGCAGAATGATTTGCGTGTTTTCCTCGGTGGAGCGCTCGGGATCGGTGTCCTCGATGCGCAGCACGAACGTGCCGCCCATGGCGCGGGCGAATGCCCAGTTGTAGATGGCCGTGCGGGCGCCGCCGATGTGAAGCTTGCCCGTAGGCGAGGGCGCGAAGCGAACGCGCACGCCAGAGGTTGTATCTGCCATACGAATCTATCCTTCCAATAGTATCTAAGCGCTTTGGGTTGACCCTTTGCGCAGCAGCCTTCCAATAATAAGGCAAACGGCGCAACACGCAACCGTCGCCACAAGCCAAATGGCCCCCATGCCAATCCAAAATTCAGGCGGGTACATGCAGATGAGCAGGGAATCCCAGCTGAACGTCCACGTGCCCGCCGCGAAGAACAGCGAATGGAACGTTGCGAAAAAGCCGTCGAAATCGACCGCGACCCAAGCCGCCAGCACCGCGAATGCGACAAGCACCGCTGCGCCAGCAGCTATAAGCACGCGAGCAAGCCCGCGCTTGCCTGCCCGGAAGCCAACCGCCGTGCAGCAAACGGCAGCGGCGATAAGCGCGGCAAGCAACCAGGGTTTGGCCCCTTGCACCACCCGATACACATCGTCGAGATGGCTCATGGCATCGAGCGTAAGCACGTAGCGCTCGCTAGCGACATCGAAGGCGGATTCCAACTCGGCCTCCTGGGCGTCGGACAATTCGGCGACCGCATAGTCGAGCGCGCCATCGGGGAGTTTCGGCGAGCCCTTGCCCGCAGGCCCGGACAGCTGCTGCTGCGCATTGATGGCGGCCACGGTGCCGTAAACCGCCGCCTTGTCGTTGTCGTCGATGGTATAGTGCTTC
>ERZ808240.4623-NODE-4623-length-11981-cov-3.117810_pt1 | contig 11981 bp, 11 predicted proteins | sample MGYA00521084_ERZ808240 | MGnify/ENA primary metagenome ERZ808240 (study PRJEB31516, sample SAMN03275571) | gut metagenome | biome: mammalia-associated habitat; material: feces | host: Papio cynocephalus | place: Kenya | collected 2012-08-06 ... | reverse complement strand
TCCACTGCCGTTATCTCAGGAAAAATTATCTCCTTTTCCCCGAGAATTTCCGCCGAGCCGACCATAACAGCCACCACAGCGAGGGATATCCCCATAGCTATATTTTGATTTTTATTCATTGCTTCACCTTGATGTTTTTTCTTTATTATAACATAAAGGGAAGCTGTTTTCAATCGTTGGTGTCAAAAATGCTCGTCTGACCGTCACTCACGTCAAACTCGTTTTCGTAAGCAAAAATCTCCTCAGGGCGGTACATGACGCCGTGACTTTTGCACTGAGATACAAAAATATCCATGAGTTTCTTATTGTTCGGACTATTGCAGATGTAGGAGTTCCCAAAAGTGCGGATATACTTTTCTTTCATGCCCGGAAAATGCTCGTCAAGCTTCTTGTAAAAATACTCTCTGTCGCCCTCACGGAGAGTGACACCGAAGCTGAAGCATATTTTATCCCCTTAACGCCTGCATCAAAGCACATATCCAAAATGCGGCGTAGATTTTCTTCCATATCGTTTATATAAGGCAGGATAGGCGAGAGCCACACAACAGTAGGGATATCACGCCGCTGAAACTCTTTCAGCACCTCGTATCGCCTTTGAGTGGTGCAAACATTCGGCTCTAGTATCCTGCAAAGCTTTTCGTCAGCCGTTATAAGTGTCATTGCAATGACCGCCTTGCTTTTTTTGGTTTATGCGCTGGATAATATCAATATCACGAAGTATCTTGTCAGACTTTGTTATAGGTGTGACTCCGAAGCCGTATTTTTCTATTGTCATAAGGCTTTTCAGCGTGAGCTGCACCGTCATTTCAAGGGGCATATAAGGGTCGCACATTGCGCCCATGCCTATCATGCACCTGCGGCGTTTGCGCCTTAATGCTTCTTCAAGCAGCTCCACAGCGTTTTCTTTTATTTCGATATCTTCAAAATCATGCTGCATATTGTAACATACCGAACGGCTGTCGCAGTAAATACAACCATGCTGACAGCCACGATATAAATTCATGCCGTTTTTGGGTGAGAGTATACCTTTTGCCTTTGTAAAGTGCATAGCTTTTTCCTCCATGATTTGTTACTAACACTATAGCACATATGTTCTGTAATGTCAAGGCTTGAAAAACGCTGTCAAAGGTGCTATAATGAATAAAAAGCCAAAAGGTGAGATGAAAATGAGAAATATACCTACAGATATTTACATAGAAAATGGAGCGGTAAAAAATCACGGGGTCGAGATAGCGGCACTTGGCACTAAAGCCATGATAGTCACAGGCAGACATTCTTCTGCGGTGAATGGCTCCCTTGATGATGTCAGGGCGGCGCTTGAAAGTCAGGGCATTGGATATGTGATATATAACGATATCGAGGAAAACCCCTCCGTGGAAACTGTTTACACGGCGGCAACGGCGGCGGTAAAATACGGCGTGGATATGTTCGTGGCAGTGGGCGGCGGCTCGCCAATGGACGCAAGCAAGGCGATATCAATGCTTGCTAAGAATGGGATAGTTTGCGAAAATGCTGAGTTCTCTGAAACTGAGGGAGTTGTAAAGGCTGAGAAGTGCGAGCTTTCAGACAGCATTGCCAAGGTTGAGGAGCTTTTGTACACTTCTGCCAAGTTGCCTTTTTATCCTATAGTCTGTGTGCCTACCACTTGCGGAACAGGCTCGGAGGCTACCCCTTATTCTATTCTGACTTCCCACATCAAGCAGACCAAAAAATCCATTGCTCACAAAATTTTTCCGTCACTTGCATTGGTTGACTACAGCTATCTTAAAACCTCCTCATACAGCGGCATGAAAAGCACCTGCGTTGACGCACTTGCTCACATGATAGAGTCACGGCTCAACACCAACGCAAATGCGTTCAGCCGTGCATATGCAGAGGAGGGCATGAAGCTTTGGGCAAGGTGCAAAGACTGCCTTGAAACTGAAGAAAGCTTTGCTCATATGACAGACGAGGAGTTTGCAACTTTCATGCAGGCTTCAGTGCTTGCAGGCATGGCGATAGCCTACACAGGTACGAGCATACCTCATGGTCTGAGCTATACTTTGACCTATGAAAATGGCGTGCCGCACGGCAAGGCTGTTGGCGTTTTTCTGTCGGGCTTTTTGAAAAATTACGGCGACAGCGTCGAAGCTGAGTATGTTGTAAGACAGCTTCTTGGTTTTGACAATTTTGACGCTTTCAGAGATTATATCAGAACGCTTTTTGGCAAGCTGGATATGTCAGAGAAGCTTTGGAAAAAGGACAGAGACGGAATACTTGCCAATCCTGCCAAGCTGAAAAATTATCCTTTTGAACTTACGGCAGATGTGCTTGACGATTATGTTCGATATTATAACGCATAAAAAATGCTGTCAGGGCGGTGGCTCTGACAGCTTTTTTATTACATTTTCGCAAGCCTGTCTATCTCTGCAAGCTCGGCTTCTGTGAAGTCAATGCGGTCAAGACAGCCTATGTTCTCGGTTATCTGCTCAGGACGGCTCGCACCTATAAGCACAGTGGTAACAGCCTTATTGTGAAGCACCCATGAAAGCGCCATTTGCGAAAGGGTCTGCCCTCTTGAAGCGGCGATATTATTAAGCTTGTTGAGCTTTTTTACCATTTTATCATCAAGCTCGTTGCCTATCCAAGTCTCACCTCTGCCTACCCGTGAGTCGGCTGGTATGCCTTTTAGATATTTACTTGTGAGGAAGCCTTGATACAGCGGCGAGAACACCGCAATGCCAAAGCCCTCTGAAAGTGCAAGGCTGTCAAGCTTATCGTTCTCTATCCAGCGGTTGAGTATGGAATATGAGGGCTGATTGATAATAAACGGCGTTTTAAGCTCACGGAAAATTTTCAGCATTTCGGCGGTGTCGGCGCTGTTGTAATTTGATATACCAACATAAAGCGACTTGCCCTGTCTTACTGCATTGTCAAGCGCAAGGGCGGTCTCTTCAAGGGGCGTTTCGGGATCTCTTACATGGTGATATAAAATGTCAACATATTCAAGTCCCATTCTTTTGAGCGATTGGTCAAGGCTTGCGGTGAGATATTTTCTCGAACCGTTTCTGTCGCCGTAAGGTCCTGCCCACATTTCATAGCCTGCCTTGGTGGAAATGCACATTTCGTCACGGAACTCTCTCATGCCACGGTCAAGTATCCTGCCGAAGTTTTCTTCTGCCGAGCCGTTGTAAGGATTTCCGTAGTTGTTTGCAAGGTCAAAATGCGTGATACCGCTGTTGAACGCAGTGTGTACCATTCTTTCCATGTTCTCAAAATTGTTTTTCAGGCTGAAATTCTGCCAAAATCCCAAAGACAATGCAGAAAGCTTAAGTCCGCTTTTTCCGCAGCGGTTGTATATCATTTTGTCATATCTTTTATCATCAGGTATAAACATTTCAAAAAAATCTCCTGTCAAATCGTATTAGTGCATAAATAATCACGCTAACTTTTATGATTATAGCATATTGTATTATCTATGTCAATGTGCTATAATTGAATAAGTTATATAATAAAAAATATGTGTGTAATGCACAATAAATGGAAAGGTAATAATATGAAAAATGATATGAATAGAAGAATTATCGCCGCTGTATGTGCTGTGGTCATGACGGGAGCAATGTTTGCAGGCTGTGCTAAAGAAACGGGCGGAAGCTCAAAAGCAGAGAGCGGTTCTGCCGGCTCTCAGGCTGTGACAACAACGGCTGAGCCTGTTGTAACTCTCCCTGCCACCACAAAGCAGGTCATAAACCCTGAACCTGCCACTTATGAAAGCTTAGGCGCTGACAAAGCTGAAAAGGAAAGCTTCAAGGAGAAGATTCAGTCGCAAAGCAAGATACCTGTTATAAGCGTTACAACTGCCCCTGACGATATGATAGCTTCAAGGGAGAAGTACACTTCCTGCGTGGTTGACGTTTTCAACTGCGACGAGGATATGGAGATAAACGAAGCTTCAGCAGGCATAAAGGTAAGAGGAAATTCAAGCGCATATTATGGTGACGTAAGTCAGATACTTGCAAACAAAGTGCCGTATAGGATAAAGTTCGATAAAAAGACGAATATGCTGGGGCTTAATAACGGCGCAGAGTGCAAAAGTTGGGTGCTGTTGAAATCGGATTGGGACCTTGTAAGAAACGATATCGCATTCCGCTTTGGCAGAACTATCATGGGCGACAGGAATTTCTGCTCAGACGGTCAGCTCGTTCATCTCTATGTGAACGAGGAGTTTCAGGGTGTTTATGAGCTTTGCGAGCAGTGTCAGATAAATCCAAACAGAGTGGATATTTCTGAGCCTGAGGAGGGCTACACCGACACTGATATCGGCTATTATCTTGAGCTTGACAACTATGCCGAAAGCGAGGAGGGCAATCATTATATAAGCATGGACTATGAAAAAGCCACTGTCACCGACATAAACGGCGAAACAAGGCAGTTCGTTCCTGCGGAATATTCTATCAAGAATGACCTTTATTCGCAAAATCAGATAGACTTTATCCACAAGTACCTTAACAACCTGTTCAAGATAGTTTATGAAGCTTGCGAGAACGGCAAGTATTACAAATTTGATGAAAATTATGACCTTGTTGACTCAGATGTTACCACCGCCGAAGAAGCCGTTTCTGCCGTTATGGATATAGACTCAGTGAGGGATATGTATATTCTCTATGAGATAGTTCATGACTATGACTGCGGCGAGGGAAGCTTCTATATGTGCGTTGATTTTTCAAAGGACAGCAAGTGTCCTAAACTGAAATTCACTTCTCCTTGGGATTTCAACTGGGCATATAATGACAGCACTGAGAAGTATTATGCAGGTGCATTCACAGACAAGAATTTTGTCGCTCAGAACGGCGACCGCTCAAACCCATGGTTTATCGTTCTTTGCAAGCAGGATTGGTTTATGGATACTGTCAAGGAAAAGTGGACTGAGATGAGCCAAGAAAAGCTTTTACAGGGCTGTATAAAAACAGAGCGTGAATATCTCAAAGAATATGACGCTGATCTTAGAAAGGGTGAGGAGTGGGGTCCTGATTCTGCGGAGGATCTTTTCAACTGGATAGAAAACCGCATTTATTGGCTCAACAGTCAATGGAAAATTAAGTCCGACGCTAGTAACAGCCCCTCTTAAATGATAATTTTTACTCAATTAATAAATCAGGCTTGAAAAATGCTGTAAAATCGGTATAATAAGATAGTATCCCCATATTGAAAGGAGGAAATGTCTGCAATGCAGGCATAATGAAATATGACGGAAAAATTATTCAAGCTGAAAGAAAATCACACTGATGTTAAAACTGAGATAATGGCGGGTGTGACGATTTTCATGACCATGGCATATATCCTTGCCATAAACCCGAGCATTCTCGGCAGCACGGGCATGGATCCTACAGCCGTGCTTCTTGCCACCTGTATCGCTTCTGTTATCGGAACAGTGTGCATGGGACTTATGGCAAATCTGCCTTTTGTGCTTTCCGCAGGCATGGGACTTAATGCCTACATGGCTTACACCGTTGTGGCAGGCTACGGCTATCCATGGCAGGTGGCACTGTTGGCGGTGTTTATTGAGGGTATCATTTTTATCGTGCTTTCTCTTACAAACGTCAGAGAAGCCATATTCAATGCAATACCTGTGGTACTGAAAAAAGCGGTGTCCGTTGGTATCGGTCTTTACATTGCCTTTATCGGACTTCAAAATGCAGGACTTTGCGTTGACAGCTCTGCGACCCTTGTTACAATAACAGGCTTCCGCAAGGACTTCACGACCTCGGGCATATGTGCGCTTCTCACTATCGTGGGTCTTTTCATCACTATTATCCTATATATCAAAAAAGTCCGTGGCTCTATTCTTATCGGTATAGTTGCAACATGGATAATAGGCATGATATGCCAGCTTGTAGGGCTGTATGTACCTGACGCTGAAAGCGGCTACAACTCGCTTTTTCCTACAATGTCACTTACCGATTTCTCAAAGCTTGGCGAAACTTTCGGTCAGTGCTTTAATGTTGATATGCACAGCGTTGGCATTTTCAACTTTATCGTTGTGGTATTCTCCTTCCTGTTCGTTGACCTTTTTGATACTTTAGGCACTCTTATCGGAGTATGTTCAAAGGCAGATATGCTTGACGAAAATGGCAGACTTCCACAGATAAAGCCTGCGCTTCTTGCTGATGCAGTTGCAACAACAGCAGGCGCAATTCTTGGCACTTCCACGACCACAACATTTGTTGAGTCCTCAGCAGGCGTTGCCGCAGGAGGAAGAACAGGTCTTACCTCTATCACAGCCGCAGTGCTGTTTGCACTGTCAATGTTCTTTGCGCCTATCTTCACGGCTATCCCGTCTTTTGCAACAGCTCCTGCACTTATAGTAGTAGGCTTTTTGATGTTCAGCTCTATCACTGATATCAAGTTTGATGACGGCAATTATACAAAAGCAATACCAGCATATCTCTGTATTCTTTCAATGCCGCTCTTCTACAGCATTTCACAGGGTATCTCCCTTGGAATAATCTCATACGTTGTTATAAATCTTGTTTGCGGAAAGCGCAAGGATATCACTCCGCTTATGTATGTGCTTGCAGTGCTTTTCGTGCTGAAATATGTTTTCTTATAAGGAGCGGTTTCAATGAACGGTTCGGACAAAATAAATGCAGACAGATTTTTAGGCTTTGCGAAAGTTTATGATGACAGCCGCCCGAAAGTGCCTGAACAGGCTGTGGATATCATCACAGACTATCTTGGCAGACAGCCAGAAATAGTGGTCGACCTTGGCTGCGGCACAGGGCTTTCCACCATGGTTTGGAAAGGTCACGCAAAGGAAGTTATCGGTATCGAGCCAAGTGACGATATGCTTGCGCAGGCTGAGAAAAAGGCTTGCGAGGGTGTGCGCTTTGTAAAAGGCTTTTCTGACAGCACAGGACTTGAAGATAATTCAGCGGACGCAGTGGTATGTTCACAATCTTTTCATTGGATGAACCCTGTGAACACGCTGAATGAAGCTGACCGCATACTGAAAAAGGGCGGCGTTTTCGCAACTGTTGACTGCGATTGGCCTGCGGTCTATGACCTTGAAGCAGAAAAGGCATACACAAAGCTTTTTGACAAGGTAAGAAAAGTCGAGCTTGAAACTGACGATATAAACGTGACATTTTCACGCTGGGAGAAGAAATATCACCTTGAAAATATCAAAAAGTCAGGTCATTTCAGCTATGTCCGTGAGATAGTTTTTCTCAGCCACGAGCCATGCACCACTGAGCGTTTCACCGCTCTTGCCATGAGCCAAGGTAGCTTGCAGACCATTCTGAAAGTAAGACCAGAGCTTATCGAAAAAGACCTTGACGAGTTTCTGAACGTCATGAAAAATATCAAAGGCAAAGATTCCTGTTCGTTCTGCTACAGAATGAGGATCGGCGTAAAATAACAAAAGCGGCAGCCGTTACCGACTGCCGTTATTTCTATATGTTCTTTATTATCTCTCTGAGCTTTTCCGTAAGCACCGCCGCAGCCTTTGTGTGGGTCTTTTCGGTAGGGTGCCAGTTTGCGGCAAAGCCGTCATTGGCTCCGTCCTGCTCATGGAACATCATTGAGCTTATCTTGTTGTCTGCATGGCTTTCAAGATATATTTCCATTCCCTCCTCAACAGCAGGGAATATCCTCTCGCCCATTATGCCAACAGTGCAGAGAATGTAAGCCTGCGGATTTTTCTCACGAACAACAGCAAGGAAATCAGCATAAAGCTTTGAGAACGCCGCCTGCCTGTCCTTAAAGTCACGGCAATAGCTGTCGTCATTCGTGCCGAGGTTTATAACAATTATCTGCGGAACATATCGGCTGAAATCCCATGGGATATTCTGCGGTGATACTCCTGCAAAATTTCCCCTTGAAAAGCCGTAACTGCAATAGAATTGTGGGATAGTCTGTTCGCTGATAGGCTCGTCGCCCTCTGTGTAGCCTGATACTATGCCGTAGCCGCTGGCTGAAAACATACTGTATTCAGCGTCAAGGGCTTTGGCAGTCTTGTAGGCGTAGGCTTTTGTCACGTCCTCAGTGGCGGTGGTGAACTGGTGGTTTTCGTCCTCGTCATCAACGCCGTAGCCGCAGGTGATAGAGTCACCGATAAATTCTATTTTGAGCTGCTTTTCAGGAAGTGCCTCAGCATTGCCCTCTGCGAAAGCTTCAACGCCCACTGCCGACATTGGAGATTCTGAAAGCTTTATTATCTCCACAACCGACTTTGCGCCTTCTGTGCGGTCGATTATTATGGTGACATCTTTTTCAGCGCAGTTTATCATCTCGTCTGCGACCCTCACGCCGTCAACATAAACGGCTATCCTTGCATAGTCGATAGGGTTTTCGCCCAATGCTATCTTGTCACCTTTGAGTTTCAAAACAAGCTTTGTGCCGTCAAAAGTGAATGACGCACCGCTGCCTGAAAGACCAAGCCACATTACATCGTCTTTGAAATATACTCTTCCTGTGAGCTTTGCATTTTTGTCAAGCTGTAATCTCTTCATACTTCTTCCTCTTTTTCGTCTATGATCTTCTTTAGCTGACGCAAAAAGGCTGTGCGTCAGCTCTGTAATAAGAGTATAACACACAGCCATATTATTGTCAACTTATGCAAGTGAAGTAACGTCGCCCTCACGCTTTTGTTTAATAAGCAGACCAGCCACCGCAAAGAATGCCGCTGCGAACAGCGCCTCGATACCAATGCAGATAAGATATTCCTTTGTGCTGAATACTCCGCCGCTCATGCCGAAAAGCATATTGTTGGCTTTGGTGTACCAGTATGCAGGGAAAAATCTGCCCACTGCAAGAACGCCCTCTGTGAGCAATTCCTGCGGCACGAAAACTCCGCAAAGAAAGCTCATGCCAAGACCGATTATGTTCGATATGGCAGTTATGCCGTTGTCGCTCAGGTCAAACTGCGCTATTATCATTGCTATGCCTGCGGCGGCAATGATATATACAAAGCTGTTAAGGCAGGCAAGCCAGAATTTCACGCTGAGCGTTCTGCCCCAAATAATTGCGACTATCATAAAGAAAAGCCATATGCTAAACACCAAGATACTCGCCCCAAGAGCCGTCTGTCTGCTGTAGTTTGCCGACGTCAGGCTTGAACACATTGTGCGTTCACGAACGCCTTTTCTGTTTAATGTCAGTATAACAGGACAAAGGGTAACAATGAGCATTGAGATAAGAATGTATGCAAGATACTGAAAATAGTAGCCGAATATTGCCGGCATACCTGTTCCGCTCGTGCTGTCAAAGTTTTTAAGCTCCGCTTTTACCTGCTGAGAAACTGCCGTTTCGGCAAGCTCCATGGCGTGTTCTGCGCTTTCGCCTGCCGCCATGTATGCCTTTACGCTTGAAAGATAGCTGTCAAGTTTGCTTTCAAAAAGCTGTCCGCTGTAGCTGGAGGGCATTTTGAAATTCTCAAAAAGTCCGTCAAAATCTCCTGCGTTTATCTTGTCGCCAAAGCCCTTGTTTATATACAGAACATAGTCAGCACGCTGATAATAAACGGCGTCAATGACCTCGTCTTTATCGTCTGCAAGTTCCACTTTTTTGTTGTCGCTGAATATAAAATCCTGCAAACGCTTGCTTTCAGCGCTGTTGTCACGGTCAATGACAGATATGGACAGTTTGTAGTCCTCATAGTTGTTATTATCTTTTGCAGTATTTGCCATTAAAACGGCTATCACCATGAATATGACGAGATATAATATAGCAGACGTAAGCCTTGTTTTGAGTATTTTCATAAAGGTCTTAAAGACTTGCATATTTACGCCTCCTTGTAAGAACATATCCACCAATGGTGAACAAAACTGTGTATATCGCCATTGAAATTATCTTCACTGTGAACCGCCTGTAGTCCTCGTAAAGATTAAGACAGTAGAAGCTGTCTGAGATAACAGCGGCAGGGTTTATTTCATTGAATATCGGGCAATGCTCTGCAACAGTGCCTTTCATGGTGTTTGACATAAGACCGCTGAAAAAACAGCAGGTCATTGACACAGCCATGACCACAGATATTTTCAGACCCTCTTTTATGCGGAAAGAGCCAACGAAAAATCCCATAGATATTCCCATTATTCCCCCTAGCACTGCGGCAAGGTAAACAAGTGTGAGCTTGCTTCCGAAATCCACTTTAAGCACAAATCTCAGGAATGTCACCGATATCATCATGCATATCATTTCCACCACATGAAAGGCTAAAAGTGTTGCCGTTATGCTTGTTAGCTTGTTCACAGGTGAACAGCACCGCCTTGCACCAAGTGCAGACAGGTCGCCCTGATTTTCCTGTGCCACAAAAAGACCTGACATCGAGCCGAAAAGGGCTGTCATAGCAAGAAGATTATAGAAAAACTGTATCGTCATATCAGGGTTGCCGTGGAGAGGTATATCCTCATTTGGGCTTATCTTCTCAGAAAGAGAAGATATCACAGTATCAAGCTTTTGCGGAGCATTCTTCGCAGTGTCGGTTATTATCTTTTCCTGAGTTTTATATTGCTGAACAAAAGTCTTTACAATGGTCTGCTGGATACCCGTTGAGCCAAATTCAAGGGAGAGGTCGGAAGCCTTTATAATGCCTTTTATATCCTCGTTTTTAAGCATTTTTTCTGCCTTGTCAATGTCCGTATATGTCACCTTGAAAAGAGCCTCATCGCCCTCTGATATCTGTTCAAGCACCTGTTTAAGTATATCGTTTTCCTCTATATTTGTCACCGCAACAGGTATCGCATTGAACATAACGTCCTTTTCGTATATGCCTGAAAATGCCACCTTGAAAAGACAGCCAAGTATAATAGGAAAGGCTATGAGCCAGAAAAGTATGCCTTTTTGCCGCAGACAGCTTTTAAATTCGTATTTGAATATGTGTGAGAACATTCTATCACTCCTTATCCCTGAGAGCCTTGCCTGTTATTTCAAGGAAAACGTCATTGAGGGTAGGCTGTTCAGAATAAACGCTGCCAAAGCCCACATTGTTTTCCTGCAAAATTTTCAGTATCTCAATAAGATTGTGCCGTCCGCCTGTACAGCGTGCAACGAGCTTGTTGTCTGAATAGGACACCTCGTAAACGTGTTTCAAAGCTTCAATATCCTCACGAACGTTGTCAGGGAGCTGGAGTATCTCGGCGGTGATAGTTTCAGTGTTCTTTATCATGCGTTTTAGTTCTTCCGTTGTGCCCTCAGCTATCTTTCTGCCCTTATCCATTATGGCGATACGGCTGCATATCTGCTCAACTTCCTCCATGTAGTGGGAAGTGTAAATGATAGTTGCACCCTCATGGTTGAGCTGTAAAATGCCCTCAAGTATCTTGTTTCTCGACTGTGGGTCAACGGCGACTGTCGGCTCGTCAAGTATGATAAGCTCAGGTTTATGTGCAATACCGCAGGCAATATTAAGCCGCCTGAGCAGACCGCCTGAAAGCTTTTTAGGGTGGAACTTTACAAAGTCCTCCAGACCTACGAAAGCTATTGCTTCGTCAACATATTTCTTTCGTGTGGCTTTGTCGGTGATGTAAAGCCCACAGAAATAGTCGATGTTCTCATATACTGTCAGCTCATCAAACACCGCAACGTTCTGCATTATAACGCCGATACGCTTTTTTACTCCATAGTTCACAGGGGACATTTTTTCACCGAATATCTCGATATCTCCCTTGTCATATGCCAGCAGTGAGAGCAGGCAGTTTATCGTGGTGGTCTTGCCGGAGCCGTTAGGTCCTAAAAGTCCGAATACTTCGCCTTTTTTTATTTCAAGATTAAAGTGGTCAAGTGCGATAAGCTCCTTGTATCTTTTTACTAAATTATCTATTTTTACTACAGTTTCAGCCATAAGAAAAACCTCCCTTAGTTTGTATTATTATTATACAATACTATCCGCCAAAAAGCTAGTGAGGAAAGTCACATCTTTCATGTGACAAATGTCATATTACAAAAAAAGCAGAGTGGCTAGTTACCGCTCTGCTCTTAGGTTATTTAAGCTGTGTTGTAAATAT
>ERZ808240.4622-NODE-4622-length-11981-cov-44.397619_pt1 | contig 11981 bp, 9 predicted proteins | sample MGYA00521084_ERZ808240 | MGnify/ENA primary metagenome ERZ808240 (study PRJEB31516, sample SAMN03275571) | gut metagenome | biome: mammalia-associated habitat; material: feces | host: Papio cynocephalus | place: Kenya | collected 2012-08-06 ... | reverse complement strand
GAGCACGACCTGTGGTGGTAGTCACCTTCAAGGCATGAAGCTCATAGATATTCTTAGCCTTGATACCATCGGCAGGCTTAGCGCTCCAAAGGAGCTTCAAGTCTGATGGCAATGTACGCTTAGCTACGGCAGAGTAGATAATCTTGTTGATAGCGGCAGTATCGCGAACGCTCGCATAACCTACAGTGCTCAAGCTCTGACCACCTGTGAGCTGCAAGCGAGCCAACAATGGGTGAGCCTTGATGGCAGCGGCATTCTTCGCCTCCTCACCTACCTTGTCGGCAACGTCGTCCTTCTTCTTGATAGAGAACTTAGCCTCAGCCTTCTTAGGCTCTGCTTTTTTAGCCTCAGCCTTGGCTACCTCATTCTTGGCAACCTCGCCATCAGAAGCAACAGAGTCGTTCTTCTCCTCGCCGTTGTCGCCATTGGCGATGCGAGTATCGAGCTGCTGGAGATAAGGAGCGATTTCCTCAGAGTTATAAGTCTCCCAGAACTCAAGGTTGGCACTACCCTGGAGCATCTTACGCATACGCTCAGGCTGGCTGATACCAGGCATCTCGACCATGATACGGCCCTGCTGACCTTCCAACTTCTGGATGTTAGGCTGAACGACACCAAACTTATCGATACGAGTGCGAACCACGTTGAAAGAGTTGTCGATGGCATCCTGTACAGAAGCGCGGAGCGCCTTCTCTACCTCTGAGTCGCTGCTCTGAGGAGAAACCTTGCCCTGCAACTGCTGGGTTGCGAACACCTCTGCTAGTTTATGACCAGGTGCGCTCTTGTGATAAGCGTTAATGAAAAGTGACACGAAGTCACCACCGTTAGCCTCTTCCTGAGCTCTCGCTTCCTTCATGGCATTGGTAAAACCTGCGTCGGTCTTGTGATCGGCAAGGTTTTCAATTACATCAGGTACAGAAATCTCAAGAATCACATTCATACCGCCCTTGAGGTCAAGTCCAAGACCTATCTGAGTTTCCAAGCAGTTCTGGTAAGAGTAAACACCCAGGTACTTCACAGAATCCTTATAATCCTGCTGAGCGATAGGGTCTTTAATCTTTGCAGCCTCGCTGTCATAGTAACGTGTGGCAAACGAGAATGACAAATAGAAGATACTTGCAAGCGTCAGTAAGACGGCTACACAAATTACAATTCCTTTGTTTTGCATTTCTATTTATTGTTATTAATTATTTATTTACTATATAAAGTCGTGCAAAAATAAGCATTTTTTTTCTTATATAAGAATAAATTGCTCTATTTTTGCTGTTTAGGGCGCATTTTTAGCTTACAGATGATAGGATAGTGGTCGGAAACGGCTATTTTATCGTCCACTTTGCATTCATAAGGCTTCCAATCATCCGAGCACATGATGTTGTCGATGCGCACGAAGAATCCACTGTGATGATAGCTGATACCCGGTCCGTTGCCGCTGGCGATGTAGCAATCTGTGAGATGCTTAGCTATCGTGCGATGGGCATAGGAAATCGGTCCGTCATTGAAATCTCCACACAGGATGACGCTCTCCCGCTTGTGGCGTTCGATATAGTTGGCGACAGCCTCAGCCTCGGGGGCGCGCTTACGGGTAGCCTCGGCAAGTTTCACCACCAAGAGCTTGGACGTTTCCTCGGCGGTATCTTTCCGCAGTTTTCCGATGACGAGGTTCTTGAATTGCCGTCGGTCTTCCAGACTCAAGCCAGTGCTTTCCAGATGATTGTTGATGAGCAGCACATCCTGGTCTTTCACCCTCAGGCGATAAGCCACGCTCATATTCCCCTTCGACTCATAAGGGATGCGTTCCTTCCACAGGATGGGATATTTGCTAAGCAGCATCAGGCACGTTCCTCCATTGGGATGAATGGTTGTGTCTTGATAAGCATACAGGGGCTTCAACATGCTGTCTATCTGCTGCACATTGCGAGCATTTGGCATCGCCTCTTGCAGGCAGACGATGTCGGCATCCTGCTCTTGCAAGTAAGCCAAGCAGATGTTGGTGCCATCGGCATCCTCGGTTTGGTCGCCAAAGTTCCAGGTGTTATACGACAACACCTTGATGCATCCCTTGGGAGCCTTGCCCTCTATATTGAGCGGCATGTACTTTCTCACCGGCACGAAACTGATGACGAAGCCCAAGAATGGAATGAGAGCGTACTTAGAACGGAAAAGAAGCCAAAACAGCAGGAAGCCTAGGTTGATGACGAGAAACACGGGGAAGAGCAAGCCCACGTTGGCCAAGGCTGGAAAGCTCTCCGGTGCGAAAAGATCGGAAAAGCCCACCAACAGCATCACGACTATCGTCGCCACATTGGCGCCGGCAATCATCTTATAAGTAAATTCCTTAAAGCCCTTGAACATAATAAGTTCTAAAATGTTACTCTTATTCTTATTTGCTCTTCAATATATGTATCTCTCCTTTATTTGTTACTCTGGTCGAAGAGAGTCTGCTTCTCTTCTTTGGTCAAACTGTCGTAGCCACTCTTCCTTATCTTATCCAAGATGCGGTCGATTTCTGCCTGCGAAGCCTTCTGGTTAGGCGTGCACTCCGCGTCTTGCTGATAGGTATCATGGGAAGAATAGTTCTCATTCTTTGTATAAGTGAACTGCTGGCGCCCCCTGTTGCGACCGCCAAACATCCCCTTCAATCTATCGAAGGCATCGGCTGAAGCCGTCCCTTGATAGCCGCCCTCCAACTGCTTGCGCCAATAACGTATCAGGAAGAAGCCGAACACCATACCTCCAAGATGGGCGATATGAGCCACGCCATCGCCCGACGTGAACATGGCAGAGCCCAACTCGATGACAGCATATCCCATCACAAAATATTTCGCCTTGATAGGAATAGGAATCGGGAAGATGAAGATGCGCTCGTTGGGATAAATCATCCCGAAGGCGAGCAAGATGGCGTAGATGGCACCAGACGCTCCCACCGTGGTCCACAGGTTGAGATACTCGCCCATCGGGATGCGAGCCACGCCCGTATTCACGAAATCATAGGCACCTAAGTCCTTCACAACATAGGTGACATACTGGGCGGCCTCCTGGAAAAGACCTGCTCCAACGCCACACACAATGTAATAAAAAAGGAATTTCTTAGGTCCCCATACCCTCTCTACTACACATCCAAACATCCATAGGGCAAACATATTGAAGAGAATATGCTCGAAGCCCCCATGCATAAACATGTAGGTAAACAATTGATAGATGTGAAAATCGGACGCCATGAAGAAATGGAGTCCCAACCAGTTGTTCAGGAGCGACTCTCCCGAAACATCCTTGCCAAAGAAATAGCTGGCCACGAAGACCGCCACATTCACTATCAGCAAATTCTTTGTTACTATAGGTATATTGCGCATAACTATTTATTCTCCTTACGTTATAATTCTGTAGCTAAATATGTAATTTGGTGGCAAAATTACTAAAAATATCCGTGAAAACACCAAAAAAAGGGCATATTACACTTAATTTTCAATAATTTCATCACTTTTCTGCATTTTTTATTTGAAGTTTAAAAGGAAAAGGGTATATTTGTAAGCGAAAAGAACTTAAGAACAATATTATTAATCATTTAATAAAGTAAAATTATGAACAAGACAGAATTGATCGACAAGATTGCAGCAGGTGCCGAGATTACAAAGGCACAGGCTAAAGCCGCTCTCGAAGCTACTACAAACGCATTGAAGGAAGCCCTCATTGCAGGTGATAAGATTCAGTTGGTAGGTTTCGGTACTTTCAGCGTAAACGAGCGTCCAGCTCGCGAGGGTATCAATCCTGCTACCAAGCAGAAGATTCAGATTGCAGCCAAGAAGGTGGCTAAGTTCAAGGCTGGTGCTGAGCTTGCTGATGCAATCAACAAATAATTGTAAAAATTATTTTCACAGATAAAGGGCAGTCCATGTGGGCTGCCCTTTATGTTTATCTATATCATCAAACCTTTATTTTGGCTGCTTACCAATGTAAGCCAAGATACCACCATCAACATAGAGAATGTGACCATTCACGGCATTGGAAGCTTCGGAAGCCAAGAATACGGCAGGACCTTCCAACTCCTCTGGCTCCAACCAGCGACCAGCTGGAGTCTTTGCGCAAATGAAACTATCGAATGGGTGACGGCTACCATCTGCCTGACGCTCACGGAGAGGTGCGGTCTGTGGGGTAGCGATGTAACCAGGGCCTAAGCCGTTGCACTGGATATTGTACTCGCCATACTCTGAGCAGATATTGCGAGTGAGCATCTTCAAGCCACCCTTGGCTGCTGCGTATGCAGAAACTGTCTCTCGACCCAACTCGCTCATCATAGAGCAGATGTTGATAATCTTGCCATGTCCCTTCTTGATCATACCTGGGATAACAGCCTTTGATACGATGAATGGAGCAGTGAGGTCGATGTCTACCACCTGCTTGAAGTCCTCTACAGACATCTCTGTCATTGGGATACGCTTGATGATACCAGCGTTGTTCACCAAGATGTCGATAACGCCGAGTTCCTTCTCGATGTCGGCAACCATCTTCTTCACCTGTTCCTCGTCTGTCACGTCGCAGATATAGCCCTTGGCATCAATACCTTTAGCCTTATAGTCAGCCAAAGCCTGGTCCATGTGTTTCTGGCTACGGCAGTTGAAAGCAATCTTAGCACCAGCCTTGGCATAAGCCTCAGCGATAGCGAAACCGATACCATAAGCGGCACCTGTAACGAGGGCAACCTTGCCCTCCAATGAGAATAGTTTGTTAAAGTCCATACTTTTGTATTTTGTTAATTGTTTGATTTGTTTTGTCTTCTGTGTGGCAAAGATACAAAATATTTTTGAATCTTGCTCTAAATCAATACGAAAGATGCAACCTTTTTACTTATTTTCTCATTTCGCATACGCTTTCTAACGATTCTTCTACCTATTGCGCCATTTCACATATAGGGCCATACACTTCTATACATACTGTTCATACACATCTATACATACTGCTCATACGACACATGCATATAGTTCTAACAACCGAAAGATGCTGTTCCATACATCTGCTGACTGCTGCTTGCAGAATTGCAAACAGCTGCTTGCAGAATTGCTGACAGCTGCTTGTAGACTTGTCAGCAGCTGTCAACAATCTTGCGAAACACGTTCTTTCGGGTACTAGATCGTACTCCATTGAACGTTAAAACCAGTTCCATTAAACGATAAGACTAGTTTTGGTGGATGCTAATACCTAATGTTTCCTCTATTACAGACAGTACTTGTGGCAAAGAATCGGTATTGAAGTCGCCTGTCAAGCGCTTGGAATAGTCAGATGCCACATATTGCTTGCCTGAGAGTTTGGTCAGTTCGTCAAGCACGTCTTGCAAAGGTGCATTCACGAAGTGCAGAAGATGCGTAGCCCAAGCCACGTCGTTGACATCATAATCTGCCAACAGTTGCGGCTTGTCAGCCCCTTGCGAGAGCCTAGCCCGCTTGCCTTTGGTCAAGAAGACACCACTCGCTGCATCCCGGGCAGCGAACATCACCATTCCGCTCGTTACCATCACCTCGGGCGCATCCGTTCTTTCATCTACCATAAACTGCGTACCCAGCACCCACACATGCCCTCGTTCGCCAGTTACATCAAAAGGATGCTGCTCATCGTGCTTCACTTGATAATAGACGCAACCTTTCATCTCCACCTTTCTGCAATCATCCTCCGAATAGGAAAGGGAAGAATAGGGAGAGAGTGTGACATGGGTACCATCTGGCAGATTGTATGCCACGACTTGTCCCTCTGACTTCAAGACTATCGTTCTTGGCATCAAGAGCGTATAAGCCCCTACAGTCAAGAGCACCAGCAAGGAAGCTGCAACGGCTATCCATCTCAAACGACGAGTGCGGTTTGCTTGAGAAATCGAGATAAGTTCCAGAGCAGAAGTTGCATCTTGCGATTTACCACAAGAGCCTTCTTTCACTCTATCCTTGACTTTCCGCAAGGCAGCCATGGTGTTCAACTTGCCCGATTGAAAATATCGGAGCACAAAATCTTGTTCGTTTTTGTTTGTTTTCATTTTGTTACCTCCTTATTACATTCTTTCCTTCTTACTATACGATACGATTTCTGCAATCTTTATGATACGACAAGTTTGTTTCCTATTGAAGAGAAACAACGCATTCTTCAAAATTGCCCCGTAATGGATGCAAAGATGGTATTGGTATGCTTAAACTTCTCAATTCCGCTATATCTCCTGCCGTTTGTATATCGGATATTATTGCGGCAATATTCAATATTATAGTTGCTTGTCACCCATCCCAAAGACAGGAATACATCACCACTTCGGAAAGTCACAGCCGACTTCACTCGCCAAAAGAGCCACTTGCCGCCATGATTTCTCACCGAACGAGTAACCACATTACCACGGGCTACATCCTCAAAAGTAACAGGATGACCAACCCCATGAGCATCCTTTGCCTCATCAAAAGTTACCCTATCATTCCGCAAGAGCGACATGGCAAGTCCTGGGTCACAATGCAGCATCAAGCCTGAGGAATGGCGTTTGTTCAGCCATAAGGTTGGGGTACGGAAAGCCAAACTAGGATTCAAGTTAATCTGAATGATTCTCTTTGGGTCATATTCGTAATCCTCATATTTTTCGATCAAAGGCTTATCACCATGATTGTCATTCCATTCGATACCGAAAGAAAATCCTGCATAGGTAAGGGGATAATATGCAGCAGTAATCTCCACCATATAGCTATCCTCATTGCTATCACATAAACCTCCCGTTATTCCAGCTGTAAAACGCAACAGCTTGCTATCTTGCTTTCGTTTCATACGATTTATCATATCCACACGCTGCTCAAACGTAAGAGAATCCTGTGCCTTACCATTGCTGGCAAGACACAAGATTCCTAAGACTGTTAAAAGACATTTTTTCATATTCATCTTTCTTAGTTCGTATATACAATATTTACCCTTACGAATCAGTCAAAATGCCTAGAAGAAATACTAGCATTGTAACCTGCCACGATGCCGAAACCACCTTTCACGTTCGAGTAAGTAGGCGCAACCTGCATCAAGCCCGCATCAGCCCAGTCATTACTCTGTGCATCATTGATACTCTTCAAGAAACGGTAATACTCAGGGGTCATTTTATACAATTCCACTATATAGTCATAGCCAAACACCTTATCCCATGTTCCCCGATCATCATATTCACCAGCGTGCATATAAGCACTGAGTGCTTCCAAATGCAAGGTATAAGATAGGCCATTGATGGTACGGTCGTCGAATATATATGAATTTCCAAAGAACGTATAATCATCAAATCCGAAATCATCGTTCAACTTCGTTTTCTTATTCAGCAGCGGTTCGCCCACCGTTGATAATTCGATAGCACGAGTAACCCATGACAAACTATCACGATTAGTTCCTTCCATCTGGCGTAGTTTCACCATCACCGAATAATAATCCTGAGTAGAGGCATCATCTTGGAAAGTCGCCGCAATCTTGTCCACTCTCGAATACGAATCGGCATCTGAACTTTTCTCGTCAAAGCGAACTTCACCCATCTGAATATTCACTCGATTGGGGATGTAGGTAGATGCAGAAACCGAAGAATAGCCATCAGCAGAAACCTGCACATCGATGTTGTCGCCAGCTTTCTGTCTGCCTACCACATAATATTGTCCCACAAATCGGGAAAGATATGTTTCTGATGTATTGGTTGAGAAGAGACGAGCTTCTTGTAGATTTTCAATACGCTTTACTGGATATTCCACATCATTCACCTTATATATGATACGAGCATTCACCGTCTGTTGAGATTGTACTTTTATATCTCCCTTGAACGATGCGACAGGAAAGCTCCTGGTTACTGCTATCAAAGTGGTGTCTCCTTCCGTCGGAAAACAATAAACAACCAACCGAGGAGTATCTTGTAGCTTATCTACATCAAAATCATCTTTGCACGAAGAAAGGAACAAGAGACTAAACATCAAGCAAAGCCCCCAATTCATCAAAATGCCAAGACGCATCCATATATCATTATATATTCTATCTTTCATTCCTATATATCGTTTTATCATTAGTAAACCATTATCTGCCTCATACCAACACTCCTGCTCTTAGAATTCTACGCCTCAACTTAAAACTTGATGGTATAGCTAAACGAAGGAATGATAGGAATAAATCCTTTGTTCTTAGCTTTGAATCGTTGTGTTTTCTCATCAAAATCAACCTTCACATACATCGAGTTCAAGTGGCAATAAGCATTATAGACGCTCAAGTTCCAGATGCGCTCATGCCCATGCTTGGTGACATGACGGAAATCAAAGCCTAAGTCAAGACGATGATAAGCGGGAAGCGTCAGATTATTCGGGATGGCATAGACGTAAGAGTCACTCCCCCACCAACTATAAAGATACTTCCCATTTCCATCTGGCAAACCAGGCAATGCCGCCAACTGGGTTGGCACGGTGGCATGATTGCCCGTATGATAGTTCCAGACGGCAAAGCAGCTCACCTTTTTATTGAACTCATATCGCAAGGAGAGGTTCAGCTTATGGCGGTTGTCAAACTTGTCGTAATACCAATCGGGATAGAAGTCCTCATATTTTCGCTTATTCCAAGAGAGGGTATAGGAGCCACTCAGCGTAAGATGTTCCGTGCGATAAGTGGCATCTGCCTCTATACCATAGAACAATCCTTTTCCATCCATCACCAATGCATCCCAGTTTTCCGCCGGCGGTTCGATGCCTACCCAGCTACTATATTGTAGCAGATGCTTTGACCATTTATAATAGCCCTCGAGCGAGAGATTCCAGTGCCGATTGGGCTGCGCATAGACTCCGGCTGCTATCTGGTAAGAACGCATCGGTTTCAGACTCTTGGTTGTTGGCACCCAATAATCAGTAGGCAAAGACAAATAACTATTCGAAATTTTATGCACGTACTGACTCATCTGCGTAAAAGATGCCTTCACAGAGACTTCGTTGCTCAATTGATATTTCAGGGCGAAGCGAGGGTCGAAGCTGAAGAAGTTCTTGCCACTGATGTGAAACATTCCCATATTGAAGCCTGCATTCAGACTCCATTTGTCATTGAGTACGATTTCATCCTCTGCATAAGCAGACCATTCATGCGCCACATGGCGATTGCTGCTATTCACGCTGATAGTATCCATCTTGGCATCGCCATTCCCAGCATAGTCCAACTGCATGGCGGTCTGCGGACGGAAGAGATGCAGCATATAATCATGACCGAAGCGAATATGGTGGTGAGGATTCGGTCGAAAATCAAAAGCCGTGCGATAACCTACGTCATTGATGGTAGAAGTATATCCATGTTCCAAGTGCTCCCAAACTTCTTCCTTATGAGTTTGTGGATAAATATTACGGTCATCGTCCAAGGAATATAGTTTGGAACGGTTGTGGGAATACACTGCCGTAAAGTTTGAGAAGAGTTTTGGCGAGAAGAGATAATTCCAGTTCAAGGCCACATTGAAGTTACCCCAATCCAATTGCGACTTTGTGATTTCTCTATCGTATGAATTTCCTTCTTGATATCCCTCCGACTTACTGTCATTCAAATCTTGCTTCACATCCCAACTATCCTTACCGTGATAGATACTGAGGTCTATCTTCGAGCGATTGCTAAAGCGATGCGTTACCTTGGCATTCAAGTCCATGAAGTAGTAACCAATGGAAAGTTTATCATCTTTTTCTGAAAATGCCTTGGTCAATGGACGGGACAACAAGTCCATCCATGAGCGACGCATACCTATATTATAAGAAGTCTTGCCTTTGATGATAGGACCCTCAAATTGCAAGCTGGCATCGAGCAAACCGATACGATAAGCCCCATGGAAGTGATTCAAGTCGCCATCGGCTGTGCGCACATCCACCACAGAAGAAAGCCTTCCACCATATCTCGCGGGGAAACCGCTCTTGTAGAAATCTACATTCTTCACCACATCGGCATTGAAACTGGAGAAGAGTCCGAGGGCATGGTTGGTATCATAAAGGGGCGTACCGTCTATCAGAAACAAGTTCTCATCGCCATTGCCTCCATGCACATAGAGACCGCTCGCCAGTTCTTGCCCCTCTGCCACACCGCTCACTCGCTGCAAAGTCTTCACCACATCAGGAGATGACATCAGGGAGAACTCGGTCTTGATGTCCTTGTTGGAGAAAGAACGCTTGCCTGTCTGCGTGGTGAGAAGCGGCGAATTCAAGTCGCCATCCACCACGACCTCAGGAAGTTTTCCATCGGCTTTCAGCGACATGTTATAATGGATATCTTTAGAGATCTTCAACTTTTCCACCTGGTCGGCATAACCTACATACGAGAATCGGAGCTGATGCTCACCTTCTGGCAAGGTGATGGAAAAGAAACCATACTCATTGGTCGTTGTGCCGATGCCATCCGTCAAATCATAGATGGTGGCATTGATCAGCGACTCGCCACCCTCATCACGGACATATCCGCTGAGAGTGTGGCGACGCTGAACCTGCTGAACTTTGTGATTGCTATTTGTCTGGGATGTAGATATTTGTTGTTGCATTTGTTTTCGCTTCAATATCACATAGTTCGCATTAACAGTATATAGAATATGAGTTTTCTCAAAAAGTGCTTTCAGTGCTTTCCTCACTGAAAGATGTTGGATATTAGGACCGCTGTACTTGCCATTGAGTTCGGCGTCGAGCGAAGAATCATACACGAAGTTGACTTTCTTGGTCTTGTGCAACCAGTCCATCTGTTGGCGAATGGTGGTGGAAGCTTCTGCTACCACCTTGGTGCCCATACTATCCACATCACCATTCACGTCTGCCTTGCCGAATGTTCCCATTGTTGGAACATGGGCAAGGACTGGCAACGTCAAAAACGAAAGTGCTATGATTATCGTTTTACCTTTCATAACTGAACTTTTATTATATCTGTTTATTTTGTTTGTTATATGTCCTTATTTCTTCTTGTCTTTTATGGCTATAACGCACAAATTACAGAATACCCCCATTCAGGAAAGGCAAAATATAGAAAAAATCTGCAAAAAAGTCATCTTTCTTGCCTCGCAAGGTCTTCAAGGCCTTGGAAATCTGGTGTTCCACGGTCTTTTCCGACAAATCCAATTCCTCGGCAATTTCCCGATAAGTCATGCCGTCTCGCTTGCTCATCAAGAATATTTCACGGCATCTATCCGGCAATTGTTCTATCGCTGTCCATAATTCCGCCTCATGGAAAGAACTGTCTTGGGCTTGTTCATCCGTTATCTCACCGCTCAAGTCAGTAGGTGAGACATCTGTTGCTATAGGGGATTGACGGCGCAGATGGTCGATGCAAGCATTACGCACCGAAGTATACAAGAATGATTTAAGATGCTGAGGAAATGAGACAGATTGAATTCTCGAGGAGGCATCATTAGCTTCCATCCCTCTTTGTAGCAAGCGGACAAAGCAATCCTGCACAACATCTTCCGCCTCATCCACATCATGCAGATAATGGGTGGCATAAAGACATAGTGGACGATAATATTGTTGGAACACCAAGTCTATCTCTTGCATACTCGAAAATATTGTCTTTATTCAATCCGATGTAAACCGAACTTATTACACTTACCTCAATTATATATAATATATAAAACTATAGATATATAAACAAAACAACCCTCCAAATCCATAAAGACTTGAAGGGTTATTTGCGATATGTTGTCCCAGGCGGATTCGAACCACCACTGACAGAACCAAAAACTGTAGTGCTACCATTACACCATAGGACAATCAAACCGTCTGCAAAGGTAGTGGATTTTTTCTCCACTACCAAATATTTTCAATACTTTTTGCATTTTTACCGCCATTTTCCTCTATTCAGAGCAAAATTGACGAGAAAAAGCATTTATTTCACTGTAATCAAGAAGTAATTCTTCTTGCCTTTCTGTACCAAGAGATACTTACCGTCGATGAGGTCATCGGCTGTTACCACCTGGTCGAAAGCTGCGAGCTTCTCCTTGTTGAGCGATACGCCACCACCCTTGACGA
>ERZ808240.4621-NODE-4621-length-11985-cov-12.568064_pt1 | contig 11985 bp, 8 predicted proteins | sample MGYA00521084_ERZ808240 | MGnify/ENA primary metagenome ERZ808240 (study PRJEB31516, sample SAMN03275571) | gut metagenome | biome: mammalia-associated habitat; material: feces | host: Papio cynocephalus | place: Kenya | collected 2012-08-06 ... | reverse complement strand
CGTTCCAGAACATCCGCCTGTTCGACACCATGTCCGTCGAGGATAACGTCAAGGTGGGTCTCCACAACCAGGAGAAGTATTCCGGTATCGAGGGCGTGCTCCGTATGCCCAGCTATTGGAAGCACGAGAAGGCCGCCCATGAGCGCGCTATGGAGATGCTCTCCATCTTCGATATGGAGGACCTCGCCAACGAGCAGGCCGGTTCGCTCCCGTACGGCGCCCAGCGCCGCCTCGAGATCGTGCGAGCCCTCGCCACGAACCCCAAGCTGCTGCTCCTCGACGAGCCGGCTGCCGGCATGAATCCGTCCGAGACGGCCGAGCTCATGGAGAACATCGTCAAGATCCGCGACACCTTCGGCATCGCCATCATGCTCATCGAGCACGACATGTCGCTCGTCATGAACATCTGCGAGGGCATCTGCGTACTCAACTTCGGCAAGGTCATCGCCAAGGGCACGGCCGAGGAGATCCAGAATAACGAGGCCGTCATCGAGGCCTATCTGGGCAAGCAGGACAAGGGGGAGAAGTAAATGGCAGAGCCGATGCTTTCCGTCTATAACATCAACGTCTGGTACGGCGCCATCCACGCCATCAAGAACATCTCCTTCGACGTCAACGAAGGCGAGATCGTGGCGCTCATCGGCGCGAACGGCGCCGGCAAGTCCACGACGCTTAAGACCATCTCGGGCCTGCTGCGCACCAAGACCGGTTCCATCAAGTTCATGGGCGAGGATATCACCCATACGCCGGCCGATAAACTCGTGGGCAAGGGCCTGGCCCAGGTCCCCGAGGGCCGTCGCGCCTTTCTTGAGATGACCGTCGAGGAGAACCTCGAGATGGGCGCCTACACGCAGCCCAAGTCGACGATCGCCCCGGGTATCGAGCGCGTGTACGAGCAGTTCCCGCGCTTGAAGGAGCGCCGTCGCCAGGTGGCCGGCACCCTCTCCGGCGGCGAGCAGCAGATGCTCGTCATGGGCCGCGCGCTCATGAGTAACCCTAAGCTCCTCATGCTCGATGAGCCCTCCATGGGCCTGGCGCCGATCCTGATCGAGCAGATCTTCGAGATTATCGAGGAGCTGCACAAGGCGGGAACCACCGTCCTTCTGGTCGAGCAGAACGCCCAGATGGCGCTTTCCATCGCCACCCGCGGCTACGTCCTCGAGACCGGCAAGGTCACCATGACGGGCACGGGCGAGGAGCTTCTGCACGACGACAATGTGCGCAAGGCCTACCTCGGCGGCTAAAGCGTTTTCCCAGGCATGCGGCCTTGCCGCCTAACGGGTCGGCGCTGCGCGGGCCTCATTTGGACAATCTGACGTTCAACTTCACGGGCGCGACCGAAAGGTCGGCGCCCGTTTGTTTCACGCCGCCTTGTCTCAAATGAGGTCCGCTCGCTTGCTTATGTGCCACCTGGATTAATATCTCAAAGATTAACTATTTCATCGCGATTCGTTTTTCTCGTTGGAGGTCTATCGATGATTTACGAATTCTGTGCCGAGAACTTCGAGCGGGTGCCTGCCGCCATCGTGGGCGGTGCCGGACGTATCGAGCTCTGCGACAACCTTGCCGTGGGCGGCACGACGCCTTCCATCGGTACCATCCAAATGGTGACCGATTATTGCCACGATCACCAAACGCGTGTGTTCTGCATGATCCGTCCCCGTGGAGGGAGCTTTTGTTACAGCGATGCCGAGCTCGACGTGATGGATCTCGACCTGTGCGCCGCATGCGGCCTTGGTGTCGACGGCGTCGTATTCGGCTGCGTCGCGAACCGCGGAGGGTCGAACATCGTCGATGAGCGCGCCCTCAGCCGTCTTATGGAGGCCGTTTCGGACGCCCGTGGCGCTCGCGAGGGCGAAACGCTCGACCTCACGTTCCACATGGCCTTTGACGCCCTCGAATCTGAGGCTCAGCTTGATGCCATCGATATGCTCTCGGATTGCGGTGTCACCCGCATCCTCACGCACGGCGGCGCCGCTGGCACGCCGATCGAGGAAAACCTCGACCATCTCTCCAAACTCATCGAGTATGCCGGGGACCGCTTGAAAATCCTTCCGGGTGGCGGCATCACCACCGTCAACCGCGATGCGGTCGCTGCGGCACTCGGTGTGGAAGAGCTCCACGGTACCGGGATCGTTCCTCTGGAGGCTTAGAACCATGGCTCTCGTGTTCGATGTCAAGCAGGCCGCCGGCAAGCCCGATGACAACCGGCGGCCCGGCACATCATGCCCCTTCTGCGATGTCGAGGGACTCGAGAACGTCATCCGACGCGACGGGGACATGATCTGGCTCGAGAACAAGTTCAAGACCCTGCGCGGCACACGGCAGACCGTGCTGATCGAATCATCGGACCACGATGCGGATATCACGACCTATGAGCCGTTGGAGCTCCGTCGCATCATGCGCTTCGCCCTCGGCTGCTGGCAAGAGATGATTGACAGCGGGGAGTACCGGAGCGTCCTTATGTATAAGAACAGGGGACCGCTTTCGGGCGGGAGCCTTGTCCACCCGCATATGCAGATCGTGGGGCTCGCGGATGAGGATGGCTATGCCGCGCTGCGCCCCCGACATTTCGAGGGTATCGACGTCTGGTCTAGCGGGCGCGTCGCGGTGAACATCTCGACTGATCCCATCATGGGGTTCTTCGAGGTCAACATCTCGGCTCCGCAAGGTGTCGCCGCGAGCGACGACGCGCGTGACGGTGAGGAGGCGGACCGTTTCGCCGATGCCGTCCAGACCGTGCTCCGCTATATCCTCACCGAGCATCACGGCGGTCGGGCGGACTCCTATAACCTCTTCTTCTACCACATGGGCGGGCGGACGATCGCCAAGGCGCTGCCGCGCTGGGTCGTCTCTCCCTACTTCGTGGGCTACCGTATGTCTCAGGTCAATGCCGAGACCACGCTCGATACGGACGCCGCGCACCTGCGTTCCCTTCTTCAACATCTCGTCTAGATAGATAAGGGGCCGTGGCAGCCTCTTATCGCCGCCACGGCCCCTGTCGTGTTCTGCATTTTTCTAGGTGGCGTTAGCGGGTGCCGGTTTTCCCATTCGCAAGTTCCGTCCGCCCGCGCGCGACCAGGTTTCGCTGTTTCTGACGCTCATCGTGCGTGAGCGATTCGAACACATGACCGATCACGCTTGCGAGCACCTGCTGGAAGAGCGTTCCGCACATCACGGGAAACACGACTTCACCCGGAAAATACTGCGTCGCGATCACGGCGCCCGACGAGATGTTGCGCATGCCGCAGGTAAAGCACATGGTCGTGCGTTCGCTGTAGGGCAGGTGCAGGAGATGCGAGACGATGAAGCCGATCGCGAAGCCGCCGAGCGCGAAGCAGAGGATGAAGCCCGCTGCCTCGAGGCGCTGCAGGTTCATGTGCAGCACGTATGCGCTCATAGCCGTCGAGTTCGAGGCGATGACGCCCATCATCATGAACTTGCAGGCGGGGGCGAGGGCGGGGGAGAGCTTCTCATGTCCCCAGCCGCGGCTGAGTTGATTGACGACGATGCCGAGCACGGCGGGGATAGCGATCATGAAGGCCATGTCCTGCATCATGCTGGGGACGTCGATCGCCACGGTGGCACCGAGCAGCACTTTGAGCGTGACGGGGATGGTGATGGGCGAGATCACCGAGGACGTGAGGATGATGGTGAGGGCGAGCGGCCCGTTGCCGCCGAACATGCTGATCCACATGAAGGCCGTCACGGCGACGGGCACGCTGTACTCGAGCACGATGCCGCAGACGAGGTTGGGATTCGACCCAAAGAAAAGGGAGCCGAGCGCAAAGGCGGCGAGCGGGATCAGGACCGCCGAGACCAGGAGCGCCAGCAGCAGGAGGAGCGGACGGCGGAAGACCTCGTAAACCTGGTGGAACGTGTTGCTAAGCGCACCCTGGAACGTCATGAAGGCGAAAAGCGCCGGAACGATGGGCTTGAGGATGCCGATCTGGTGCGGGAAGAGGACGCCGAGCACCACGCAGACAGGAACGATGAATTGCATGTGTCCGCCCAGGAACTTACCGAGCCTTGTCCAGTTCTGCATGCGTTTTGGCATCTCCTTGCAGCGTCTTTGTGTCCTTGCATGACGGTATAATAGCCACGTTCAACAGATCTGCCTGCCGAAGCGGGCAACAATTAAAGGACTCGTCATGAATCGAGAACTCCGCCGCGGCGTCTCGCCCCGCATGGGGGTGGGTGCGCATGCCATCGCTTAAAACGACCCATCGATGGGCATTGGCTAAACAGAATCCTGAGCTCGAATCGAAACTTTCCGCGGGGCTGGGCGTGCCGCCGCTCGTCGCGCGCATCATGGTGGCTCATGGCATCGGCTCGATCGGGGAGGGTCAGCTCTTCCTCACACCGTCGCTCGATCGCGACTGGGCCGACCCGCTCGAGATTCCCGGGATGGAGGAGGTCGCCGACCGCGTCGAGCGGGCGATCCGGGACGGCGAGCGTATCGCCGTCTTCGGAGACTTCGATGTCGACGGCATCACCTCGACCTGTCTTCTGACCGAGGCGCTGCGTGCATTCGGCGCGGACGTGGCGCCGTTCATACCGCATCGCTTCGACGAGGGCTATGGCCTTTCCCGCGCCGCGCTCGACCGCGTCGTCGCGCTCGCCGACCCCCAGGTCATCGTGACCGTCGATAACGGCATCGCCGCGAAAGGCGAGGTCTCCTACCTCGAGGATCTGGGCATCGATCTCGTGGTGACCGACCATCACGAGCCGTCCGACCAGGTGCCTCAGGGAGTGCCGCTGACCGATCCCAAGTTGATGGACGAGGGTCCCTCGCGCGAGCTTGCCGGCGCCGGCGTGGCGCTCAAGCTCGTGCAGGTGCTCGGCGCGCGCTTGGGCAAGCCCCTGCTTTGGCGCTCGCTCATCGAGGTGGCCGCGCTCGGCACGGTGAGCGACATGATGCCGCTCACGCCCGAGAACCGCGCACTCGTCGCCGAGGGCATCCGGCAGATGCGGCTCACATCGCGTCCGGGCTATATCGCGCTCGCCGCGATGACCAAGACGGACCTCTCCACCATCACGGCGGACGGCCTCTCGTTCTCGCTCATCCCGCGCCTCAACGCCGCCGGTCGCATGGCCGACCCCAAGCTCGCACTCGACCTTTTGCTGGCACGGGATCCCGTCGAGGCCGGTACCCTCGCGGCCCAGCTCGAGGACGTCAACCGGCAGCGTCGCGAGATCGAGGCCGAGCTCACGCGCGAGGCTATGGCCAAGGTCGAGGAGACCTATGACGGCGGCCGCGCGATCGTCGTGGGCGGCGAGGGCTGGCACGAGGGCGTCAAGGGCATCGTGGCGAGCCGCCTGACCAACCGCTACCACGTACCGTCGCTGCTGTTCTCCATCGAGGACGGTATCGCACGCGGCTCCGGCCGCTCCGTGGGTAAGGTCAACCTCTTTGAGGCGGTCGAGAAATGCTCCGACCTGCTGATCCGCCGCGGCGGGCATGCGGGCGCCGTGGGCGTGACCATCGAGGCTTCAAAGCTCGACGAGTTTCGCCGCCGTCTCTCCGCCGTGCTGGCAGAGCTCCCGGCCGAGGATTTCGAGGACACCGACGAGGTGGCCGCCACGGTCTCCCTCGGTGAGCTCGATATCGACACGATCGAGCAGATCTCGCGCTTGGAGCCGTTCGGACAGGGCAACAAGGTGCCGCTTCTCGCGGCGACGGGCGTCACCATGGTCGATCGAGGCGCCGTGGGCAAAACGGGCGACCACATGCGCTTCGTCGCGACGGACGGCGTCTCGAGCGTGCCCGCCATCATGTTCCGCGTGCCCGATATTGACAAGCTCCTTGTCTGCGACAGCGCCGTCGACCTCGTGTTCGAGGCCGTGGCGGAGCATTGGCAGGGTCGCGTCAAGCCCAAGCTCATGGTCAAGGACATCCTGGTGCGCGACCCGGCCCCCGCGACGGCCGCCGATCCGGCCTGCGAGCTCAAGCGCGGCATCGCGCCCTCGGCAGAGCCCGTGCGTGTCGAATCACGCCGTCGCGAGACGCTCGCCCAGCTCTCCTATACCGAGCTCACCCGTTCGCTCATCCATGCGTTTATCGGGGCCAACAGCCCGCATCCCGCCCAGACCGAGGCGCTCGATGCGCTTGCCGCGCACGAGAGCGTGCTCGCCGTCATGGGCACCGGCCGGGGTAAGTCCCTTATCTTCCATGTCCATGCCGCCCGCGAGGCGATCCTTCGCGGTCAGGCGAGCATCTTCGTCTATCCGCTGCGCGCCCTCGTGGCGGACCAGTCCTTCCATCTCACCTCGAAGATGGCCTCTCTCGGTATCGGGGTGGGTGTCCTCACCGGCGAGACGCTCGAGCCCGCGCGCGATGCCGTGTTCGCGGGCCTCGCCTCGGGAAAGACCGGCATCGTCCTCACGACGCCGGAGTTCCTTTCCATCCACCGCGATCGCTTCGCCCGCGCGGGGCGCATCGGGTTCGTCGAGCTCGACGAGGCGCACCACGCGGGTCTCGCCAAGGGCGGCGACCGCAGCGCATACCTCGATATGCCTGAGATCCTTCATGCCCTGGGCGACCCGACGGTCCTCGCCTGCACCGCGACGGCGACGGCCCCGGTGGTGGCGGAACTCGCCCGCGTGCTCCCCGTGACCCGCACCGTCGTGGACGAGACGGTGCGCGGGAACCTCGAGGTCGAGGACGACCGTGACCTCTCGAACCGTGAGAACCGCCTGGTCTCCATCGTGGCGACGGGGGAGAAGGCCGTCATCTACGTCAACTCGCGCGACCAGTCCGTGGCGCTCGCGCGCACGCTTCGCAAGCGCGTGCCCGACATCGCCGCGCACATCGCGTTCTACAACGCCGGCCTGAGCCGGTCCGACCGCAAGCACGTCGAGGAGGCGTTCCGCGACGGCGAGCTCAGCTGCATCGTCTCGACGTCCGCGTTCGGCGAGGGCGTCAACCTGCCCGATATCCGTCACGTGGTCCTCTACCACATGCCGTTCGGCGCCATCGAGTTCAACCAGATGAGCGGCCGCGCCGGTCGTGACGGCAAGCCCGCCCTCATCCACCTTCTCTACTCCTCGCGCGATGCACGCATCAACGAGCGCCTGCTCGACTGCTATGCCCCCGGGCGCGACGAGTTGGTCACGCTCTACCGTGCGCTCCAGACGATGTGGCGCTCGAGCCGCGGCAAGACGGGGAGCGACGCCTTCGCGGCAAGCGATATCGATATCGCCCAGATGTGCCTTGCGATCGATGCCCGCACGCCCGTCGACGAGCGCTCGGTCACGAGCGGTCTCGGCATCTTCGAGGAGCTTGGTTTCTGTCGTGTTACGGGACACGACGAGGGCCGCCGCATCCAGATGGCGGAGAGACCTGGACATGTACAGCTGACCAGGTCGATCCGTTATCTGGAAGGCTTGCGCTCCCGCATGGAATTCTCGGCCTTCCGCGCTTGGGCGCTCGATGCGAGTGCATCTGATATGCTTGCCAGAGTGAACCGACCGATCACACCGCGGGCCTAGGGGAGGGACCGTTATGGATGCCAAAACCCGCGCCGCACACGACGCCACGCTCCGTCCGTTTTCCGAGATGGAGCACTATACGCATGCCGGCGACCTGCCGCCCGAGATCATGGCGGATAACTACGACAAGCTCGAGCACCTGTGTCTCAAATACATGAACGGGGATGATTTCTCGAAGGTCGAGCGCGCCTATTGTTTCGCCGCAGAGAAGCACTGCGAGCAAAAGCGCCGTTCCGGCGAGATGTACATCAACCATCCCGTCGAGGTCGCCATCATCCTCGCCGACCTCAAGATGGACTGCGATGTCGTCTGCGCGGCGCTGCTCCATGACACGGTCGAGGATACCGAGACCTCGCTCGCAGACGTTTCCGGGCTTTTCGGCGACACGGTCGCCGAGCTCGTCGACGGCGTGACCAAGCTCACCAATATCGAAGTCGACAGCATGGACGAGAAACAGGCGCTCACGCTGCGCAAGATGTTCCTCGCCATGTCGAAGGACATCCGCGTCATCATCGTCAAGCTCGCCGACCGCCTGCACAACATGCGGACGCTCGCGGCGCTGCGCGAGGACCGTCGCCTGTTCAAGGCTCGTGAGACCATGGATGTCTACGCCCCGCTTGCCGACCGCCTGGGTATGAGCTCCATCAAGTGGGAGCTCGAGGACCTCTCGTTCTTCTATCTCGAGCCCGATGCCTACCAGCGCATCGCCCGCATGGTCGCGGAATCGCGCGAGGTGCGCGAGCGCTACCTCGCGGAGACCATCAAGACGCTCACCGACGAGCTCAACCGCGTCGGGCTGGAGGGCTTCCAAATCAACGGCCGCTCCAAGCATTACTGGTCGATCTACCAGAAGATGAGGCGCAAGGGCAAGGAGTTCTCCGAGATCTACGACCTCGTGGCCCTGCGCGTCATCACGCATTCCGTGCGCGACTGCTACTCGGCGCTCGGCGCCGTGCATACCCTGTGGCACCCGATGCCCGGCCGCTTCAAGGACTACATCGCCATGCCCAAGGTCAACAACTACCAGTCGCTCCACACGACGGTGATCGGTCCCACGGCCCGCCCGCTCGAGATCCAGATCCGCACCTACGAGATGCACGAGCAGGCCGAGTACGGTATCGCCGCGCACTGGCTGTACAAGAAGTCGGGTGGCTCGAGCGCATCCAAGACCAATGATGCCCAGCGTCTCGACGATCAGATCAACTGGCTCAAGCACTCGCTCGATTGGGCGGCGTCCGACGAGATCGTGGACGCCAAGGAGTATCTCCATTCGCTCAAGGTCGACCTCTTTGACCAGGAGATCTTCGTCTTCACGCCCAAGGGTGAGGTCATGGCGCTCCGCGCGGGCTCGACGCCGCTCGATTTCGCCTACGCCGTGCATACCGAGGTGGGCAACCATTGCGTGGGCGCCAAGGTCAACGGCGTCGTGGCGCCGCTCACCCACGAGCTCGCGATGGGCGATCGCGTCGAGATCCTCACCAACAAGAACTCCAAGCCGTCGCGCGACTGGCTCAAGATCGTCAAGACCCCTTCGGCCAAGTCTAAGATCCGCCGTTACTTCGCGGCGGCTACCAAAGACGACGATGCCGCCACCGGGCGCGATATCCTCGCCAAGGACCTGCGCAAACGCGGCTACGGCATCTCGACGCCGCGCTCGACGCGCGCGATGACGACGGTCGCCGAGCAGCTCAACTACAAGTCGCTCGAGGACCTCTTCGCTGCCATCGGCGCGGGCAAGGTGGCGCCGCGCGCCGTGGGCAACAAGGTCGAGCAGATCCTCGACCCCAAGCCCGAGGAGCAGCTCACCAAGGAGGAGGCGATCGCCGAGGTCGTCAAGCAGCCGGCGCGCGGGTCCAACCGCAAGCCCCAGGGCAAGAAGCGTAAGGCGAGCAACGGCGTGATCGTCAAGGGGGACAACGGCGACGGTCTGCTCGTCCGCCTTGCCCATTGCTGTAACCCCGTGGCGGGCGACGATATCGTGGGCTTCATCACCCGCGGCCGCGGCGTCTCGGTGCACCGCGCCAACTGCCCCAACGTCAAGGGGCTCATGGAGCATCCCGAGCGCATGATCGAGGTCGAGTGGGACGGCGCGGCCGATGCGCTCTTCCAGGTCGAGATCGTCGTCGAATGCCTCGATCGCATGGGCCTGCTCAAAGACGTCACCATCGCGATCGGCGACGCCGGCGGCAATATCCTCTCCGCCGCAACATCAACCAACCGCGAGGGTATCGCCACGCTGCGCTTCCTGGTCGAAATCTCCGACGCGAGCGGCCTCGATCCGCTGCTGGCATCCATCAGCCGCGTCGACTCCGTCTATGACGCCCGCCGTCTCATGCCGGGTGAAGGCGGGGCCCAGCTCAAGCGTCGCTCGTAAGAAAGGTTTGCCTGTCCCATGGCTTTAGATATAACTCCGCACGGCGCGGTGCAGGTCGAGTCCGTCGTCAACGGGCCCATCGAGACCAACACGTATTTCCTCGGTTGCGACGGCATGTGGATCGTTATCGATCCGGCTTGGGAGGGGGAGAAGCTCGTCGAGCATTTCCGTTCCTCGCATCCCGGCAAGACGCTGCTGGGTGCCGTCTGCACGCACGGGCACGCCGACCACGTGGGCGGCGTCTCGGGCGTGCGCCGCGAGCTCGGTGACGATGCATCCTTCGAGTTGAGCGCCAAAGACGTCGAGACCGCGAAGGCGAACATCCGCGAGCAGCGCGAGATGTGGGGCATCGAGACGCCCGATCCGGGCGAACCCACGCGTTTGCTCGCCGAGGGGGATACCGTCGAGGTCGGCAGCGCGGTGCTGCAGGTCATCGAGACGCCGGGACACACGCCGGGCGGTGTCGTGCTTTTTGCCGCGACGGACGGGGGCGATATCGCCTTTGTGGGCGACACGCTGTTCCCGAGCGGCCACGGGCGCACGGACCTCACCGGTGGCAACGAGGTCGATATGATGCACTCGCTCGCCAAGTTGGGCCGCCTGCTGCCGCCCGAAACCCTGTGCTATACGGGGCACGGCCCGACCACGACCATGGAGCAGGAGCTCGCAAACAACCCGTTCATGAAATGGGCCTGCAGACGATATAACAAATAGCACTTCCTGAAACGGGGGCTGGCGGTTTCGTCAACCCCCGTTCGCGTCAACGGGTGCAACCGATAGGGTGAGCGGTCAATAATCGTCTAAAAGTGCCGACATTGATGAACAAACGGCTGTTTACGCAAAGGTTTGCCGTGGTAAAATCACAGGCGTTATCGGAGCAACCTTACAGGAGGTTTCTTTTATGCTCGTCAACGCAGCAGACATGCTCAAGAAGGCCGAGGCCGGCAAGTACGCGCTCGGTGCCTTCAACACCAACAACCTCGAGTGGACTCTGGCTATCCTCCAGGCCGCCGAGGAGGCCAAGTCTCCGCTGATCATGCAGTGCACCGCCGGTGCCGCCAAGTGGATGGGCGGCTTCAAGGTCTGCGCCGACATGGTCAAGGCTGCCGTCGAGGCCACCGGCGTCACCGTCCCCGTCGCCCTGCATCTCGATCACGGCTGCTACGAGGACTGTTTCAAGGCTATCGAGGCCGGTTTTACCTCCATCATGTACGATGGCTCCCACGAGGAGACCTTCCAGCTCAATCTCGATCGCACCAAGGAGCTCGTCGAGCTCGCCCACTCCAAGGGTCTCTCCATCGAGGCTGAGGTCGGCGGCATCGGCGGTACCGAGGACGGCGTGACCTCCGCCGGCGAGCTCGCCGATCCGGCCGAGTGCAAGCAGATCGCCGATCTTGGTGTCGACTTCCTCGCCTGCGGCATCGGCAACATCCATGGTGTCTATCCGGCGGACTGGGCCGGCTTGTCCTTCGAGCGCCTGGGCGAGATCAAGGCCCAGACCGGTGACCTGCCCCTCGTCCTCCACGGCGGCACCGGCATCCCCGAGGATCAGATCAAGAAGGCCATCTCCCTCGGCATCTCCAAGATCAACGTCAACACCGATCTGCAGCTTGTCTTCACCAAGGCCGTCCGCGAGTACATCGAGGCCGGCAAGGACCAGCAGGGCAAGGGCTTCGACCCTCGCAAGGTCCTCAAGCCCGGTCGCGAGGCCATCGTCGCCCGTACCAAGGAGCTCATGGCTGAGTTCGGTTCTGTGAACAAGGCGTAAGTAGCGGATAATCCGCTTGTCCGGAAGCCCCGGACCCCTGCGCTCTCTCTTATGTGCTCCCATTTGCCTTCGGCAAAGGTCGCGCTTAAGAAAGGGCTCCCGGGGTCCGGGGCTTCCTGCGTTTACCCGCTACCGATTGCGGTGGCTAAATTAAATGGGGTTTGTTTTGGCTGTTTGTTCTTATCGGATTCCTCATGACGGTCGCGTTGTGACCGGGGGGCCTGTCGGATGCTTCGATGAGATTTCGAATGATGATTTTCGTTTCCTTGATGTCGGTCTTCCCTCCGAAATCGCCCGGCTTAAATCTGCGGGATATCTTGAACAGGCTGTTGCCGCCTGCGATCGCCTGTTG
>ERZ808240.4619-NODE-4619-length-11988-cov-9.556943_pt1 | contig 11988 bp, 7 predicted proteins | sample MGYA00521084_ERZ808240 | MGnify/ENA primary metagenome ERZ808240 (study PRJEB31516, sample SAMN03275571) | gut metagenome | biome: mammalia-associated habitat; material: feces | host: Papio cynocephalus | place: Kenya | collected 2012-08-06 ... | reverse complement strand
ATATGCAAAGCAACATACCACGTGCCGCTATCCATGTCGGCAAAGACAAGAAATCTTTCTCCGCCCAAGTAGGTAACGAGGCGGAACGCAGAGGTTGGGACGAGAATGTCTATCAGTTGAAGAATGCAGACAAGGACAAGAACAACCATTATAATTTCTCTCGCAAGAATCTCAATTTTGAAATCGTCAATGGCGGAAAGATTGTTCCGCTTGGCTCAAGCCCAATACCACTCCATGAGCGCATTCAGATGCGTCTTGACGAATTGGGCTTTAAGCCATACATGGATGCCAAGCATCCCGACCAAGTTTCAAAGAACAGTCCGAACTGCACCGTCGGCATGATATTCAGTGGCGACCACGACGTGCTGTACGACCTCGCCTTTGGCAACCAAAAGATTGATACCGCCAATCCGGATGCAGACCATAGCCACATCGTATTGCAACAAGGCATTTATAAATGGGCAAAGGACACCTACGACTTTGCCTGTCGCAAATGGGGTGAGGAGAATATTATCAGTTTCGCAGTTCATTGTGACGAAACGAGCATCCATGCCCATGTACAGACTATTCCTGTGGAGAAAGTCAAGAAACGTGGACGCATAGGCAGCAAGTATGTAAACAAGAACAATCCCGACATAGTGCTTTCAACTAAGGAATGGAGAGCATTACCCAAAGAGGAGCGAGACAACTACACCAAGCAGACTGCCTCAAAGGACTTTGTTGAGCGTGTGTCTTATGCCAAGGTGTGGGGAGAGACGAGAAAAGCAAAGTCGGAATATCTCTCGCAACTTCATACAGACTATCACAATGAGGTTGGCTGCAAGTATGGTCTTGCACGCGGCATCCCTTACAATGAATTGTCCGAGGAGGAAAAGCGAGGACGAAGGCATAAGAACAAAGTCGTTCTTGAAGCCGAGCGACAGGCGAAAGTTGCTCTTGACAAGGTGGAGAAATACGCTGTTCTTGCCACTATTGACAAGCAAGAGCTCACCTTCCCACTTCTCAATATCAAGACACCTGTTCAAGAAGCGATGAATGCCGTAAAGAAAGAACTCGCCATCCCAATTCCTGCACTTATCGGTCAAAAGGCTTGGCGAGAGGAGCGGACTATCAACATCAATGATGCAATCAAGGCTCTTGTCGCTGCAATCAACGCAGAACGTGACAAGCAGAATAATGGCGTGCGAGCATCTGTCAACAAGACTTACACTTACTATATGCAGCAACTCAACAAACTGATTATTGAGAACAAGGCACTACAGAATGAGAATGAAGCACTAAAGGCTGAAAATGCAAAAGTGAAGCAACGCATATCGCAACTTGACGAGAATGCAATCAAACGTGTAACCGCTCAAAAAGATGCTGTTATTGAAAATCTCAACACACAATTGTCCTCTAAAAATGAAGATGTCGCAAAGCTTAAGACGGACTACAATACTCTGTGGGAGAAATACAAGATCCTTGTCTTTCAATGGAACGACTTGACAAAACAGCCTGAAATAATTGAAGCTCTTAAACGTGTGGAAGGACGTAAGGAACAAGAAGCGGAGGCAAAACGTGAGGAACAGGCAAGACAAGACAGATACCAAGGTGTACTTGACCGATTCATTAGTGAAGGTCACGAACAGCTCAAAGCCTTTTCGCAATCAAGCAGAATAGATTTCTATGAGAAAGAAGCCAAAGCAATCTATTATGGTATTATGGCTACTGCCACAAAATCCAACATTGCGCTTCGCTCTCCACAAGGAGCAAAATTTGCAGTTGAAAGATTTCTCGCGAGCATGGATTGGAATGGTTGTGGCAACTATCGGAGAGAATGTGTCGCACACTGGACAAAGCTCTTTGCTACCGATGAGGTCGTTTATACCGAACCCATCATGCAGAATTTCCTTTCTTTCATTGACCACATGTCGTGTAGTGCAGACACATATGTCTCACTCGGCGGCTCCAATGGTTGTGCTGACCAACTTACGAATTGGGACGGAACACAGAAGTTGGGATTAGGTACACCACCCAAAAAGAAGTTACAAGGTTTATCCAGATAATGACAATGAGAGGCGATTTGTAGCGTTAATTACCACAAATCGCCTCAAATTACAGAAATGTAATGCCAGAAGTAAAGATTTCCAATTATTTATTCTTTCGTCTGAATAAGATTCTTTACTTTTGTAGTCAATAATTGACAATTCTTTCAAAGGAAAGATTGGCGCTAATATTATTTGGATTACATAAATTTCATTGAAGTTTTACAATGGGAGGACTTTTAGCATTCAGAGTAGGAAACTACGACAACACAGCAGAAAGAGAACAATTCAGATTCTTATGTGGGCAACTCAAAGCCCATTATGAGAACTTGGAGGATTTCTGTGTGCTCGTCGGCAATTACAACATCGGATGCGAATTAGATGCGTTGTTTATAAAGAAGGATGCAATCATCTCGATCGAATTTAAGAATTATGGTGGCAAAGTTGTTGCCAATGAAAACGGAGAATGGACTTGCGACGGAAAATTCATCAAGGGAGGTTCAAGAAAAACAGTCCTCCAACAAGCACGAATAAACCATTCGACAGTTAAGAAAGAACTTAAGGTCTTAGGGGTTGAAAAAGATCAAATCAAGGATGTCCCCCATCTTATTATATTTCATCAACCCATAGAATTGGAAAACAACCTAAGTGCAACTAACAAATCATGGCTACACATAACCGATGACGCTCATTTCATCGAAAAGTTGGATGACATTACATGCCCCAAGACTGATCTGAATCCGCTGGGCATAATTAATTTGGCTGAGCTTCTTAATCTAAATTCATACTATCTAACAGAGTTCAGCAATGCCTCTTATGAATCACAAGCACCCAAGGAGAACAAGAAAGAGATCTTTGAGGGCATAAAAAAAGATGCCCAGAAGCTATCTAAAGATGCACCCTGCAAAGCAACTGATACATTGCACAAAGAAGAAAGTTTGTCCGAAATGCCACAAACCGAAGATGTCATAGATTCAAAAGAAATAGAGAGGCAAAGTGTAGCGGATGAGGTAAATGCGTTACGCTCAAGTGCAGATTTGATTCCCCTGAAGGAGTATGCACATCAAATTATCAATGCTGTTTTTGGGGCGAACAACATAGAGGTTTTTGCCCTTAATCCAATTGATTTCGGGAGAGTGTATCCTTCCTTTGTGAAGCACATAGACCATGAGTTTGTCGTGCTCTTAAAAGGACGGATTGCACCTGACCAAGAAGAACGTTTGTACAGGTTCCTGCAAAAAGACGTGGCAAGGATGTCGGATGATATTTTGTACTGGCAGACTGGCGAACGTATTGTATCTCAAACAGAAGAGGAAACACTTGACGAGAATACCAACATAGAAGAAACCGCCAGCATTCCTTCTGATGGCACACTTGCAGATGTAGACCTTCCCAATTGGTTGGACAGATATCTGTTTTCCGACCTTGGTGCGAAATACTCTCCCAACCATTCCAGGTTTGAGTACAATCTGAATTTGAACACAGGCGAGATTAAAGTATACCTCGGCACATACTTCCCGAGAAGTTTTGTCGAAGTAAAATCAATCTTTGAAGAATTCAGCCAAAACAGCAATTATCTTTCTTTAGTCGGAGAACGGACTTCTGTAAGTATCCTTGATTTAGGATGTGGCACTGGTGGCGATCTTTTTGGACTTCTATCTTTTCTCGAGAAGCACGAACCATCATTGAAATCCGTCAAACTGTTAGCAATAGACGGAAGCCAAATGGCCTTAAGGTTCTTTGAGAAGATTATGGCAGAGTTTAAGAAACACAGCAGACTCAAGATTGATTACCGAATAGGCCCAGTCTTCATTGAAAGTGAGAACGATATAAATCTCGTATCGGATGTCTTATCAGACAAATACGATTTGATTCTATCATGCAAGGCAATCTGCGAGATGCTAGCAAAAAAGCGCATTAAAAATAAGGCCTACAAACAAACGGCAAGCATGCTGTCTTCTAAATTAACAGACGAAGGCATTATGCTGATAGAAGATGTAACAATAAAAAGTCCGGCAACGGAAAAGTTCATTCCGTACATGCTTAATGCAGAATTGAATGAATTCGTAGCCGAAAACGATGATTTCGCAACAATATACCCGACTGCATGCAAGGACAAAGAGTCCAAATGTATAGACGGATGTTTTTTCAAGAAGGAGATTAGAGTAACTCATTCTGCAAAGAACAACGATATAAGCAAGATTATCTACCGGATAATTGGGAAGAAACTGTTTGCCGATAATGTCGTTGTGTCATCCAAGGGGGAAGCCGAATATAACTCATGTACTATAAAATAAATTAAAAAATTATGGCAGACTTCGATTCAGAATTCTTCATTGACTATTCAAGTCTAGATGATTTCCAGAGGCAGCTAATAGACAGAAAGAACAACAAGTCTATAGTTGTCTCCGGCAGTGCAGGAAGCGGCAAATCGCTTATTGCCCTTCATAAGGCTAAGCAAATTGCAGCTCTTGGTGAGAGTTACACAATTATCGTATATACCAAGTCTTTGAGAAAGTATTTTGAGGATGGTTTGAAAAAGTTGGGACTTAGAAATGTATATCATTACCACCAATGGCGTCATAATCAAAGAAGAGTGAAATATCTCATAGTTGATGAATGCCAAGATTTTACAAGGGAAGAAATTAATGAAATGAAACAGTATGGGGAGTATTGCTTGTTCTTTGGCGATACCGCTCAATCCATTATGGGCTTTGGCGATAGAGGCCAAACCCAATCCATTGAACGCACGGCTTCGGATATGGGCATTGCTCCCGATCCTCTATATTTCAACTACAGACTAACTCAAGAAGTCGCAGCTCTTGGCGAGAAGGTAGGAAATGTAGAGGACTTGGTTCTCAAGTGCAAGCGTCAAGGTGAGAAACCCAACCTTATCTCTGCAAATAGTTATGATGGACAACTGGATAAAATTGCGGACATCATAAAAAACAGATCCTTAACAAATGTCGGAATCCTATTGCCATTCAATACGGATGACAAGGGCGAATGGTCTGTAGAATATGTCAAGGATTATCTAATGAGAAAAGGCATCACCTGCGAATTCAAGTACAATGCCAATCAAGATACTGAAATGGACTTGGATTTTCATTCCTCTAACCCCAAAATTATGACTTGGTGGTGTGCAAAAGGGCTTCAATTCAAGGATGTCTTTATCCCTGGATGTGATAAGAGTACTGATAAGCGTGCAGCACTTTATGTGGCTATGACAAGATGTAGTGAACGTCTTTATTTAGGATATACAACTTCTTTGTCTCCACTCTTCCCTAAGAAGGACAATCCTTTATACAACAACAACGAAGAAATTGATATTATTTAATCACTGATTGTAATGAAATTATTTATAGCAACATCTTCACTTAATATAGACAATATTCTATCAACAGAATGTATTGCGCCATTATCGTTCTACAATGCTAGGAACTATGGATATAATACATTCTGCGGATTGGATCTCATTCCGTTCAAGAATGTTTTGATATTGTTTTCGAAGATCCCTTATTTCGAGATAAGGGATGACGAACACGATAGTCGTCCTATCGTTCTTGAAGTTGATATAGACGAAAAGGCAACACCGTTGACTCATATTTTCGAAAATGATGGGGTTCATGTGTATTCTCTGGACTGTGTTTTGAATCTTTCCCCTTTCAACACGAGAATATTATTTTATAATGTCAAGGATTTAAATCATTCTAGACTTAGTTGTTCTGATAGCTTGACAAACAAACTTGGAGATCACTTTAAATTTGACCTTTGCAAAGGAGATTTCAATTTGGCTTATTTGTCAGGATTGAATATTCATGTAGAGGATGCATGCAAGGATTATGATGCAAAAGTTCTTCAGAACAATAAATTGAATGTTGTTAAAGGGTTCATTTTTGGATTTTATCTCGGCATTTCCAAATCAGTATCCTCTGATAGCGCAGTCTTACTTAAAATTCAGAAAAGAATCTATGATATTGTCGCAACTCTCAAGAATAATGGAGGCTTCGGTAACAGTTCTTTCTACCAAGAACTAAAACAGTTAGATACAGACTTTCGAAAGTTTGATCCTTCCATGAGAAGATGTAAGGAAATGTGGGATAATACCCTCACAGAACTTGCAATTCCTTCGGATGCACTCAATAAGTTGCTAAAATTATATGATGAGGAGAATGTTCTCAAAACGAATTTTATGAAAAAGAACGGTCTGCGCTCTTACGTCTCACTAAGCCAATATGGATATGACAACATAGAAGCGTATCGCGATAGTTTGAAGTCCTACACTTCTCAGATTGTGAAGGAGGATCATAGAAAACAAGTTTCCGAATTTGATGTGGCAAACACATTTGATTTGGATCCTACATACGAAACATGTATGCTTACAAAGGACACTCAGGAAGCAATGCTATTCAATAAGTTTATTGATACTATATTATGGCATGGTACAGCACCGACTCCTGATACCCTACGTACAGACAGATTCAATATTGCGACTCAAATTACCATCTCCGCAAAAAACATATGGGAATCATTGAATTGGCAATGGCAAGGTAGCCCTGCTCAACAGTTCATGAATGATTTGAGACAGAATATCAAGAGCTTTACTCCGCTTGATGTAAAAAAGCAAGACAATCTTATCCTTAAGGCCTTAGCAGCTTTTATTCTTAAGGGAGAAGACTTTGATGCTATTGTGCAGTTTTGTGAAGATAATTCATACTCTGACTACAGTTACTCACTTGCATTGTGGGGGGCTACAATAGGATACGTAAAAATTCCGAAACCGATAATCGCATCCATTGCAAACCTTCCATCATTTGGTGAGAATTACAGGGCTATCTGTACACTTCTCTATAATACAGAATCAAAGAGAGAATGGCCTTTTATACAACAACCAGTTGAAATCAAATCAAATGGCGTTGGTGCGCCTGTAGTGAGCACTGGTCTTCGTAAGAATGACCAATCTGTTATAAACACGTTGTCCCCTGGACAGAAGAGAACTAACGAATCCTGCATAGAATCCGCATTGCAACTAGAGGCCACCCAAGGCAATTTCGAGGCATATCTGTACATATTAAAAAATTTAATAAGTACCCGAACAAATCTCTACAAGGAGATGAAACGTGTCTTAAGTTTGCCCGAATCACGAACCTTGGAACTCTCTGATGTGGTAAAGAGCGTATTGAAGGACTTTACAAAGAAGAGCGCAAAGGATTATTGTGACAAAGCGTTAGTCGCCCTTGAATTGGAAAAAAAGGTTGCTGACCCCGTCTCATTCCGTTACATGCTTGACGACTTGAATATTTCCAGGGAAATACGAGATGATTTTTTTTCTTACTTCAATATTCAAGCAGAAGAGTCTGGTATAATGAGTCCTATAAAAAAAATAGGAAACTTCTTTGGTAATTTGTTCTCTGGTCAAGACTCAAATACTAATGTAGAGCCAGCAACCAAGAAACCAGAGGTGAGCAAATTGCCATTCAAAATTCAGAATGTCGATGCGATAGCTGCATTTATAAGGGACGTCAATCCTGGACTTAATGACTTTGCATACAAGCAGATAGTAAAAGATTTGCAATGGGTATTAGACCCTCAGTATGCAGCAGGGAAGACTGAACACAAGCTCTTAGAGGAATTCCATTCTAAGCTTGTTTCTGGCCAGCGTGACCCTGTTAGCAAAAATGGAAAGGATATGAAATGGAAAAACGATGCCTATAGGCCCATCGATATAGAGAAAACTATCTCTGCTCTTAAACATTTAATACAGTAATGAACGACAAGATCCATATCACAATAGAAAATGGTTATTCCGTAGAGGCGACAGCTCCTATAATTATATCAGCTAGTCGTTCAACAGATATACCAGCCTTTTACGCCAAGTGGTTTTTCTACCGCTTGGCAAAAGGCTATTGTGCTTGGTACAATCCATTCAATCAGCAAAAGATGTATATCTCTTTCTGTAAGTGTAAAGTCATCGTGTTTTGGACAAAGAGCCCCAAACCAATAATGCCCTATCTTCATATATTGGATGAAATGGGCATACATTATTACTTTCAAGTAACACTGAATGACTATACAAAGGAAGGCTTTGAACCTGATGTTCCTTCTGTAGAAGAGCGTATTGAAACATTCAAGAATTTGTCAGACACTATAGGCAGGGAAAAAGTCATTTGGAGATTTGATCCTTTGATCATCACTTCAACCATTAGGCCACGAGAATTGCTTACAAGAATATGGCATATCGGAAACAAGCTGAAAGGCTACACTTATAAATTGGTTTTCAGTTTTGTTGACGTAAAAGCATACCGCAAGGTCCAGAATAACCTTGTTAAGGAAACTATTTTCTTCACAAAGGAAGATGTTGAGAATGCAGAAGCTAATTATGCCCAAAGAATAGAGATTGTACAAGGACTTAAGAAAATGAGAGAAGTTTGGCATGCCCAAGGCTGGGACGTTAAAATGGCTACATGTGCTGAAGATATAGACCTTGAGTCCTACGGCATCGAGCATAATCGCTGTATAGATGGAGAACTGATGAAACGTATTTTTGCAGATGACGAAGATTTGGTTTACTATCTTCATACACTTAAATGGCCTGAAAGAGATATGTTTGGAAATCTTCCTCCAATTCCTAAAAAAGAGAAGAAGGTAAAGGATACAGGCCAAAGAAAAATTTGCGGATGCATGGTTAGCAAAGATATTGGCATGTATAATACCTGCCGCCATTTCTGTGTATATTGTTATGCAAACACAAGTAAAGAATGCGTATTAAGAAACGCAGAAAAACACAATGAATATAGTGAAAGTATCATAGATTAAAAACAAAAATGGTAAAACTCTATGAGCATCAAAGAATATATTGATCAAGCTATAAAGGAAGGTAAATCCGTAACAATTTCCTACATGAAATATGGAGGAGAACTTTCTACAAGAAAGATAAGTGATATAAAGTATTCTGACGAATTTGGATCAGATTACATAAGTGCTTATTGTCATCTGCGAAATGAGAATAGAACTTTTAAAATCTCGAGAATTCAAAAAGTAGATGGGATAACAACCAGCAAACCAGTAGGTTCTATTGCCAAGACTGGAGGCATTACTCCAAGAACAATATATCGTCCAAGTTCCTCTTTGCATATGTTAGACGACAGGTTGTCCAATATAAATACAACTATAAATACAACAAAACCTGTCAATAATACAACATCGAGTACATCTAATCGCAATAATATATCCTCATATACAAAAGCAGAGAAAAAATCGGTATGCTCAAACCAAAAGAAGAAAGAAGGTTGTTATATAGCAACTATGACGTATGGAAGTTATGATCATCCTAAGGTGTTGGTTTTGAGACAATATCGTGATAAGGTTTTACTCAAAACGGCATTGGGACAGTTATTCGTAAAGACATACTATACAGTCTCTCCATATATGGTTGTTTTTTTAAGGCAACATCGTAGGACAAATCGTATAATAAGAATTGTATTGGATGGATTTGTTTGTAAGATTAGCAAAAAATATCATATGTAATCGATTACGATATGACGCAACTTGACCTACAACAATATCTCCGCCGTGAGTACCCACAAGAGAATGCTCGCTGTGAATGGAAGGAATTTAAGAATTTGAAGAACTCGTTCTGTGGGGACGAGAAAAATGATGTAATCTCCTACGTGTCGGCTATCGCCAATATGGAGGGAGGACATCTTGTGATTGGCGTAAAGGATAAGACGCTTGAAATAGTTGAAACTGACATTTCAAGGCTTACCTTTAATGGGCAACCTGCAAATACACAGTCTGCAACCTTCAAACTTACCGAACAATGTACTTATCTTTCATCGGAAGGTCTAAGTATTGAGGAATTTATAACGGATGCTCTTTCTCTCTGGGATTGCATCTCGCTTGATGCAGTACAAAAAGGCAGAACAATTCATGAGGATATAGCGCAAAACATGCTCAAACGTGGACTTATTGAAGGTGATGCTCCCCATTACAACATCTCTCTTAGCATAGCCCAAAACACGCATCAACTTCCTTCTTATACAAAGACAAAAGGATTGGATAAGGAGAAGTTGCGTCAAATGATTCTTCAATATCTCGGTAACGCTGGTGAGGAAGGCGCAAAACGAGATAGCATTTACGAATATCTAAAGGATGTGTTACCTGCCAACAAGACGGAAGAGCAAAAAATTCGTATGCTCGGAGATTTGTTGAAGAATATGGGCAAAGAGTGTTTAATAAAAGCGGAAGGACGAACTTGGTATATTATGCCTCAATCATAGAGGACATATTATAGCGAATTATAGCGAACTCGTCGTTATTATAGCGGAAAATCGTTTTGAATCCGTCAAAAAAATGACGAGATTTATAGCGAAATCAACTGATTATAGCGAATTGTATTAAAACAACAACCGATGTCGAAATTTAGATTTATACGGCTATGGAGCATAAAACAATTGACAGATTTAGAGGTTGCCTTTATGGTCAAGCCATTGGCGATGCACTTGGATTGGGGACGGAATTCATGACAGATGAGGACATTGCTTGGAAATATCCTCATGGACTACAACACTACAAGCAGATATACCAAGACAGACATCGGAAACGCTGGAAGATTGGAGACTGGACGGACGATACCGACATGATGCTCTGCATTGCTGATGCGGTCATTGAAGACAAGGGTGTTAATTTTTACAACATCGCCCGACACTTCAAAGACTGGGCCAATGGCACTCCTATGGGTATTGGAGAAAACACCTATAAGGTGCTGATGGTTGGCGATTATGTGGAGCATCCGTTTGATGTATCCCACAAGGTCTGGGAAATGAGCAAGTATCAGTCTGCAGCAAATGGTGGGCTGATGCGTACCTCAGTAGTCGGACTTTTCCCAAAAGAAGTAAGGACTTGTGCAGAGAATATCTGTCGACTTACCCATTACGATCCAAGATGTGTCGGCTCATGCGTAATAGTGTCCGAACTTATACACGCATTGGTTTATGGTATGCAACCACCGACATTATTTCAAATAAGTAGTTTGGCACAGTCATATGATGCAGAAATCTGCGAATATGTGGACAAAGCTTGGATTGAGCCCGATGTTAAGGCTTTGGTAGACTATGACCACATGGGTTATACTTTAGTTACATTATCTGTGGCTCTATGGGCGTATTGGCATACTTTCTCATTCGAGGAGGGACTGCTTGCCGTTGTGAATGCGGGAGGCGATGCTGATACGAATGCCGCAGTGGCGTGTGCCATACTTGGAGCGAAATATGGCTACTCATCCATTCCCAACGAATATATTAAGGCCTTTTATATAAAGAGTCCTTGGACAAAACGATAGATAGCCTTTTGAACATTTGTATAAAATAAACAATATGGCACTCGCAATAAACATAAACGATCTGCTTAACAAGCAGAAGATTGAATCCAACCGCATTGAGTTTAAGAAAGGTTGGAATCCAGGGAGCATATATCACAGTATATGTGCTTTCGCCAATGACTTTGACGACCTTGGTGGTGGATATATCATTGTAGGTGTAGATACCGATGATAAGACTGGTATGGCAATACGACCTGTAGAAGGCGTGCCAATGGAAAAAATAGATAACATTTTGCAAGAGATGGTGGGCTACAACAACAAAATGGCTCCATACTACTTGCCTCGCACTTCTGTAGAGGAGGTTGATGGCAAACAGTTGATAGTTATATGGTGTCCAGCTGGTAGTTACCGTCCATATTCTGTACCTGTAAATGTAACTGCAAAAGGTACGAAAGAATATTTCTATATCCGTAGTGGCACAAGTAGCATAGAGGCAAGAGGTGAAGTGCTCGTTGAATTGCGAGAGTTAGCTAACCGTATACCTTTTGACGAACGAGGCAATAGCGACATACAGTTGGAAGACATTTCATTGGTGCTTCTTCGTGATTATCTTGTCAAAGTGGGTAGCAAACTGGCTGATGATGT
>ERZ808240.4618-NODE-4618-length-11990-cov-12.709007_pt1 | contig 11990 bp, 4 predicted proteins | sample MGYA00521084_ERZ808240 | MGnify/ENA primary metagenome ERZ808240 (study PRJEB31516, sample SAMN03275571) | gut metagenome | biome: mammalia-associated habitat; material: feces | host: Papio cynocephalus | place: Kenya | collected 2012-08-06 ... | reverse complement strand
GAGGCCGCTACCAACGGTGCCTATGGCTTGAACTTCGCCGCATCGGGCGTCGACGTGGACATGAGCTCGGTGACCATCCCCGATTCGGTTGACCTGGTGAAGGTGACCAAGGCAAGCGATGAGGTTCAGAGCGTGATAGTGAAGACAGTGACGCTCAACGGCTTTGACGTGACAAAATATTGTGTCATCAAGGATGCCACGGCCCGCATGTCGACCAAGCAGCTCGACAGTCTCGCCACAGTCTCGCTGAAGAGCCAGAAATGCGAGAAGCGCGCCTTGGACGTGGACGCTACCGCGGCCGCTGTGCTCCAAGATGGTACGGCGGTACAGGTCGTAGGCAAGGTGACGCAGAACGAGACACCAATACCGACCCCGGAGGTTGACTCCAAGGGATATTATCTTTTGGGTGACGTGAACGGTAATGGATGGACACCAAACAGGCCAGTCATGATGACTGAGACGGCAGCAGGTTCCAATGTCTATAAGGCCACAGTCACAACTAATGGCAACTCAAACTGGTTCAAGTTTTATGGTGCGTCTACATTGAAAGGCGTAGATGGCTCTGCCACCACATGGGACGATGCCAACCAGTCGCAGTATGGCTGCGCCATAAATGGCGACGAGGCTAAGTTCAATTTCGTGACATGGGGCGATGCCGTACAAACTGCTGTGATAGCAGGTTCTGGTACATGGATTGTCACATTCGATGCCAACAACTGGACTTACTCCGTCTCTTCACCTGTGCTCTACCTCGCTGGCGATTGCAATGGCTGGAAGCAGACGGAGCCTTTCGCAAGCGCCGACGGCTCCAACTTCTGGGGCTTCGCTTACTTGAACAACAATGGCTTCAAGTTCTGTTCGGAGAAAAGCTGGGATGGCACAAACTATGGCGCAGGCTTCTCTACGGCTGGCAACGCTGACAACATAAGTCTGCCGGAGGGCAACGATGAGGGATTCTATAAGATCGTGCTCAACCTCGACGCGAAGACATTGGAGTTGACTCCTATCACGACAATTGGCATCATCGGTGACGCCACGCCAAACGGATGGGACGCAAGCACGCCTATGACTTATAGCAAGGCCGACGGTGCTTGGGTTATCAACGACGCTCAGCTGAAAGACGGCGAGCTGAAGTTCCGCGCCAACGATGGTTGGGATATCAACTGGGGCGGCACGCCTGATGCCTTGACGCAAGGCGGTGCCAACATGAAGGTAGCCGCTGGCACTTACGACATCAAGCTCTATGCTTGGGCTGATGGCTTCGCTAAGTGTATCATGACTAAGAAGTAAAAGGCATACCGTGCTTACATCATCATATCGAGGGGTGGCTCTTTCGGGAGCCGCCCTTTTCTCGTTTTGTGTTATCTATGGGTTCCGATTTTTACGTTAATCGTTTAGAACTTTTGGGAAAAAGCAGTATATTTGCAAACGATAAAGAACAAACGAGATAAAAGGAGGATTCGCCATGACAGAACTCAGAGACAAATACATTCGCTTCGACTGGGCAATAAAGAGGTTGCTCAGGCAAAAGGCCAACTTTGGTGTGTTGGAAGGCTTCCTGACTGTCTTCCTGAATGAAGAGGTGAAAATAATGGAGATACTCGAAAGTGAGGGAAACCAGCAAAAGGAAGATGACAAGTTTAACCGCGTCGACATCAAGGCCAAGAATAGCAAGGGCGAGATAATCATAGTGGAAATACAAAACACGAGCGAGCTCTATTATCTTGAGCGTGTGCTTTATGGTGTCGCCAAGGCCATAACCGAGCATATCAACCTTGGAAACAGTTATAAGGAGGTGAAGAAAGTGTATTCCATCAGCATACTGTATTTTGACCTTGGCAAGGGCTCTGACTATATCTACATAGGCCAGAACAATTTCGTGGGACTTCACACGAAGGACAAGCTCGAGATAAGCGCAAAGGAAAAGAACAACATAGTGAGGAAATCGCCATCCGATATATTCCCCACATACATTCTTGTGCGTGTCAACGAGTTTAACAGGGTAGCGGTGTCGCCATTGGAGGAGTGGGTAAACTATTTGAAGAATGGTGTCATCTCTCCCGATACCAAGGCTCCTGGGTTGCAGGAAGCGCGTGAGAAGTTGAAATATTACGAGATGTCAGACGCTGAGCGCCATGCCTATGACGAGCACTTGAATGCCATCATGATACAGAACGACGTGCTTGGCAATGCAAAACAGGAAGGGTTGGCAGAAGGCAGAGCGCAAGGCCTGGAGGAAGGCCGTGCAAAAGGTAGGGCCGAGGGTAGGGCCGAGGGTAGAGCCGAGGGTAGAGTCGAGGGTAGAGCCGAGGGTAGAGCCGAGGGAAAGGCCGAAGAGAAAAAGAACATAGCTCTTAAGCTCTTGGCTCAGGGCATACCTTTTGAAATAATCTCCCAAGCCACGGGATTGCCTATCGATGAAATAAAACAATGGAATAAGCAATAAAAGAAACAGGCGGCATTCAAAGTTTGAATGCCGCCTGTTTGGAATATCCTAATAGTCGTGTGTCGACACTTGGATTCGAACCAAGGACCCCCACCATGTCAAGGTGATACTCTAACCAACTGAGCTATGCCGACAAAAATCATTGTTTTGAAAAGCGATTGCAAAATTACACAAAAAAAGCCTTTCTGCAAAGCAAGGTAGCCTATTATTAACAATTATTAGTAACTTGGTTCGCGCAAAATTATAAAGCCTTGTGTTCTTTTCTGTATTTGGTAGACCGTATTTGTATGTTTCTTATGCATGGCTCCATGAATTTACAGATGATCTTGGATATTTCTAAAGATTTAATATGTAAAATGGTTTTTCAGTTATCGCTTAACAAAAAATAACGGTGCCATGCCATTCCGTGTTGAAATTTTATATAACTTTGCCATCAAACTATTAAATATATTACTATAACCTAACGCTTATGAAAAGACCATTAGTCCTTTTAGGAACGATGATGCTGGCTTGTTGGCTTTATCCTAACGCCACTCAGGCTTCCCCTGACCCTCTGGCAGTGAGTCAAAATAGTAACACAGTGACCGGTAAGGTAGTTGATGAGAATGGTGACCCTGTGGTAGGCGCTACCATTCAAGAGGCGGGCACCAACCGTGGCACTATTACGGACATGAACGGAAACTTCACCTTGTCTGTAAGGAATGACGCCACGATCAAGGTGACCTACCTTGGCTACAAGACCGTTTTGAGGAAAGCCACTTCCAACATGAATATTGCCCTTGAGGCCGATCAGGCAAACCTCGACGAGGTGGTGGTCGTGGGTTATGGCCAGCAGAAGAAGGCCAACCTCACGGGCGCCGTGGCAAATGTAGACATGGAGAAGACGTTTGGCTCGCGTCCAGAGCAGGACGTGACCAAGGCCCTGCAAGGTGCCGTGCCAGGTTTGACAGTCCTGTCAAACAGTGGCGACATCACGAGCACATCGTCTATCTCCATTCGTGGTTTGGGTACGTTGTCCAACAGCCAGAACTCGTCGCCTCTTATCGTTGTTGACGGTATGCCTGTTGACGATCTGACAATGATCAGTGCCAACGACATTGCCAGCATCTCCGTATTGAAAGACGCTTCCTCTTCTGCCATCTACGGCTCACGTGCCGCGTTCGGCGTGATACTTATCACCACCAAGGGCGGTAAGCAAGGAGAGAAGGTAAGGGTGAAATACAACATGCAGTTTGGTTGGGACAAGTCTACATACCTCCCCGACTTCCCGTCGGTGCCAGAGCAGATACGAGCCCGCCTCATAGCCGCGGATCGTGCTGGCCAGTCTACTCCAGAGCTCTTTGGCATGTATATGGATAAGCTGCTGCCTTATGCCGAGGCTTGGGAAAAACAACATAAGGGCAAGAAGGGCTATACCGTGATGGAGCCTTATCAGAGCATGGACAACGTGGGTGACTATTATTTCACGCCAGAGGGACAACCTCTTTATTATGCCGACTACGACATTCAAGGCATCTGGTACAACGACCACGCCCCCTCGACAAACCACAACGTGTCTATCTCAGGATCATCGGGCAAGACCACATTCTATACGTCGTTCGACTACGATTCTAAGCAGGATGTCAAGAACTTCAATCCTGGAAAGCGTTCTCGCTATGGCTTGACTACCAACGTCAAGACCGACATCACCGACTGGCTGACAGTGGGCGTGCGCATGAACTGGACTCGCCGCCGCATGAGCTATGCAGACCCATGGTCTAACATTTACCAATATCTCTGGCGTTGGGGTTCATACTTCATCCCGTCTGGTATATATCAAGATGCGGATGGCAACCAATATGACTATCGTGTCGTGGCCATGCAAAAGAACTGCAACCGCGCTTACAACACTTTCGACCAGCTGCGCTTGAACGGTTATATCAAGGCGAATATCACAAAGGACCTTACTTTTAATGTCGATTACACGTTCCAAACCGACAACATCAATTATAAGGCAAGCAACAAGAGCATCTATGGCATGAACTGGAGCGGCACGAAACCGCAGTATATCGTGACAGAGAGCAACAACGACGCCACACGCTGGAACACGAAGCGCAACCGCTGGACGGCCAACGCATATCTGGACTATACTCACACGTTCTTCAAAGACCATAACTTCCATGCAATGGTTGGTATCAACGGTGAGAACTACAAGTCAGACTATTTCTATGCTCGTCGCAAGCAGCTCTATGATGAGAGTTATCCAGAGCTGAATCTTGCTTATGGTGATATGTCGAAGGCAACTATCGATTCGTCTACGGGCGACCGTGCCTCCGCAGGTTACTTTGGCCGTATCAATTACGACTATAAGGGCATATATCTGCTTGAGCTCAATGGCCGTTATGATGGCTCGTCTCGTTTCCGTGATGGTGACCGCTGGGCATTCTTCCCAAGTTTCTCCGTGGGTTATCGTTTCTCTGAGGAGTCTTACTGGAAGCCTTTGCAGAAATACGTGTCAAATGGTAAGTTGCGTTTCTCTTATGGTGAGATAGGCAATGAAGCCATCGGCGACAACATGTTCCTCTCAACGCTGACCGCAACGCAGGGTGATAATAAAAATCCCACGTGGCTCAATGGTAGCGGTACAAAGCTCAATCAGTTCACGATGCCCACATGGGTCAGTTCTTCACTGACGTGGGAGCGTATACAGACCAAGAACCTCGGTATAGACCTTGGCTTCTTCAACAACGAGCTCAACGTAACCGCAGAGTTGTATGAGCGTCTCACCAAGGATATGCTTTCTCCAGGTCAGGCCCTTCCTGCGACAGTTGGCGACAGTGCGCCTTATACCAACAATGGCGAATTGCAGTCGCGTGGCTGGGAACTCTCGCTCTCTTGGCGTCACCAGTTCACTCGCGACCTTCAAGTGTATGCCAACTTCTCCATTGGCGACTCAAAGGTCAAAGTCAAGAAGTGGAATCCAATAACTGTGGAGCCTGGTAAAACCATTGACGACTATAAGCTTATCGGCCATACCAACGACACAAGTTACGCGTACGAGGGTGAGACTTGGGGCGATATCTGGGGTTTTGAGACCGACCGCTACTTCACAGAGGCCGACTTCGACGGCAAGAACGCTGACGGCTCTTGGAAGTACAAGGAAGGCATTGCCGACCAGACGGGTTTGCAGGTGGGTAACTTCGTGTATGGCCCTGGTGACATCAAGTATAAGGATCTGAATGGTGACGGCAAAATTGATGGCGGTGAGGGTACCCTCGCCAATCACGGCGACTTGAAGGTCATCGGCAATGTGCTGCCTCGCTATGAGTACAGTTTCCACGTGGGCGGTTCATGGAAAGGCATCGACCTCGACCTTTTCTTCCAGGGTGTTGGCAAGCGTGACATTTGGACAACTTCTTCATTCGTTTTCCCGATGGTGCAGGCACAAGACCAGCAGTTGTTCAGCAACCTTACTAAATACAACGTCTATGACCCAGAGAATGGCAACGTGAATGTCAGTGAGGATAACGACTATCCTTGCTTGTGGCCAGGCGTGTCGGCTGCAGGTAAAGTTCCGGCTTTGGCATCTGCTGGTGGTAACAACAACTTTTATCCGCAGTCTAAGTACTTAGTGCATATGTCTTATCTGAGGCTTAAGAACGTCACGTTGGGTTACACTCTCCCTCAGGGCCTCGTTCGTAAGGCATACATTCAGAACCTGAGGATCTACGCCAGCGTGGACAACCTCTGGCTGCTCCATAAAGGCAACGGAGACATTCCTCTCGACCCAGAAGTCAATACTGGTGAAGGCTTGAGCTATGGCGGGTGGGGCCGTACGGTGCCTATCACTCGCACATGGGCCGTCGGATTGCAGCTTACATTCTAAGTCTAATGATTTAAAATCAATGCTAACATGAAGAAATCAATTTTATATATCATAGCCGCCTCTGCCTTGATGTTGACGAGTTGCGACGACTTTCTTGAGAAGAACCCTCGTGACACCTTTACAAATAATCCTGCCTTTTGGAGCAACAGCAACTTGGTAGAGAGTTACGCAAATCGCTTCTATGCCTACTATGGCGGAGCGTCCAACTTCTACTTTAACACCCTCAATGATGACCAGGTGAATCCGAGTTTTTCCAACTGGACATTTACCAACGTGCCTAACACGGCATCCGCATGGTCAAGCCGCTTCACCAACATTCGTCGCGTCAACTACCTGCTTGACGGTTTGAAGTCATCTACATTGCCGGAAGCAACCAAAAAAAAGTTTGAGGCCATAGGCAGAATGAATAGGGCCTACGTCTATTCCGAGCTGGCAAAGATGTATGGCGACGTTCAGTGGGAGAGTAATGTCATACTTGACTCAAAGGACAGCACACAAACCAAAGGGCCACGAACAGACCAAGATATCGTGATGGACTCTGTGCTCAACGATCTCAACTTCGCCATCGCCAACCTTGCTTCCAATACTTCGGATAAAACGCTGTGGAGCAAGGAAATGGCTTTGGCCATGAAGAGTGAAGTGTGCCTCTATTGGGGCACTTACTGCAAGTACAGGACGGCCGCCGACAATGGCAAGGCCGCTGACCAAACACTCGCCCAGAAGTTCCTGCAAGAGAGCGTAAGCGCGTCGGAGCAGCTCATGAACTCCGGCAAGTTCGTCCTCAATGATTGGGACGTGGCTGGTACTTACGAGAATGCCGCTAACCCAAGCAAGCTTTATACCATTTATAACTCTCTTAGCTTGAGCGCTAACAGCGAGGTGATCTTCTACAAGCACTATGAGAAGGACGTGCTCAGCCATGGCTTGTGCGACTATACATGTGGCTCAACAACACAAAGCGGAATAACAAAGGATGCCATCGACGCATTTCTCTTCCGTGATGGCAAGCCAAAGGCAACCACTTCGCTTGACAAAGATGACAAGGCGGTGAAGAATGTCAATGGAGATTACAGCATCTCTCATTTCTTGAAGAACAAGGATCGTCGTCTTGAGCTTCTCGTGGACTCTGTTCTCGCTTTCAAGAATCATGGATGGATACGCAATGAGCCGTCTCCTGATGCTGCTTTGCCAGCACAGATGACATCATCCACAGGCTACACCGTTTACAAGTATGATAATCCACAGATGGATATGACATATCGCACGAGTACGGTTGGTTGCTATACTGATATTCCTCTTTATTGGTATTCCGTAATCCTGTTGAACTATGCTGAGGCAAAGGCTGAGCTTGGCACGATTACCCAGGACGACCTCAACAAGAGTGTCAACTTGCTTCAGCGTCGTGCAGGACTGCCCGACATGACAACCTCTCCAGAGGCAGACCCGGCCAACAACATGGGCGTGAGCAACTTGATATGGGAAATCCGCCGTTGCCGTCGTTGCGAACTCATGTGTGACAATAACTATCGCTATTGGGATCTCGTGCGTTGGCACCAGATGGACAAGATGGACACTAATGTAAACCTCAACGCGAACCTTGGAGCTAATGTCTCCAATGTGGAAGACGCTGACAAAAACGCGGATGGATATTTGAAAGGAACATCGGCTACTCGCTCATTCAGCGCAAAGTATTATCACTATCCTGTGCCGACAAATGACATTACGCTAAACAGTCAAATCAAGCAGAACCCCAATTGGGATTGATTTTGAGGACAAGTGATTGATAGTTAAGTTAAATAATCATTAAATAGCAGCCGATGTGAAACTATCGGCTGCTATTTCTGTACTTTTGCATTATTAATTGCCTTTTTATGCTAACAATCTTAAAAGTTTTTTCTGTATGTTGCGCGAGCGTGTTTTTGACGCAACCCTTGCAAGCTGAGAAGCTCAATCCTGCAATAGCGACTGCCATCTCAACTTCTTTGCGCCAATACACGCAAGGCATAAGGACCGGAAACATATTGGTGGATTCCTCAGCGGTATCAGCTGATAGCGTTAAGGTCTTTCTGAATACCGCATTGCAGGACGTGCCAATGCGCTCAGACAATGTAAGCGAAATATTAAAGACCGTCAGCGACTGTCTGCCCGAGGAATTGCGCAAAAGACATTTGTCGCTTTATGTCAACGGTCACGACATTCACTCGCTGATACCCAACTACTTCAAGCCAAAAGCTGATCGCAGAAAGGCTTTTTATAATGTGCCAGCCGCGTATATAAGTAATAAGACATACGCGCCATTTACGCCAATAGTCACCAATCTTGACCGTCCTTATTCAGTGAAGAACGGCTTGCAGGGCAAGCACATTGCAATGTGGCAGAGTCATGGCAAATATTTCGAGCAAGGCCTGAACCGTTGGGAGTGGCAACGCGCCCGTCTATTTGAGAGCGTAGAGGATAAGTTCACTCAGAGTTTCGTGCTTCCTTATCTTGTCCCAATGCTTGAGAACGCTGGTGCCTATGTCATGATGCCGCGCGAGAGAGACACCAATCCTGCCGAGGTGGTTGTGGACAACGATGGCCAACTCGCCGTTTCACCGTATTCAGAGCATAATGGCTCACATGCGTGGGGTCGAGGCAATGGCATTGGTTTCGCTTATGCCCACAAGCAGTACACAGACTTCCAAAACCCATTCGCGGAAGGCACGTTCAGGCAAGTAATCACTACCAACAGCCGTAAGCAGGGCGAACAGTCTACGGCGCGCTGGACACCAATGATACCAGAAGACGGTCGCTATGCTGTATATGTGTCTTACAAGACATTGCCAAACAGCACCGAGGATGCTCATTACACCATTCACCACAAGGACGGTGTCACGCGTTTCTCCGTCAACCAGACCATGGGCGGTGGCACGTGGATTTACCTTGGCGCATTCAGTTTTGCCAAGGGGGAGAGCGGATTCGTGGAACTGAGCAATTATAGCAAGGCACCTGGAAAAGTGGTCACAGCCGATGCCGTGAAGTTTGGTGGAGGTATGGGAAATATAGCCCGTGCGGCAGATGGCAACAAGATTACGGCCTATACAAAAGGCCATTCCAATGATACGCAAAGCGCGCGAAACACTTACCAACCTCAACTCGACTTCACGCCTCAGGTGAGCGGCTACCCACGTTATCTTGAAGGCTCGCGCTATTATCTCCAGTGGGCGGGTATACCAGACAGTATCTATTCACCATCACATGGAACGAACGACTATACTGATGACTATCGCGACCGTGGGCTTTGGGTAAATTATCTTGCAGGTGGAACAAGAGCATGCCCCGATGTGAAGGGGTTGAACATACCCATAGCTTTGTCGTTCGCTTTCCATAGTGACGCAGGCACAGTGAGAGGCGACTCCATAATTGGAAATCTTGGCATATACCAGACTTCTCAGTATGGTGGTGTGTTTGCTGATGGCACCTCACGAGATGCCAATCGCGACCTGTGTGACCTTGTGCAAACACAAATAACCCATGACCTTAGCCTTCAAGCTGATCCCAAATGGACTCGCCGTGGAATGTGGAACCAGCGTTACTTCGAGGCTTGGGTGCCTCGTGTCCCGGCAATGCTGCTTGAGCTGATGTCGCACGAGAATTTCGCAGATATGCGCTATGGCCTTGACCCTCGTTTCCGCTTCATTGTGGGTCGCGCCATATACAAAGGCATCCTCCGCTTCCTAAGCACCGAATATGGTTATCCTTATATAGTACAGCCATTGCCGGTAATGTCGGTTAGCGCAACGCTAAACGATAAAAAGCAAGCTGTGATTTCTTGGGAAGCCGTGGTTGACTCACTTGAACCCACGGCAGAGGCAAAGCGTTTCGTTGTATATAAGCGCATAGGCAATGGTGACTTCGACAATGGCACTATAGTGAGGAAAAATACTTATGTCACCAGTATCCCAACTGACGAGGTGGTGAGTTTCAAGGTCACGGCCTTGAACGATGGTGGCGAGAGCTTCCCGTCAGAAATTTTGTCCTTGGGACTGTCTGGCAAATCGACGGCTAAGCCCGTGCTCGTTATCAATGGTTTCGACCGCATTAGCGCTCCTGATGATTTCACCAGCAGTGACGATAACATCGCTGGATTCCTTGCAGCCTATGATAACGGTGTGCCCGACAAAGAACTAATATCCTATGTGGGTGCAATGAAAGAGTTTCGTCGCGACATACCATGGACTCACGACGACGCGTCGGGTTTTGGCGATAGTTATGGCAACGAGGAGCGTATAACCATTGCTGGTAACACCTTCGATTACCCTGCCCTACATGGCACGAGTTTGCTGAAAGCTGGTTACAGTTTCGTCTCCGAGAGCCGCGCAGCTATAGGCAAAAGCAAGAATGTCGGCAAGAATGCCGCATTTGATGGTAATAAACTCATTGATGCTTATTCCGCCATAGACCTCATACTTGGTAAGGAAAAGCAAACCAAGTATGGCCGCCCGGGACTGCATCCTTTGGCTTTCAAGACATTCGACGAGCCCATGCAGCAGTTGCTCACCGCTTTCTGCAAGGCGGGCGGCCCCGTCTTCGTGTCGGGAGCCTATGTCGGTACCGACTTGTGGCAGAACCCACTTGCCACGTCCGACCCACGTGCGAAGAGCCAAAAGACAGACCGCGACTTCGCAGAGAAGATACTTAAATACCAGTGGCGCGAGGATCGTGCCTGTACCGATGGTCAAATCTCTTATGTCGTGTCGCCACTCGTTTCCGACACCACCACTTTCACATATTATAATACGCCCAACAAAACGTCTTATGTGGTTGAGTCGCCTGACGCTATCGATCCAGCTGACCCATGCGCTTACACCGCATTCCGCTACCCAGAGAATGGTATGTCGGCAGGCATAGTATTCGGAGGCAACGGCAGTGACAATTGGCGTACATGCGTGCTTGCGTTCCCATTCGAATCGGTGAGAAGCGAGGCAGCGCGCGACAATCTTATGAAGACAATCATGCAGTATCTAACTAAAAAGGAATAAGTTTCATGGGATTGGTACGGAGAATGATACTTGTGGCGTGCTGGCTCGTAGTTTTTACGACTACATACGCCTTTGAGCCCTTCCGCTTTGCCGTGGTCACGGATATTCACATTTCCGCAAACTCATCACAGCCAACAGAAGACTTGAGGCAATCCGTAGCTCAGATCAACAACGATGGCAGTATCGATTTCGTGCTTGTCACCGGAGACATTGCTGACGCGGGCGATGGTGCATCGTTGCGGATTGCCAAACGAGAACTTGACAAGCTCACCAAGCCTTGGTACATACTCGAAGGCAATCACGACCAGAACTGGAGCGAGAGCGGATGCATGGACTTCGTTAAGATCTTTGGCTACGAGCGTTTCAGTTTCGAGCATAAGGGCATACTCTTCATCGGCTTCCCCACGGGACCCATGATGCGCATGGCTCTCGGCCATGTGGCACCGGAAGACATAGCTTACGCAAGGGAAGCATTGGAGAAAAACGGCAAGACGGGCAATCCCGTGTTCATGGTCACCCACATGCCCATGCAACCTGCCGATGTAGACAACTGGTATGAGGTGACCGATGCCATTCGCCCTTACCCGATAGTGACATTTGTCAACGGTCATTATCATCGCAATCTCAACTTCAACTACGACGGCATACCAGGCATAGC